>Ga0213861_10002081_pt1 | contig 17476 bp, 19 predicted proteins | sample PICome_4_FD_160110 | JGI IMG/M metagenome (GOLD analysis project Ga0213861, IMG submission 160110) | Coastal seawater microbial communities near Pivers Island, North Carolina, United States - PICO131 | ecosystem: Environmental > Aquatic > Marine > Coastal | place: USA: North Carolina... | reverse complement strand
CTCAGCTTGATCGAGCACTATAAGGCGCAGGGGGCGGAAGAACTAAGCCTCGGGACGGCCCCCCTCTCGGGGCTCTCCGAGCGATCGGTCGCAAAGTCGTGGAACAGGTTCGGGCGGCTGATCTACCGCCATGGCGGCACGTTCTACAATTTTGAGGGGCTGCGTGCCTTCAAGCAGAAGTTTCAACCGGAATGGCGCCCGCGCTATCTGGCATTGCCACCTAATGTGTCGCCCATTCGCGCGATGGGCGACGTCGCTCTGCTGATTGCGGGCTCGGCGCGCGGACTGATCGCGAAGTGACCTCGTGAGTATCTCTCTCGACCACATTCTCAATCGGCTTCACGCTCGCGGTCGCGACAACCTTCGCGGACATGGTTGTGGTGATGACGACCAAGGCCGCGCCGAAACTCGCGGAATGATCCTGCACACGTGAACAACAAAACGGCCCTGGCCAGCGCTGGGCCCGGACACTTCCTGAAAGGACCCATTCCATGCCATCGCTCATTCCGGCCGTTTCGACTAGCGGTCTCTGCAAATCCTATGCCGGCGCAACGGTGCTGCATCCGTTGTCACTCGATGTGCCGAAGGGAGAGGTATTCGGCTTTCTCGGCCACAATGGTGCGGGGAAGACAACCACGATCCGGCTTTTGACAACGCTCCTGGCACCAACCTCCGGAACTGCGCGTATCGCTTGCCATGATATTGGCACTGACCCGCTTAAGGTGCGGGCAGCCACCGGGTATCTGCCGTAAAACGTCCGCCTTTACGACCGCTTCACCACCCGCGAAAACCTGACGTTCTTTGCCCGGTTGTCGGGGGGGCCCGATCCCAGAGAGGCCGTCCGAGAGACGCTGGATTTTCTGGGCATTGTGCCGCTTGCTGATCGGAATGTCGGGACCTTCTCCAAGGGGATGCGGCAGCGTGTCGGGCTCGCCCAAGCGATCCTACACAGCCCCGAGGTGCTGTTTCTGGACGAGCCGACATCGGGCCTCGATCTGATGGGTGTGAACCAGCTTCGTGAGATCATCGAGAAACTGCATGCCTCAGCGATGACCGTTTGCATGAACACGCACCTTCTGTCTGAACTGGCGCGCAGTTGCACCTCGATCGGGATTCTGGCGCAGGGCAACTGGTTTGCCACGACACGATGCAGGCTGTGGCCGAGAAGTACGACGAACAGTCGCTGGAAGACCTCTATCTCGGCGTTGCCGAGCACCAGCCGGGAGTGCCGGCATGAGCCCGGCAAACCTCATCGCCCGTCAATCGCTGGCCAATCTGATCCGGGACCGCAGTGTCCTTCTGCTGGTCGGATTCCTTGCTGCCATGGTGCTGGTGAGGGCCTGGCTGGGATGGTTGGCGTCGGCGACCGTCAATGCGATCTATTGCGACGGCGTGCAATACCTGACCACCGCCGATCAGCCGGTGCCGCCGAATCCCATCGGCAAGACCGTCCCGTTGGCAGTGCTGCGCAATTTGGGGGTCTATATCAGCCTGATCGGCGCCTTTGGGGCGATCGTGATTGGCCAAATGCTGATCGAGTCAGACCGGTGGGCTGGCACGTAGCCGCTGATCGGCACACGCCCGTTTGACCGGCGCGACATCGCTCTTGGCAAGTTGCGCGCGCTTGTGATCGCTACTGGGGTGATGATGGCGGTCGCTGCTGTCATCTCTGTTGCGACGCTTTTTGCCAGTCCCGCGCTGGTCGTCAGGGCAGGGGACCTGATGCACCTGATGCTGTTTCTGATTGGCGGTTGGGCCTACATCACTGTGTTCGGGCTCCTTGCCCTTCGCGCAGCCGACCGGTTGACGGCCACCGCCGGCGGCTTGAATGCGGGAGGCCCCGATGCCTGATGTCCTTCCTTATCTGGCGACGTTCTGACCATCGCTGTCCGCGACACCCGAGAACAATTGCGCGACAGATTTCTGCTCTGGGCGACATTGGCCTTGATCGTCGCAGCGACCGTATCGGTCGTAACCGGGGCCATCGCGCTTCACAGCGACGCTGCGACCTTTTCTGCCGCACGCGCCCAACTTCTGTCACTGGGCAAGGACGCCTCGGCCATCGCCGCGCCGGAGTTTTATCTGCCGAAACTGAGGCGCGGCATGATCGAGCAGATCGAGATCGTAGGGGCGGTCATCGCTCTGGTCGCAGGTTATCGCGCTGCGGCAGCCGACCGTGGCCTTCAGACACCGGCGCTGGTCCTGACCCGACCGTTGCCGCATTGGGCCTATACGCTTGTAAAGCTTGTCGGCGGTACGGGGTTGGGAGCGGTGTTTCTTGGGCTTGTCTTTCTGACCACGGCGATCTGGCTGCCCCTTGTTTCTGGCATCGGGCTTTCCATCGCTGATGTGGGAAGGCTAGCCCTGACCGGGGCTGCGGGTGTTCTCTATCTGACTGCACTTTTTACGGTTGGCTTTGGCCTAAGCCTCTGGGCCAAAAGTTCTGCGAGCGGTCTGACTTATGCATTCGCGCTCTGGATCCTCGTGGTGCTCGTGGCGCCGCCGATCTGACTACACTGACGGTCTACTACGCGATCACAGATGCTTACAGCGGGGCGATCGCAAGCTATGTCGACCATCCCGCCGTCGTCGTTCCAGCTGCCGGACAGGCCCGGATTCACGTCGATGACGGCAAAGTGCCCGGCCACCTCCGCGCAAACCCCAATTCGATCTATGTGACGAGCCCTGCCGGCAAGCATGTTGCGGTCTCAATTCAGGCGGAAGGCTTCGCCGCAGTACTGGGAACTGTTGAGAAGGATCCGGGCGGCGCTGAGACCGCTAACTAAGCCTTTGTCCATCAACTTGAACGGGTTTAAGCACCATGCGCTGAGCTGTACGTGCCACCGGTACGCAATCGCATAGCGGACGCATGCCGATGCCCGACGACCTGGGCTGAAGCGCGACGCGGACCGGTCCGTGCAGCCTTTCGAGCACCCTTGATTTCTTTGGGTGCTCAATCATCTCTCGGACTGAGAGTCGGTGCCGTAGAGGGCGTTTCTTGTTGCTCTCGAACATCACGGTCTAAAGACAATGGTGCGAAGACAGTAGGGGCTTTGCGGTTTCCTCAAAGGCAGATGGGTTGATGAATTTGCGTTCACAGACCGCCTGCCGCTTTTCCGGTCTGTTGCGCCGAGAATGGCGCTGACGCCCGGTCCAGGGGGGCGAGACCCGATGCGATCGGTCTGTCGGACGCCGCAAATCCAAAGTCAGTTGTCCCGAACGAGGGCAAGCTTCAGCCCATTTTCCTGCCACACGCCCAAAAACTTGTCGATCTGGTGGGCATTTGGGGCCTTATCACAGACCGTCGATTAGGCAGGTTGCATCTTTTGGTGCGTTTCGGTTTAGTCACGGATCAGAAGTACGGCAAAAGCCGTCAGACGACAGGGAGACTTGGCTTGGACCATGGCAACGACGCAGCGTTCGTCGAATTTGAACGTGTGCAAAAAAGCTATGACGGGGAAACCCTCGTCGTGAAGGACCTGAACCTTTCAATGCCAAAGGGAGAGTTCCTGACGATGCTTGGGCCGTCAGGGTCCGGCAAAACGACCTGTCTCATGATGCTGGCCGGGTTTGAAACCGCGACTCACGGTGACATTCGCTTGGCCGGCAAGCCAATCAACAACATCCCGCCGCACAAGCGCGGCATCGGGATGGTGTTTCAGAACTACGCGCTGTTCCCCCACATGTCAGTGGCCGAGAACCTTAGCTTTCCGCTTGAGGTCCGCAAGATGGGCAAGTCCGAGCGTGAAGCCAAGATCAAGCGTGCTCTTGATATGGTCCAGATGGGCGCCTTTGGCGGTCGCCGTCCGTCGCAACTGTCGGGCGGCCAGCAGCAGCGCGTCGCTCTGGCACGCGCTCTGGTGTTCGAGCCTGAATTGGTGCTGATGGACGAACCGCTGGGCGCATTGGACAAGCAGTTGCGCGAAACCCTTCAGTTCGAGATTACCCGCCTGGCCCACGATCTTGGGATCACCGTGGTTTACGTTACACACGACCAGACAGAGGCCCTGACCATGTCGGACCGGGTCGCTGTTTTCGAGGCGGGCAAGATCCAGCAGCTGGCACCGCCCTCCGAATTGTACGAAAAACCCATGAACAGCTTCGTTGCCCAGTTCATCGGTGAGAACAACACCCTTGAAGGCAAGGTCACCCAGATCGACGGGGCGACCTGCACGGTCCAACTGGACAGTGGCGACATCATTGATGCGATGCCGGTGAACGTGTCGCATGTGGGTGAACGAACCAAGGTGTCCATCCGGCCCGAGCGGGTTGAATTCAACAAGTCGCGCCTGCGCGAAGGGGCCCATACCCTCAAGGCAGAAGTCCTTGAGTTCATCTATATGGGCGACATTTTCCGCACCCGCCTGCGGGTTGCAGGAACCGATGACTTTGTCATCAAGACACGCAACGCCCCCGATCAGGTCCGGCTCCAACCGGGCGAACAGATCGAGATCGGCTGGCTCGCAGAAGATTGCCGCGCGCTCGACGCATGAGCGAGGCGGAAATTAAGGACAGGATCCGGCCCGGGTACCCTTTCCTCAAAGTCACAAAAACCGGGTTCATAGACGGGAGAATAAGAATGAAGACAGTTAAGATGGCAATGGCGAGCACTGCCCTTACGGCGATTGCCGGAATGGCACTTGCCGATGCCCATGCAACAATGACCAACGAAATGACAATCGTCAGCTGGGGTGGCGCCTATCAGGCCAGCCAGATCGGTGCCTACTCCGATCCGTACATCGCCATGCATCCCGAGATGAGCATCATCTATGATGAAAGCTCGTCCGAGGCTGTGGCCAAGCTGCGCGCCATGAACGAAGCCGGCAACATCACCTGGGATCTGGTCGACGTCGAAGCGGCGGACGCCATCCGCCTTTGTGACGAAGGTCTGGCCATGGAAGTGGACGTGGACGACATTCTCGCCCCGGCCCCCGATGGAAGCTCTGCTTCTGATGACTTTGGCGACTCGCTGATTTCTGATTGTTTCATTCCGCAGATCGTCTTCTCGACCACAGTCGGCTATCGCACCGATCTGGTTGGCGACACCCCGCCGACAGACATCTGCGCGATCTTTGATCTGGAAACCTATCCCGGTCAGCGTTCGCTGAACCGCAACCCGCTTGCCAACATGGAGTGGGCCTTGCTTTGCGACGGCGTGCCGAAGGCTGACATCTACGACGTCCTGGCGACGCCCGAAGGTCAGGACCAGGCTTTTGCCAAGCTCGACACCATCAAGGATAGCGTGATCTGGTGGACAGCCGGTGCTGAAACACCCCAGCTTCTGGCCGATGGCGAAGTCGTCATGGGCTCCACCTACAACGGTCGCCTCTTCTCGGCGATTGCGGAGCAGGGCCAGCCGATCGGTATGCTCTGGGACGCTCAGATGCTGGACTTTGACGGATGGGTCATTCCCGCGGGTCTGCCCGAGGACCGTCTGGCCCGCGTGCTGGACTTCCTCTACTTCGCAACCGACACCCAGCGTCTTGCTGATCAGGCCAAGTATATTTCCTACGGCCCGACGCGTGCGTCCTCGGCTCCGCTTGTTGGCAACCACGGTGCTCTTGGCATCCCGATGGCCGAGCACATGCCGACCGATCCGGCAAACGCCACCAACGTGTTTGTCACCCAGTACGACTTCTGGGCTGACTACCGGGACGATCTGGACGCCAAGTTCCAGTCCTGGCTGGCACAATAAGCGATTGGTCAGGGCGGGGAGCAATCCCCGCCCTACACCAACCCAATAGGACGCCGCTAATGCCCAAAGGCTACATTATTGCACATATCGCCGTCACAGATCCCGAAGTCTACAAAGGCTATATCGACCAGAACACCGACGTTCTGGGGGCGCTCGGTGGCCGGTTCATCGTGCGGGGCGGCACATCCCAGACGGTAGAAGGCAGCCTTGAAGGCCGCCACGTCGTCCTGGAATTTCCAAGCTATGCAGAGGCGCTCGCAGCCTATCATGATCCGGCCTATCAGAAGATAGCGGACATCCGGCGGGCCAGTTCTGAAGGTACGATCGTCGTGGTGGAGGGAACCTGATGGCAGACGCAACCGCAACCGGCATAACGGCGGAACAGAAGTCCGGGCCCATGATGGCCGCTGACGGACGGACCCTGAAATCAAGCCTCAACCGGGCGCTGCGCCGCGAAAAGCTGCGCGCCCTTGCGTTGATTGCGCCGCTATTGATCTTTGTTCTCGTGACATTTGTCGCCCCGATCGTGGATATGTTGTTCCGCTCTGTCGAGAACCAGATCGTCTCTGAAACCATCCCCCGCACTGTCGATGCACTGGCGGATTGGGATGCGACCTCCACCGAGGCACCCGGTGAAGAGGTCTTTGCAAGCCTTTACACCGATCTGGTCGTGGCCGAGGAATACAAGCGCCACACCCGCCTTGGATCACGACTGAATTACGAACTGACTGGCATCTCATCGGTCTTCCGCTCAACGGGGCGGTCCATCGGCCGTTTCGACACCGACATTCACACCGACCAGTTCATCGAGGCGGATCCTACCTTCGAAGACCCCGCCCAGTGGGCGTCCTGGATGGCGGACGACAGTCTCAGGGCGGCCCTGCCGCTGACGGCGGACGCCTATGACGCCTGGGTCGGGATCATGATCGAGGTCAAGGAAGACGATCCCCTTGACGAAGACATCTACGACTTTGTCTACACGGCGCTTTACCGGGATCTGGCCGCAGGCGCGGTTCCCGCAGGAATGCCCTCTGTCGATGTGTCCGGCTTTGAAACAGTCTCGCTGCGCGAGTTGTTCATCGAAGAAGACGATGCATGGATGAATGTCGAGATATGGCAAACGATCAAGACCTACAGTCCGTCTTACACCGACGGCTATTTCCTGAACGCCGTGGACATGAAGAACGGACCCGAGGGTGCCGAGTGGCGCCCCGAGAACGAGCAGCTTTATATCCAACTGTTCATCCGGACCATGTGGATGAGCCTCGCGATCACCGGGTCCTGTATCCTGCTGGGCTATCCGATCGGCTGGTTGCTGGCCAACCTGCCGGCCCGCACGGCGAATGTGCTGATGATCCTTGTGCTGTTGCCTTTCTGGACATCGCTGCTGGTGCGAACCTCGGCGTGGAAGGTCCTGTTGCAGCAACAAGGGGTCATCAATGACATTCTGGTCTGGATCGGCCTTGTTGCGGACGACAACCGATTAGTGATGATCAATAATGCCACCGGCACGATCATCGCGATGACCCATATCCTGCTGCCCTTCATGATTCTGCCGCTTTACTCCGTCATGCGGACCATTCCGCCGTCCTACCTGCGAGCTGCCAAAAGCCTCGGGGCGACCAACTGGACCGCGTTCTGGCGGGTCTACTTTCCGCAAAGCGTGCCCGGGATCGGGGCGGGGTCGATCCTCGTGTTCATTCTTGCCATCGGCTACTACATCACGCCCGAGATCGTGGGGGGGACCAAGGGGGTCTTCATCTCGAACCGGATCGCCTATCATATCTCGTCCTCGTTGAACTGGGGTCTGGCTGCGGCGTTGGGAAGTATTCTGTTGATCCTCGTGCTGGCGCTTTATTGGGCCTACGACCGCCTGGTCGGCATCGACAACGTCAAGCTGGGGGGCTGAGGCAATGACACAGACAGCCATTCCCCCCAAAGACTACAAGAAGGAACGCGCACAATGAGCGGCCCGCCGATCTATGCAACGACCGGACAGCGGATCTGGTATTATGGGTTTCGTGTGATCTGTGGGTTGATCTTCTTCTTCCTGATCGCGCCGATCATCGTGATCATCCCGCTGAGCTTTAACGCTCAGGACTTTTTCACCTTCACGCCCGAGATGCTGCGGTTGGATCCTGCAGGCTATTCGACCAAGCACTATGCCGACTTCTTCACGAACGAGGCCTGGCAGGTTCCGTTGATGAACTCTCTCAAGATCGCCCCTGTGGCGACGCTTATCTCGGTTGGATTGGGAACCCTGGCGGCGATTGGCTTGTCGCAAAGCCATGTGCCGTTTCGCCGGGCGATCATGGCGGTCCTCATCTCACCGATGATTGTGCCGTTGATTATTTCGGCGGCGGGGATGTATTTCTTCTATTCTCGGATCGGGATGCAGGGCACCTATTGGGGGGTCGTTCTGGCCCACGCAGCCCTGGGTATCCCTTTCGTCATCATTACCGTGACGGCGACCTTAGTCGGGTTTGACCGCTCACTGACGCGGGCGGCAGCGAACATGGGGGCGGGGCCTGTTACGACCTTTTTCCGGGTGCAGATGCCGCTGATCCTGCCGGGCGTCATTTCAGGCGGGCTATTCGCCTTCATCACCTCGTTCGACGAGGTGGTGGTGGTGCTGTTTGTCGGATCGGCCGGTCAAAAGACGCTGCCTTGGCAGATGTTCACCGGACTTCGCGAACAGATCAGCCCGACCATTCTGGCGGCGGCGACGGTTCTGATCTCGATTTCGATCCTGCTGCTGGCGACGCTTGAGATTCTGCGCCGGCGGTCTGAACGGCTGCGCGGACTGTCTCCGGGCTGACCCGACCGGCCAAGATCGCGCCGCTTTTGCGCCACCTCATTGCCATGCCTGCAGTCTAGAAAAGAATGAATTCTTTTCGGACTGCATTATGCCCTACGATATTTATGTTCTGGACGAGAACCAGCTGACCGTCACGGACGCTCAGTCCAACGTGACAGCCAATCAACTGGATGGCATCACGCAGGGCAGTGGTGTGCATATGGTTGGCCAGACGATCACCTTGAACAGCAATGCCTGGCATGCGGTCAGCATCAACGACAATGATCTCAACTTTCAGGACAGCGACACCAGCCAGAAGTTGGCGACCCCCGAGACTTTCAACGGTCAGACCTACAATGCCGGAACGGTCGTCGAGGCCGAATTTCGGATGGTGCTGAGCTACGGGGGCGATAGCTGGACGGTCGTCGCCTTTAACGTCAACAACAGCAGCCCTGCCTATGGCACGGTCGAAGGCCTTGCCTTTATCGGAGGGCAGGGCGGCTTTCCTCCGGTCGGCGTGCCGCTGACGGTGACAAGTGCAGGCGAAGGGCCGTCCTTTGCCGCGACAAGCTATGCCACGCCGATCTGCTTTGCCTCTGGCACGATGATCGATACCCCCTACGGGCCGCGTCTGGTCGAGGAAATCAAGGTGGGCGATCTGGTCGTGACCTTGCATGACGGGCCGCAGCCGGTGTTGTGGCATGCGTCTCGAAGCTGGCCGGCGCAGGGTGCCTATGCCCCGGTCCTGTTCCGAACGGGTGCGATCGGCAATGCCAGACCCCTGCGCCTGTCCCCACAGCACAGGGTGCGGGTGACGGACTGGCGGGCAGAGGTCTTTTGCGGCGAAGAGGCGGTGTTGATCCCGGCCCTCCACTTCGTGAATGGCCGCGATGTCATCGTCGAGACGGGAGGCATCGTCACCTACCATCATCTATTGTTCTCCCGCCATCAGATCATCTGGTCGGAAGGGGTTGAGACCGAAAGCTTTCACCCAGGTGAAACCGGCGTGGCGGGCCTGCCGTGCCAGACCCGGGCCGAGCTTTACAGCCTGTTTCCCGAGCTTGAGTTTGATCCCGCGACTTACGGTGCGGCGGTGCATCCATCTGTGCGCCGCCATGAGGCGCAGGTGGTTCTGGCGGCCTAGGGCAGGATCGTCAGCCAGAAGGTTGCCGTCAGGATCGACAGACCCGTTCCAACCAACACAGCCGAGGCGGCAACCCGGCGGGCATTGCCGTACATATTGGCAAAGAGATAGGCGTTCACCCCCGGTGCCATGGCCGCGGTAATCACGGCCGAGCGGAGGGCCGCATCGCTGAGCCCTTCGGCCCGTCCAATGCTCCATGTGATCGCTGGATGGGCGATCAGGGACACGCTGACGATAAAGAGGATGGCCCGGATGTCGCCCTCGGGGCGATACCTGTAAAGCACGCCACCAAGGCCGAAGAGCGCGGCGGGCAGGGCGGCCCGCACCATAAGGTCAAGCGCCTCGGTCAGGGCGGTGGGTAAGGGCAGGCCGGTCAGGTTGACGAAGAACCCCAGTGAAATGCCGACGATCAGCGCATTGCGAAACATGGCCCGCAGGACCTTGCCGGGCAGGGACGCGAGCCCGGTGCCCCGCGCCCGCACGATTTCCATCACCGTGATGCCGGTTGCATAGCAGAAGGGGGCATGCATGGCGACAATAGCGAAGTTGCCTGCCAGTGCGTCGGTGCCATAGGCCCGTTCGGTGATGGGCAGCCCAAGCAGCAGGGAGTTGGAAAAGAGCCCGACAAAGCCAATGGCGACCGAATCCTCCCAGCTGCGTTTGAACAGGACCCGGGCCCCGAAAATACCGATGACGAAGCCTGACACCGCCCCAGCGTAGAAGCTGAACAGCAGCGCGAATTCAAATTCCTGCGCGAGGTCGAGTTGCGAGATGGCCCGGAACAGCAAGCAAGGGATGGCAAAGCCCTGGGTGAACTTCATCAGGGTGTCGACGCCGATATCGCTGAAGTACCCCCGCCAGACCGAGACATAGCCAAAGGCCAGCACGATAAAGACGGGGAGGATGACGGAGGTCAGCGCGCTCACGATGTCCGGGCCTTTGCATGGGGCCAAAGGGCAGGAGCCTCCGGCGGGAATATTTGAGGCAAGAAAAAGTCAGTCCGGCAGCGTCAGGGTCATACCGTCGTAAGCCGGTGCGACGTGGTCGGGTGTTTCGAGGGCAACAGCGTCATGGTCCAGATCGATGTGCATGTTGGTCAGGACTGCCGACTTTGGCCGGGCCCGCTCGATCCATTCCAGGGCGCGGGCAAGATGGGCATGGGTGGGATGGGGCGTCCGCCGCAGGGCGTCGACGATCCAGATGTCCAGGTTCTGCAGGCTTTCCCAGGCCTTTTCCGGGATGGCGGAGACATCCGGAAGATAGGCAAGCCCATGGATGCGGAAGCCCAGGGCGTCGATATTGCCATGCTCGACCTCGAACGGGCTGAGCGTGATGGTGCCCCCCTCGCCAGTGATGCTGACATCGCCTGTGATGGTATGCAGGTCGAGGATGGGAGGGTAGGCGGAGCCGGCAGGCTGCACGAAGGCATAGCCGAAGCGGGCCAGAAGCGCGTCGGCCGTTGCCCCGTCCGCCCAGACCGGAAGCCGCTTGCGCATGTTGAAGACGATCATCCGCAGATCGTCGAGCCCGTGGACATGGTCTGCATGGGCGTGGGTATAGACCACGGCATCGAGCCGCCCGACCTTTGCATCCAGAAGCTGCGAGCGCAGATCGGGCGAGGTGTCGATCAGCACCCGCGTCTCACCGCCCGCATCGTGCCGCGTCACCAGCAGCGAACAGCGCCGACGCGCGTTGCGGGGGTTGCCCGGATCACAGTCGCCCCAGTCGCCCCCCTGGTCCGAGAGCCGGGGTACACCGCCGGAAGAGCCGCAGCCCAGGATGGTGAAGGTCAGATGTGCCATCACGCCTCCGCTGTCCAAAGCGCGGCCTTGGAGAAGAGCCGGTCGAAATTGGCGCTGGTCTGGGCTGCGAAGTCGTCTGGCGTCAGGCCAAAGACCTCGGCCCCGACCTTGGCGGTATGGGCGGTATAGGCGGGTTCGTTCCGCCGCCCCCTGTGAGGCGGCGGGGCGAGGTAGGGGCTGTCGGTTTCCACCAGGATCCGGTCGGCTGGGGCTGCCGCAAAGATATCGCGCAGTTCCTGGCTGCGTGGAAAAGCGGCAATCCCGGACATCGACAGGTAGAAGCCAAGGTCAAGGGCGGCGCGGGCCAGTTCTGCGCTTGAGGAAAAGCAGTGCATCACGCAGCTGTAGGGGCCGTTCCGATACTCTTCCGCGAGGATCGCCGCCATATCGGCATCGGCGTCGCGGGCGTGGATGATCAGGGGAAGCCCGGTTTGCCGGGCGGCGGCGATGTGGATGCGCAGCGAGGTCTGCTGCACCTCGGCGCTTTCGGCGGTGTAGTGATAGTCAAGGCCGGTCTCACCGATGCCGACCATCTTGGGGTGGGCGGTCAGGGCGATAAGCTGGTCCACGGTTGCCAGGGGTTCCTCGGCCGCGCTCATCGGATGGGTGCCCGCGGCGTAGAACACTTCGGGATGAGCCTCTGCGATGGCCCGAACGCTGGGTTCGTTGCGCAGCCGGGTGCAGATGGTGACCATCCGGGTGACCCCAGCGGCCACGGCGCGCGCCACGACGTCTGACCGTTCATCGGCGAAGTCGGGGAAATCAAGGTGGCAGTGGCTGTCGACGAGTGTCGGGGCGGTGGACATAAGGGCTTTGGGCTTTCAGTCGGCAGGGGCTGTGATGGAGCGGGCCGTCTCTTCGATCCGAAAGATCATATCAAGGATCAAGGCCGCCGGGTCAAGGTTGACGGCGCGCCCGTGCCGGGCCCGGGCGCTGAGGCTTTGTTGCAGATCGGCCCATGACCGGGCGGCGTGATCATGCGGTGAAAGCCGCGCCAGCAACCGCGCTTCGTGGGGCGCGCCCTGGGACGTGGGTTCCCCCATCAACCCGGCTTTGGCGGCGCGAGACAAGAACAGGTCGATCAGGTCGAGGGTCAGGGCAAAGCGCGCTTCGGACCCCTTTCCCGCGCAGCCTTCTGCGATGCGCAGGGCGCCTTGCCGGTCGATGCGGGGCAGGCCGGACAACAGTGTCACCAGCGCTGCATAAAGGGCCGGAGCATCGCCCTGGATCATCCGGATGGCCCCACCGACGGACCCGCCGGCCAGAACCGCCAGCGCGTCGGGCGTGTCGCTGTGCAAGCCCAAATCCTCAAGCGCACCCGCTAGGGCGGGGGCGGGCAGGGGGGCCAACCGCAACTCGCGGCACCGCGACCGGATGGTTGGCAGGAGCCGGCTGGGCTGATGCGAAATCAGGAGCATGGTTGTTCGGGCGGGCGGTTCCTCCAACTCTTTCAGTATGGCGTTGGCCGCGGTAGGGTTCATGTCGTCGGCGGCATCCACGATCACCACACGGCGACCACCGTCCGCCGCAGACAGATGGAAAAAGCCCTTGAGATTGCGGACCTGTTCGGCCCGGATGTCGGCGCTAAGCTTGTCGCCCTTGTCGTTGGGGCCGCGTCGCACGACAAACAGTCGGGGGTGGGCGCCTGCACGGATCAGGTGCCAGTCCGGATGATCCTCCGGGATCGCCAGCGTTGTGGGCGGCGGAGGCGCCCCAAAAAGCCCGTCACCGGCTGGGGCCTCGGCCAGCAGGAAGGCGGCGATCCGGTAGGACAGCGTGGCCTTGCCGACGCCGGGCGGCCCGGTCAAAAGCCAGCCGGAATGAAGCCGACCGCTGTTGTAGGCCTGCAGAAAACCTTGTTCCGCCACGTCTTGGCCAATCAGGCGGGCCGCTTCGCGGGGATGCGGGGCGCCTTCGATCCGGTCAGGTTCTGGCAGATCAAGAATGTCCGTGGCAGCCATGGTGCGGCCTAGACGAGGACGCGCAGGCGGGCCTGCATATGGGCGGCGATCTCGGCCTCGACCGCTTCGGCCTCACGGTTGCCGTCGATCAGCAGGCAGCGGTCAGGGTTCGCCTTGGCCAATGCTAGGAACCCGTGGCGGAGGGTTTCCTGAAACCCCAGGCCAAAGTCCTCGAACCGGTCCTCGCCCGACCCGCGCCCAAGGCCCCGGGCGAGGGCGACGGCAGGGTCCATGTCGATGATGAAGGTCAGGTCAGGTTCGCGCCCGATCATCAGGTCATGCAGCTTGTCCACAAGCGACCGCAGATCGCCGCGTGTCGCCCCTTGATAGACCCGGGTCGAGTCTGCAAAGCGGTCGGTGATCACGGTCTGCCCTTTGGCAAGGGCGGGGTTGATCAACCGCTCAAGATGATCGCGTCGGGCCGCGGTGAAGAGCAGGATTTCCGTCTCGGCGGACCAGCGACCGGGATCACCGGTCAGGACGAGTTGCCGGATCTCCTCGGCCCCGGGGCTACCGCCCGGTTCGCGGGTGAGAACGACATCGAGGCCCGATGATTTCAGCCGCGCGGCCAAAGTGCGGGATTGGGTGGACTTACCCGATCCGTCGATCCCTTCAAAGCTGACGAACAGCCCGCCGGGCGCGCCGTGTTGCGCGGTCATGCGCCGTCTGCCGCGTCGGGACCAAACCGCTCTAGCAAGACCATCGCCGCAGTGCGAAGGCGGGTGCTGAAGCCGCCGCGTGGCACGTCCGTTTCGGCCACAAGGGGAACGCGGACTTCCGGCAGGCCCTCGCGGGTGATCACAAGCTCGCCAAGGGTCTGTCCGGCCACAATCGGAGCCTCGATCGGGCTTTCGTAGACAGCCTCCGCGGTCAGAGCATCGCTGTTCAGGATAGGCAGGAGCAATGACAGGTCTTCAGACAGGTTCAGCCCAACCGTGGCCGCCTCTCCCATCCAGACGTCTGCTTCGGCGACATGGGTTCCTGCGGCGGTGGCCTTGCGCTGGATGAATTGGCGGAACGCCCAGTTGACCACCCTCTCGGCCTCGTCCCGACGGGCCTGGGCGGTGTCGAGACCGGTGATGACAAAGATGATGCGCCGGTCGCCCTGTTTGGCCGATCCGACCAGACCATATCCGGCCTCCTGGGTGTGCCCGGTCTTGAGGCCATCGGCGCCGATCCCCAGCCCAAGAATGGGATTGCGGTTTTGCGTGTTCGACGGGACCCGACCGTCAAACAGAAATTCCTGCTCGGCAAAGAGCGGATAGAAGGTTGGAAAGTCCAGGATCAGACGATTGGCAAGGATACCCAGGTCATGCATGGACATGCGGTGGCTGGCAGAGGGCCAGCCATTGGCATTGGTAAATGTAGTATTCAGCATACCCATCTGCTGGGCGCGCTGGGTCATCATGCGGGCAAAGCCGGCCTCGGTTCCGTCGGGGGACAGGCCCTCGGCAAGTACTGTGCTGGCGTCGTTGCCGGACAGAACGATAACGCCACGCAGCAAATCCTCTACCTTGATCCGCTCTCCGGCGCGCAGGAACATGCTGGATCCGCCGTAGTCCATAGCATGCTGCGACACCGGCAATTCCTGATCGATCAGAAGCCGACCGTCCGCAATGGCCTCAAACGCCATGTAAAGTGTCATCAGCTTGGACATCGAAGCCGGGGGCATCGGATCGTCGGCATTTGTCGACAGCAATATGGTATCGGTCGTCTGATCATACACCCAGGCGGCCCCGGCCCGGGTCACAAATTCCTGGGCTGTGGCCAGATAGGGGGCCATCAGCAGGACGGGCACAAGGACGGCCAGAACCATGGCGCGCAAGGATCGGAACATTCTGGAACTCTCCTTTCAGTCTTGCGGTGCGTCGGTGACCCGTGGGCCTCCGTTCGGGCTCAGTTCCTGACGAAGTATGCGTCCGTGAACCCACGATCCTTGACCAGCTCCAACTGGCGTGCCCGGTCCGCCGCATTCGTGGCGGGGCCGACAATGACACGCCAGAACGTGCTGCCCTGGCTTTCCTGGCGAACCACCTGCGCGGTCAGTCCGGCGGTCCGCATGGCGGTCGCTGTGTTGTTGGCATTGGCCTCGACACTAAAGATGCCGATTTGAATGTAGGGCCGCTCCAGGCTTGGGGGAAGGGGGGTAGATGTCGTGGCGCTCGGGGCCGGTGCCGGGGGCTGGGCCGCTGCGGGAACGGGGGCAGCGTCGGAGGGCGCGGCCTCTGCCGCCTCGATCGAGGCAAGTGCCGCCTCTGCCCCTGCAATCGGGTCAAGCGGTGCCTCGGAAATCTCGGAGGGGGCATCGAAGTCTGCGGTTGGCAGAACCTCGGCAGGTACGGCGGCCTCTTCACGGCGCAGGGCCGTCACGTTCAGGGTGGCCGGGGCGCCAGCGAGCATTTCGAGGGCCGCGGCCGCATCGGAGGAAACCTGCAAGGCGGGACCGGGGTTCTCACGCTCGCGGCGGAACAGGGCGCCGATCACAAAGGCGCCGGTTTCCTGGTTGCGTATGATCACACGCTCAGGCTCTGCTACGTCGGGAAAGGCAACCCAGACCCCACCAAGCGAGGGGCGGCCATCCCAAAGTCCTTGTTGTGTCACCTGAAAAACCTCAGGGGCTTCGACGTCGCGTTCGACCAGTTCGGTTGTTTGGCCGCTTACGGCCGGGCTCGATTCAAGCGAGTCGCCCATTGGCGGAAACTGGAAGGACCCGTTCTCGTCGCAACCGGCCAGGCCGACTGTCAGTACGACAACAACGCCAATTTGCCAAAATGCGGTCCGCCTGATGGGAAAGCCACTCATCCGTCTGCCCCTTTGCCTTCGCACCGTCATGATGGGTGCGTGACCGTTAACCGGTCATTGAGTTTGCCCTGGTCCAGAGGCATTGACGCTTTCAGCCAACGACCTGCCCCGATTGCAGGCACGATACCCTTGACGCGCTTGATTTGAAAGACCGACCTGCCGCGCCTTGGCGGATTTCCCCTAAGCGTGATCCTGCTTTTAGAATCGGTAACGGCGTTCTAAGGACGGTTTCGTCGGAGGAGTGGCAGAGTGGTCGATTGCAACGGTCTTGAAAACCGTCGTGCGTGAAAGCGTACCGTGGGTTCGAATCCCACCTCCTCCGCCACAAACCATTCGCGAACCCGAGACGAGGCCCCAGTGAGGTTCCTTTTTCTTTTTGTTTCAAAGGGGTTTAGCGAGGCCATCCGACTTTCGGAGACTGGGGTTTCGGCCAGAACCGGTCTCTGAACGACCCGTGTCTCCTTTCACCCGCCCTTCACTCAAATCGAGACGCATTCAAAAAGGCACGCCTTTTCAGGTGCTTGCCAAAAATGGATTGCGCCGCAGTTGAGGCGGGTTCGACCGCTGTCCAAACGGTCAGAGACACCCGAGGGCGGCGTGGTTGTGCGGAGTTTTGCGTAAGAACTACCGCACCGAGAAGTACACCTCCGCCGGAAGGCTGCCCTCAAAATAGAAATTGCCCCCTTCGTTGGGTTTAGGCTAAAGTTAGGTTGTAGAACTACACTAGGAGATGAGCCAAAATGCCCGATGGTACAAACGATTTCGAACTTCAAATTTCGCCGGAGTTCCTGGCAAAAGCCGAAAAAGATCTGATGAAAAGCATCGAAATGTATGGCGACTCCAAAGTCTTCGAGGCTTACAATCGCGGTGGTGGACCAAAAGGCGCATATGATCGACACTACGACAAGAGCACTCGCTGACAATTGAGTGGTCATCGTTGGAACAAGTACCTGAAATAGGAAGCTTGATCGTCAAGCTAGCGTCGCGCTGTAATCTTGATTGTGACTATTGTTATATCTATCACGGTCATGACCAATCATGGCGTGACATGCCGTTCCGGATGAATGACTCTACTCAAGCTGACCTTGTAGATGCAATTGAGTATCTTTACCGGCACCAAAATCACCCTCCACTCGTGGCTTTTCATGGCGGAGAGCCTTTGCTGATCGGCGTAACTCGCTTCTTGTCGCTTGTAGAACGGATTTTGGACAGAGTGCCTGATGCAAGATTGACGATTCAGACCAACGGGACGATCTTTAGTCCCCAACTGGAAGA
>Ga0213861_10002079_pt1 | contig 17481 bp, 16 predicted proteins | sample PICome_4_FD_160110 | JGI IMG/M metagenome (GOLD analysis project Ga0213861, IMG submission 160110) | Coastal seawater microbial communities near Pivers Island, North Carolina, United States - PICO131 | ecosystem: Environmental > Aquatic > Marine > Coastal | place: USA: North Carolina... | reverse complement strand
TGGTGTTATCCATTATTTGTTTTTTTAAATCGTTAGCTCTTAATTTGCCGCCGATTGCATCGCCGACGCGATAAATACCGTAGCCAGAATACTGAAAATATAAGCTTGTACCATGCCGGTAAGCAGTCCCAGGAGGGTCATCACAATGGGAAAAATAAATGGCGTAATGGTTAATAAAATAGCCAGGATCATGCTTCCGCTCATAATGTTGCCAAACAGGCGCACGGACATGGCCAGGGTGCGTGAAAATTCGGCGATAATATTAAAGGGCAGCATGATCGGGGTAGGTTCCATAAAGGTCTTGAAATAACCCACCACCCCTTTTTTTTCAATACCGAAGAGGGGTACGGCCATAAAGACCGACAAGGCCAGAGCGGCCGTAGTCGACAAAGAACCCGTTGGCGGTTCGTAACCCGGAAAAATAGTGCAGAGATTGGCCGTAACAATAAATAGAAATAACGTCCCGATGTAGCCGAGGTACTTTTGGGGCTTTTTTAACCCCACTTCTTTCATTTGTTCGAGGATTCCCAGCACGATTATTTCCAGCATATTTTGCCACCGGGAGATATGGATGTCACGCGACAGCCGGCGGGTAATGAGCCGCGCACCAATGACCAAGAGCAGCATGACCCCCCAGGTCCATACAATGGTGGCGTTCAGCTTAAAGCAACCGAACTGCCAAAAGATCTGGTCATCGGGTGTCAGGCTCATGGTTCTACTGTTTTTGAATGATTGGCGTTGCTGGTGTAGCGCAAGACCACCAACCTGGCTAAAACAAAACCGACCAGGCAGGCCACCATCCGTTCCAATTGGCCGCCAGCAACAACATAAAAACCGGCCAATACCACGCCTGTTCGCACCAGTATACTACCGAGAAACCAGCTGCCGGGACAGGCAACCGTTAGCCCTTTTTTTACGGTCCACCAAAGGCCGCCGAAAAAAAAGCCGCCCAGCAATACACCTGCCAGCAAGGCCATTATCCAGGTCGTTATTTCATTCGCTATCATCATCTAAATCTTTGTCAATTTCATGGTTTTCCTTTTGTATCCAAAACCAGGCGTTTAAGCAGCCGGTGACCAAACCGATGATCAGCAGATTCAAGGTCCAGGCGTGTGTACTGGGGTATTGGGTGTCGAGCCAACGCCCCAATGCAGCCCCCACTAACGTGGGCACAACCACCGACCAGCCCACCAGGCCAAACAAACCCAAGCCGTACAAGGGGCTCCGTTTGCCTTTCTTTCTGGCCCGGAGCTTGAGCGCTTCCCGGTCGCCAACCTGCTTGCCCAGGTTCGGCTGCTTCGGCTGGTTATTGCCCATCATTCGTTCCTAATTGTTTAAGTTGTGCCATCCGTCGAATAAAATTGCTCTCCAACCTGGCGAGGGTAGCGCGGAGATCAACTTCTGCTGCGCCCGTTTTCCGGAATTGTTCTTCCACCGCGCGGTGAAGTTCACCCAGATCGACGCCCCCGATCGCATTCCTGACGGAAACGAACACCTCCCTACCTGTTTTCACCAAAACACCTTCGTCGACGGCCACAAACAGCTCTCCTGCGGCGGTTGTATAAGTCAGTATGCCTGGTGCCAGCGCAGCGGTACAATCCAACCGGTTGGGCAGCAAGCCGAACGAACCCTGCGGCGTTTCCACGACCAGGCTTTTCACCGCTTGCGCTTCGGCAAAAATGCCGAATGGCAGGAGGATTTTCAGGTGTAGATCGCTAAATTCCACGGGCTATTTTTTTAGGGGTTTTTCAATTCAGCAATTGTACCAATCATATAAAAAGATTGCTCCGGATAAGCTTCAAACTCATCTTGCAAGATGCGTTCACAGCCATCGAGGGCATCCTCCAGGGCGACCTTTTTTCCAGGCAGACCGCTGAATTGCTCGGTCGTAAAAAAAGGCTGGGTCAGGAAACGTTCCAGCTGTCGGGCGCGAACCACCACCTTGCGATCCTCCAACGACAACTGCTCCAGCCCGAGCATAGCGATGATGTCCTTCAGCTCTTCGTATTGTGCAAACGTCCGCCGGATCGCCTGGGCAATCGCATAATGCTTTTCGCCTACGATCCCTGGCGTCGCCATTTTGGAGCTGGACTGCAACGGGTCAATGGCCGGAAACAGCCCTTCGCTGGCCCGTTTCCGGGAAAGCACAATCGAGGCCGACAAATGCGAAAAAGTGTGTACCGCCGCCGGATCGGTCAGGTCGTCTGCCGGAACGTATACCGCCTGGATAGCAGTAATGGCACCGGTTTCGGTATTGGAAATCCGCTCTTCCAGCAGGGCCAGATCGGAGCCCATGGTGGGTTGGTAGCCCAGGCGGGAGGGCATCTGCCCCATCATCCCGGAGACTTCCATACCAGCCTGGATAAACCGGAAAATGTTGTCAATCAACAACAGGACGTCGCGGTGTTCATCATCCCGAAAATACTCGGCCATGGTCAGCGCCGTGTAGCCGACCCGGAACCGGCTACCCGGTGGTTCGTTCATTTGCCCAAAAACCATGGCCATATTGGGCAACACCCCAGCTGCTTTCATTTCCCGGTAAAGCTCCTCCCCTTCCCGACAACGTTCACCTATGCCGCAAAATATACTTACCCCTTGCTGACGGCCAACCACGTTGTGGATCATTTCGGTCAACAAGACCGTTTTGCCCACCCCGGCACCACCAAACAGCCCGGCCTTGCCACCTCTTTCCAGCGGCGCCAGGACATCAATGATCTTAATTCCGGTCCTGAATATTTCGGACTTTGCCGAGCGACGCCCCAGCGATGGCGGGGGTTGGTGCACCGAGCGCTTTTCGGCGCCTTGAATAGGTCCATCGTGGTCGATGGTTGCTCCAAACACGTTGAACATCCTGGATAAAACCTGCCGGCCAATGGGCACTTTTAACGGGCCGCCGGTATCCCTGACTTCCATCCCCCGGGCCAGGCCGTCAGTCGGTGTCAGGGCGACACCCCTGACGCTGTTCGCGTTGAGCTGTGTCTGTACTTCGATGGCAATGCCCTCCGCTGCCCCGGTGCGTAGCAGGCTAAAGATCGGCGGTAGTTGTTGGTCGAAGCGAACGTCAACAACACTACCGCGCACGGATAAAACCGTTCCCTTGTTCGCAGTGAGGCGGCTTTTGTTTTCCAAATCGGGTTGCTTTTAAAAAAACGTTACATGGTCTTAACCAAAAAAGAAAAAAACTCTTTTTTCAAGTCATTGTAAATATGGCGTTGGGTTTCCATCTGTTCCCGAAAGTCCGCATGGTCTGAAAAATGTTGGTGCTCAATACCAATCGGGTGCTCTTCGGCGTGGATAGACAGTTCTTGTTCGTGGAGTTTTACCTCGTGGCGAAGGATGTCGATGACCTCATTGTGGCGGATAAACTGGTTCTGGAAATGTTCGGCCTGAGCCAGGACACTTTTGTCCGTCCAGCGGCTCACCACTTCTGCCAATCTGTTTTGAAAACTGACCAGTTCCTCCTTCCAAAAAGTCAACTCGGAAAGCCAGTTCCGGTGTTCGAAATGGAGATCAGAGAGATAGATGCTTTTTTGGTCTTTCATATCAAGAGAAGGTTGTTTTGAGAAAAGACAGCGAGACCGTCCAAAGTCACATTTCAAACTTTTAGCTTGCATTAAATTTAAAAATCACCCGTACGGGAAGCGTTTTTTGAGTGAGGTAAGGAAGTCGCTAAAATAACGCCCGGCAGCCCCCACGTACCGGATGTAAACAAGGAGGATAGTGCTTGGAAAAAGGCATAATCAGGCACTGGCATACCGTTGCTCATACAACTGTACCACGTGTTGGCGGGCACGGAGTAGCCGCATTTTTACGGCGCTTTCGTTCAGCTTGAAATCCTGACAAAGTTGCTCGATGGTTTGGCCATCGACGTACTTCCGTTTTAGGAGGCGGCCAGCTGGCGCCTCCTCCAGCAGCGTGGGCAAGGCATCTAATTTGCGGTGGTAGGCCTCCATTGCCTCCGAGTCGACGGGGTCATCATAAAGAAACGGGTAGTCGTCGACGGGTTCCAGGTGGCGGCGGCTACTTTTTTTGTGAATATTGAGCACCTGGTTGCGCGCAATACTGAACAACCAGGCTACCCAAAGCAGTGGATTTTGCAAGCTGTCCAATTTTTCGTACGCTTTAAGCAGGACATCCTGTGTCACATCATCAGCTCTCGACCGGTCACCCAGTGATTTGATGCAATATATTCTCACTTTGTTAAAATACCGCTGGTACAATTGGGAAAAAAATGCAGGGTTATGGGTTTGTTGGAATTTGGCGACCAACTCGGCATCCGTTAATGGCGTGACCGTTGGTAAGTTGGATTTTTGCATGGTGGACTTTTTGAAACGATTAAACTATTTCCGCTTATTCGTTTTAAGATCGTCCACTGGGCGATTGGGCACAACAAGGTTTCGGTGAAACGGGAAGAATTGTCGGTGAATCCAGCTAAAAAACAGCCGTTATCCTGGCAGTTGATCTTACAAGCCCTTTTCCAAAAAATCCACTACCTCCCTACGGAGTTGGTTCACCTGGTTATACAAAGCATTCAGTACCGTTGCATCTGGCAACTTATCCCTGGCTGCCAGTTCCAGTTCTTTCAGCCTTTCGCCCAAAGTAGCAGCGAACCCCATGTAGGCGGCCGTACTTTTCATGCTGTGGGCGGCCATGGCGGCATCGCCGAAATTATTGGACTGCAGCGCTTTGGTTAACTGTTCCAATTCTTTGGCCGACTGGCTGACGAACAGTCCGGCCATCTCTTTCAGCACCGCTGGTTTGCCTTTTGAAATATCGAGCACATACTGGCGATCAAAACCTGCGGGGTCCTGTTTTGTATTGCCCGAGATGAGGTAGGAGTGTTTTTTCTTTTCCATCGGCAGCACGTAGCGCTGGATGAGGGCCAATAGCTCCTTTTCCTTGATGGGTTTGGAGATATAGTCGTTCATGCCGTAGCTGATGCACTTTTCCCGTTCTCCGGCAAAGGCATGGGCCGTAGTCGCAATAACGGGCACCTGCAGGCGCAAAGTCTGCCGAATAGCCTGAGCAGCGGTGTAGCCATCCATTTCGGGCATCTGGATGTCCATCAGTACCAGGTCATAGACGTTGTTGCGGAGCATTTCAAGGGCAATTTTACCATTGGCAGCATGTTCGTGTAAGAACTGCCAATCGTCGAGTAGTAATTCAGCGATGCGCTGGTTGAGTGGGTTGTCTTCCACGATCAATATTTTTACCTTTCCGTTCTTGAGCCGGCTATCCAGCAATTGGTTCTGGCTTTGGGCTCCGGCACCCTCAGCGATCGGGTAAGGTATTTCTACGATAAACGTAGCGCCCTGTCCCTCGGCACTTTCCACCCGGATGCTGCCCCCCTGCAGCTCGGCAAGTTGTCTGGAAATCGTGAGGCCCAACCCGGCGCCTCCAAAACGGCGGGTGGTATCGGCAGACGCCTGCCCGAAACGCTCGAAAATAACATCCCGCATTTCAGGTGCTATGCCAATACCGGTATCGGACACCCTGAATTCAATTAAAGCGGTTCCAGCTTGCTGTTCGGTGCTGGTGACGGAAAGCGCTACGCGGCCTTGTTCCGTAAATTTAAAAGCATTCCCCAGCAGGTTAACCAAGATCTGGGTCAATCGGGTAGGATCGCCCAGCACCGCTTCCGGCACATTTTTAGCGGCTTGCACTTCGAATTCCAGGTGTTTCTCGTCGGCTCGGTAATGAAACATCTGATCTACCGATTGTAGCAACGCAGGCAAGGAAAATGGAATTTGTTCGATACGGATGGCTCCGGCGGCGATTTTCGAAAAGTCGAGTATATCGTTGATTACCGCAAGGAGGTTTTCACTGCTCGTACGGATACCCTGGGCAAATTCTTGCTGGTTGTTATTGAGCCCACTGCGCTGCAAGAGGTTGGAAAACCCCAGGATGGCATTCAGTGGCGTACGGATTTCGTGGCTCATATTGGCAATAAACTGCTCTTTAAGCTGGACGGATTGTTCGGCCAACTCGCGGGCCTGAATGAGCGCGTCTTCCATTTTTTTATACGCCGTAAAATCCATGGTGGCGGAGCGGCTAAAGCTAAAATTACCTGCTTTATCGATCACAGCCCGACTGCTGGCCAGCACCTGCATCAGGCTGCCATCCTTGCATTTCAACTTTCCCCGCATACCTTTTTCGTTGGCAGTACCTCCAATATCCGGAAAAAGCTGCTCCTCATTTTCCCGGATTTCAGGAAGAAACACTTCCGAAATTTTCATCTTACCCACTACTTCCTCCCGCCCATAACCCAGCCAATCCAACTCCGTTTGGTTTATTTCGATGATCAGGCCCTCCGGATCAATGGAATGATAGCCAATGGGAGCATGGTCATAGAGGTCCTTAATAAAGATAAGGTGTTGCTCCAGTTCGTGCTGTTGTTGTTCCTTTTCCCGCTCGGCTGCGTAGCGATTCCGGGCGGTCTTTGCCAAATAATAAATGGAAAAAAAGGAAAGCAGAAAGACCAGGAATACGCTGGCCCAGCTAGCAAAACGCAACCAGGTGGAGGTCCTGTTTTTTTGACTGATAAAAGCATCCAACTGGCGGTGGTGTTGTTGCCGAATAGCGGCTGTCAGCGTGGAGATACTATCCCAAAGCACCAGGCTACGATCGGAACCTGCCATTGGGTCGGCAGCAAATTGACCAGCCTGTTGATAACCCCGCAAGCGATTTTTGTTGAATTGAATTTTCTCTTCGGCCCATCTTTCCAACTGCGCCACCGTTTGCTGTTCGGCCGATTCGCGAAAAAGGTTGCGGACAGCGGCCAGTTGCTCCGCTGCTTGCTGAATGGCTTTTTCCGTAGTCCCAACAAACTCATCCTGCTCCAGCAACACCAGCTGCTGTCCTGAATTTTCCATATCTACCAGGTTGCCCTCGAGCTCCCGGAGTAAGCTGTCCCTTTGGTAAGATGCCCTGACCATCACGGAAGAATCTTCGTATTTATCCAGTTCCTGGATCGCAAAAAAATGAGTGATCACAATCACCGAAATGGCCATCAGGAGGGTAACAACAACCTGCCAATCTTTGCGCTCCAGGAAATATGTACTGGTTTTTCTCATGGTATTACCACGCTGTTTGCTGAGGCAACTTTACTGGACCACATCCGTTGGGGAAAGCATCACCAGTAGATTTTAAAATTTGGGTAAAAGATGTTGTGCAGCTATAAAGTCACAAAATTATTAGGGGTCGTTCGCAAAAAAATAATTTTAAAATATATTTAACCGCTGCATCAATTTTCCTTTCACTTTCTCGCTTACGGGCACGGCATGCGAACCGATCAGGAGGGAATTTTGCTCTAGGTTGACAATTTTATCCAAGGCAACAATATAACTCCGGTGAACCCGCATGAAGTGATTGCTGGGCAGCCGCTCCTCCACGGCCTTCATGGTCAGGTGAACAGGATACTTTTTATCTTCCGTCTGAAAGACGACATAATCGCCGAGCGCATGGACAAACAGGATGTGCTGAAAATCAATACGGACGAGCAGGCTATCTACCCTGGCAAAGAAATGGTTAGCTGGGTATTGGTCTTTATGGCGTTCCATTGCCAAATTCACTGCTTTTAACAACCGTGGCATCGTAACGGGTTTAACGAGATAGTCCACCACCTGCATTTCAAAACCATCTACAGCATATGCTGTTTTGGAGGTGACGAGAATAATCAGCGGGTGTTTTTCCAGGCTTTTCAGCAGTTCCAGTCCGCTCATGCCTGGCATTTCTACGTCGAGCAGAAGGAGATCACAGGGCTGGGCTTTCAGGAAATTATAGGCTTGCATGGCACTCTCGCATTCACCGGCAAGATGCAGGCCTTCTATTTCAGAAGTCATGTTCCTCAGTGCCAGTCGGGCGAGCGGGTTATCATCGATAATGAGGCAGGTCATATGGGTGTAGGGTGCTTATTAGTGACTACCAAAGATAACAAGAATGGGGTATACCAGCGCTAAAAAAGTCAGAACGACCATTCCGTTTATTCAACCCGCCAGGATCGGAATACCTATAAATCATTTTCACCTGGACATTTTTTTCACATTTACTACTTTTGTACCTTGCCATTTTACCCGACGCCGGGCATTTCACTACCTTATGATTCATACCATCGACCTCCATTTCCAGGACATTCCAGAGAACATTGCGGCCTTTCTGGTAGAAACCAGTGCCGGACCTGTCTTGGTAGAGTCGGGCCCACACGCAACCCTGCCCAGCCTGCGGGCTGGCGCAGCCCAACTGGGTTATCAATTAGAAGAAATCCAACACGTATTTCTCACCCACATCCACCTGGACCACGCCGGAGCAGCCTGGTGGTTTGCGCACCGGGGAGCGACTGTTTACGTCCACCCGCGGGGTAGCAAGCACCTGGCACAGCCCGCGCGCTTGATGGCCTCTGCCCGTCGTATCTACCAAGACCAGATGGACACCCTCTGGGGACAGATGAATGCCATCGATTCCGAACGCATTCAGGAGGTGGCTCACGGCGAAATCATTGCGGTTGGAGACGTCAATTTTCAAGCCTGGCATACGCCAGGTCACGCCGTCCACCACATTGCCTGGCAAACCGATACGGCGCTTTTTACTGGTGATGTTGCGGGGGTGCGCATCAACGCTGGCGTGGTCATTCCACCCTGCCCGCCACCAGATATTGATTTAGCCGATTGGCACCAAAGCCTCGTGCTCCTTCGCTCCTTAAACCTAAAAACCCTCTACCTGACTCATTTCGGACCGGTTTTGTATTCCGACAACCACCTGGTTGAACTGGAAGACCGGCTGCAGCGTTGGGCAGCCTGGATGGAACCCTACCTGGACGATCCACGCGGTGTGGCCGGGCTTACCCCCTTGTTTCAGCAAATGGTAATGGAAGATTTAGCAGTGGCAGGTGTCAGTCTGGCTGACCAGGCCAAATACGAGGCCGCTAATCCCAGTTGGATGAGCGTAGCCGGGCTACTCCGGTATGGACAAAAAAAGCGTATTGAAAACGGTGAATCAGGAGGCGGGTAACAATTGGACAAGCAGGGAAATCAGGTGTTTGAGCAAACTTACATCAGGAGACGCAGCAGGTTCAATCACGGCCACCAGGTGTTGTGGGAGTTCTTCCATGGCCGCTTCAGATTCCTGGAACATTTGTACATAAAAAAGAAACCCGTAAGCCAGTAGACTACAAGCTAACATACAACACCCGATATACAAATTTCTATTTTTCATAGGTGCAGCAACTTAAATTATTGTGTAAAATAGGGGTAAAAAAGCATTCTTATGGTGATTTTCGACCAATACTTCCAACCAATCGACCATGTTGTCATTTAAATGACGACATCAATCCGACAAAGGTTGCAGTTTTTTTTTAAAAAACATCTGATTGCAAGGAATATTGATTCATCCCTGTAGTACCTTGCTGAACATTTATTTTTGTCTTCATTCATCAATTATTTAATTCATCGACTATTATGAAATTAACGCTTACATTTCTGTTTTCCTGTTTAATGGTAGTTGCCGCGTGGGCACAGATCAACGACGAATCGCCATTCCCCGTCGATTTTGAGCTCCTTTCGCCAGGAACCATTACCGGGACTTATGACTACGGCACCCAGGTAGCCAATGCAGACAACCCAATTTGGGGACCAACCCTCAGCGAAACGGTTGTAGGAGAGATCGTTTGGGCTTACGATGCTACCGACAGCCTGGGCTGTGAAGCCATTGTAACAGACCTTACGGGTAAAATTGCCCTGATCCGCCGTGGTGTTTGCGGTTTTGTCAACAAAATTGCCAACGCTCAGGCAGCTGGCGCCATCGCTTGTATTATCGTGAACCACTACGCTGACCCTGCCCAAACGGGTGCGACGGTAGTAGGTATGCTCGGTGGCGACGGTACGCTATCTGGTACGGTTACCATTCCTGGCATTTTTGTCGGCCGCAGTACCGGTGAATTGATTACCAGCGAATTGGATGCGGGTAATACCGTGACAGGCTCTTTCACCGTGAAGTCTTTCTACGACCCGGTTTCCAGCTATTCTTACCACACGCCACTGAGCGAAGCCCTACCTGTCAACATTTTCCGGATCAACTATGTCAACCCCAATAGCGTAGACATGGTAGATGTCAATGTTTCAGCGGTCATTACGGCACCCAGCGGTGCCCAGGCTACCCTGACGGGCACTTCCAGCATTGCGCCATTGTCAGACTCAATCGTCAATATGGTAGGCAGCTACCAGGCGACCGAGTTGGGTGAACACACCATCACCTGGACGAATGACCAGAACAGCGAAACCATCGAGAGCAAATTTGTGATGACGGAATACACCTACGCCGTAGACAACAACAACCTGAACCAAACCGTAGGACCATCTGACGCCGATTTCTCCTCTACCTTCAACTTCACCTACCAGGCGGGGTCGTTGGTACTTGCTGACGCCGATGGCGGGGTAGCGACTACGGTTTCTTTTGGTATTGGTAATGCTGCTGCCTTGTTTACTGGCGACAACATTGCAGATCAAGTTACAGTCATTCTTTACGATGCGGACTCCAATGCGGACGGGACGATTGATTTTGCGGCCAATGGTGCAAGTTTCAATGACCTGACGCCGATTGCACTGGGTTCTTATGTCATCACGGGCAATGAAACGGCCGACGAGTTGGTTTATGTACAGTTAGAAGACTTGGTTGACGGCGACGAATTCGTTGAGTTGGTTCCCGATGGCGCCTACTACATTGTGATCGCTTATGACGGCACCGAGGCTGGCACCGGCGTAGCCCCCCGTTTCGTGGCTTCGGAGGATCTTCCTTACCTGAATTTCCCTACGACGCCCATATTCCTCGACCAACTCTACACCGGTTGGGCGGGCCAGACGGTAGCCGTTCGCTTACACACCCTCGGTTTTGAGGCACCAGTAGGTACGGAAGACCTGCCTGCCCTCGAGGCCGCCAAGGTGACCATTGCCCCCAATCCGGTACAAAGCCGCCTGAACATTACCTTCGACCTGGCAGCAACTGCGCAGCGGGTAGATGTAGGCCTGATGGACATCACGGGCAAAGTGATCCAAACCTACCAGTACGAGCAAGTCTTGAACCAGACGGTAGAGATCGACGTGAATGCCTTGCCTGCCGGCACTTACTTTATCGGTATTGCCAGCCCCGAAGGCTTCCGCGCCGAGAAAATTATTAAGCAGTAAGTCTTACCGCTTGCATTTTTTTTGCAAAAAGCGGGGTGGGTATTCAGTTACCCATCCCGCTTTTTTATTTTTTTCTTCTTAATTTTATAGCCACCAATCCAATCGCTATGAAAAATTTAATGCTTTCTCCGCTGGGTGTTTTTCTTTTTTTGGGTCTCCACCTGGTGGCCCAGGGCAACCTCCAATTCGTCCAAAAAAACATCCAGCAATACCAGGCACCGCGCCACCACGTACTCTATACCGGAATGGAACCCGGGCCACTCCGCCCGGTGGAACACCAATCTCCACCAGCTACGGATCTGGAAAAGGTCGACCAGGAAATCCCCATTGGAAGCACCTTGTACGATCTGCAATCGAACGCAGCTGGTTGCAAGCGTATTTCAATGACACCCACCGGGCGGATCGCCGGGGTCTGGACCCGCGGCATTGACGATGCCGGCGCCACCTACCCCGATCGGGGCACGGGCTACAACACCCGGGTAAATTTCGCCTGGGGAGACCCGCCCAGCAGCAGAATCGAAAGCGTCCGCACGGGCTGGCCCAACCATGTATTCACGGCCAGTGGCAAGGAATTCATTGTTGCCCACACTTCTGACAACCGCTTGATCACGCAACGCCGAGACGGCCCAACAGCCCCCTGGGCGGAAGGCTTCATCCCCGACAACACCCCTTCGCGGATGCTGTGGCCCCGCGCAGCCGTAGGTGGTGCAAACGGGGAAACCATCCACGTGATCGCCATTACCGTTCCGGCATCCCTGAACGGCCAGCCCTACCAAAATGTCGATGGCCATATCCTCTATTACCGTTCTACGGACGGCGGCGCCAGCTGGGACCGCACCGATGTAGCCATCGAAGGCCTGGGAAGTGATTTTACCCTGGGCTCTGATGCCGACTCCTATTACATCGATGCCCGCGGCGACAATGTAGCTTTTGGGATCTTCAACAGTTTTGACGATGTGCTCCTGTTTAAGTCTGAAGACAATGGCGACACCTGGGCCAAAAGTATAGTCAATGACTTCCCCCTCTTCAAATATGCCATCGATGCCGGTTACACCTACCAGGATTTACCCCCTTTTATGGATGAACGGCCCGATTCGCTGGCCATTTTCTCTTCCGACAGCTACGGCACGGTACTCGTTGATTACCAGGGAATGGCCCACGTTTACTTTGGGCGCATGTGGGTACAGGACGATGTCCTCACCGATGGATTATCCAGCTATTACCCCGGCACCGATGGCCTGGCGTACTGGAACGAAAGCTTTGGCGACGACAGCCTGCGCACCATCGTGGGCACGGTAGACCAAAACATGAACGACACCCTCGACCTGGTGGCAGGGGCCAGCGGCTTAAGCGTAGGGCTCTATTTTGCTTCCCTGACCAGCATGCCCAGCGCGGGGGTTGATGCGGCGGGCAACCTCTACGTTACCTACTCCGGGATCGTGGAAGGGGAAGTGTCTATTGATGACGATATGCAACACTACCGCCACGTTTACATCATCTCTTCTCCCGACGGGGGCCTGACCTGGAGCGATCCCTATGATATTATCCGCCCCGATATTGTCATGGAACCCGATCTGGTAGATTTTGTCGAAGCAGTCTTTCCTTCCATGGTTCGGGAGGTGGATGACAAGGTGCGCCTGATCTATATGCAGGACTTCCGCCCCGGCCTGGCCATCCGTGGTGACATGGATTCGGCAGCCGATAATTTTATCAACTACGTGCAGGTAGAAGTACCCGAAGTAGGGATCGTCGGTACGGAAGCGCGCGTGCCCGCCAGTACGTTTGGGCTGGTTCTGGCACCCAATGTGACCAGCACTCAAACCAGGGCTTCTTTTATTACCGGGCAAGCGGGGAAAGTAAGTTTGTCCTTACTGAATAGGCACGGCCAGCAGGTTCGCCAATTTATTCAGGAACAACTTCCCGCTGGAAAACACCAGGAAGACCTTGATTTAACGGGCCTACCCGCTGGCAGCTACTACTTGCTGCTTAAGGTGGAACAACAATTTACCATTGCCGAAGTGATTAAGCAGTAGCATTAAACTTGTGCTGCTCAAGCGCGACGCAACTGAGGTCTGGCGACTCGACGCTCAGGTGCGTCGCGCTTTTATAAAATCTTATTTTGAAGCAAACAGCTGCCTTCGCATCAAGGAATGGCTGCCAGTAAGTTTTGGGTATAAGCCTCTTGTGGAGAGCTGAAAATCACCTCCGTATCCCCCGCTTCCACTACCCTACCCTCCTTCATGACCAATACCCGATCGGCGATGAATTTAATGACCGACAGGTCATGAGAAATAAAGATTAAAGAAAACTGGTACGCTTCCTGGAGGTCTTTGATCAGGTTCAGCACCTGGGCCTGGACGGATACATCCAGCGCCGATACCGACTCATCGCAAATGAGCAGTTCCGGCTGCAGCAACAGCGCCCGGGCCAGCCCAATGCGCTGTCGTTGTCCACCAGAAAATTCGCGGGCGTAGCGGGGCAAGGTGTCTGCTGCCAGGCCTACCTGCGCCAGCACTTGCCGCACGCGTTCGTTCTGCTCGTGTATACTCAGTTCCGGTCGGTGAACCTTCAGGGGTTCCAACAACATTTGGCCGATGGTCAGCTTGGGGTTCAGCGAACTGAAAGGATCCTGAAAAACCAGCTGCATGCGGGGTCGTAAAGCACGCAGTTCTGCTCCCGCCAGGGCGGAAACTTCCTGACCGGCAAAACTGATCCGCCCGCCGTGTAAGTCTACCAGGCGCAGGATTGCTTTTCCCAAGGTTGTTTTTCCACTACCCGATTCCCCAACAATGCCGAGTCGTTCGCCAGCTTTCAGCGAAAAAGAAACCTCCTCTACGGCTTTTACCCAATTTTTCACCCGCCCCAACCAGTTGGTTTGCCCAGGATACCAGACCTGCAATTTCTCTACGTTCAACAACGTCTTCGCCTCGGCCAATACCCGTTTACGTTGCGCCATATCAGCAGCCGTCTCCGCCAGCTTGTCCAGCATTTGGCCCGTATCCTGTGCGGGGTGTGCCAAAAAATCACTCACCGTTGCCAACCGCTTTAACCGCCGGCTCAAATCGGGCCGGCAGGCCAGCAACCCCTTGGTGTAGGGATGTTGTGGCGCAGCAAAAACGGTGGCTACGCGGCCTGCTTCCACACATTTGCCTTGCTGCATCACAATAACCCGTTCGGCGATGCTGCGGATGACCGCGAGGTCGTGGCTGATAAAAATGATCGCGATACCCATTTCCTGTTGTAAATCCCGGATGAGTTCCAGTATCACGTGCTGAACGGTAACGTCCAGGGCGGTGGTGGGTTCGTCAGCGATCAGGAGTTGGGGTTCGGCACACAGCGCCATGGCAATCATCACCCGCTGGCGCTGCCCACCCGACAATTGGTGGGGATAGGATCGGTAAATTCGGGCAGGATCGAGCAGCTTGACCTTTTCAAACCAGGCTTTGGTCCTTGCCTCGGCCTCCTTTGCGGAAAGGAGCAGGTGCTGCCTTAGTACCTCTGCCACTTGTTGTCCACAGGTGAGCACGGGATTTAAGCTGCTCAGTGGCTCCTGAAATATCATACCCATCTGCCGGCCCCGGAGGGCGGCCAACGTTGCTGGGGGGGCCTGCGCCAAATCTGTTTCACCTTGCCACCACAGCCCGCCACTGCTCAGCGCATTTGCCGGCAGCAATTGCATGACGGACAAAGCCGTAAGCGACTTGCCAGAACCAGACTCCCCTACGATGCCCAGGCTTTCGCCGGGGAACAGGTCGAAGTTCAGCTGGTCGACAACCGTGACCGGTTGCTCCCGGGCAACCGGAAAACGAACGATCCAATCACGTAATGCGACCAGTGGCTGAAGGGAAGCTGAAGAGGAAATAAGCAGCGGGTTTTAAGAGTGAATAATCAGGAACGCTCAATTGGGCAAGTCATACAATGCGACCCACCCCGGGCGCGCGACAATTCGGTAGAAGGCAAAGTGATGATCGTCCGTTCCACCTCACTGGGTGTGAGGATGCCGTCGTCAAATGCCTTGAGCAGGTCAGCGGAATAAACCACCCGGTAACCTGCTTCTACAAAAACTTGCTCGGTTACCGGATTCCGATCATAGGTAAGCGCAACGCCTGGTTTCAGGGCCACCAGGTTACACCCATCCGTCCACTGTTCCCGCTCCTGATAAGGCGTTTCTCCCCTACCCGCGTACAGAATACGCGTAGCAGGATCTATTTCTTTGATCAAAAACTCCTTAACCGAATGGTATTGTGTTTCGGTACCATCGTGCCGGAATACTTGCACGTTGGAACCTAATCCGTCGGCAATAATGGGCTTGAAGGCCACGTAATCGTGGGTATTGATTTGGGTAAATATCGTGTCCAGGTGCATATACGACCGGTCATTGGGAATATTGACCTGAACAACATTTTTGACCACGCCTAACTCAAACAAGCGTTTGGCCAAACTTTGAATACCGTAAGCCGTCGTCCGTTCACTGCAACCAATAGCCAGGAAATCCTTGTTTAAAATCATGACATCGCCCCCTTCAATGGAAACGGTTTCCCCGCGCCTGGAAGGTGGAAATTCGTCTATTTTGTTTAGATTAATGACCCGGCCGTCCTTGCGCATGCCCGAGAAGACAGGATGTGCCCAAATGATGAACCGAATGATAAAGTTCTCCCGGTAACGGGCTTCCTTAGCTGCCTTGGTGATGAGCAGGTGGTCATTGATGGTAACGGCGATATCCCGGGTAAAAATGAAATTGGGGATAGGGTCAAAGAAAAAATGATCCTCCGGTTCATAGTAACCCGTCACCAGCAGCCGGGTAAGGTCCGGTGCCGAAAGGCCACGCATAAAATCCGAATAAGACTTGGGAAGTTCTTCGTGATCGATGATGAGATCAATCATTTCTTCCTTCGCGTCTTTGTCTGTTTCGATGGCTTCGAGCAGCAATTGCTCAACTTCCAGCACTTGTTCGTCCCCCAGGAAGCGGCGGAGTATGGCAGAGAATACATCATGCTCTTCTTGCATGCGGGGAAGGTGAACGATATCATCAAACAACAATTCCTCGGCTCGTTTGGGGGTAATCCGGCTAATGCCTACATCCGGTCGGTGAATGAGTACCCGTTTCAGGGTATTGATCTCATTGGTTACAAGTACGTTTGACATGGTGTGGTTTTGGCTAGGTTGGTTAAAATTCTACGACTTTTTCAAACTCATAAATGGAGTTAATCTTACCGGCAAAGATGCAATAAAAATGTGGCTTTTTGTGCAGTAAACCAATCTCGGTCGGACGTCCATCATCGATGTAATTGGCCCGTAATTTCGACTTGATGGTGTACATGCTGGTAAAGTATTGCAGCTGTATTTCCGCCGCCAGGTACTGCTGAATCTGGGCCAGCATTTTGCGGTAATTGGAGGGCGGCCGATAGGCGCAGCCATTGCAAATAGCGGTAAAGTCTGGTCGGCACTCCGCCCGCTGATCCTGGCAGTCGAAGGTTGGAAGTGCCTCGTACGACACCTTGTGGTGGGTATAGGCTACTGACGACAGCGATAGCAGCCCGGATTTACCGTACGGCATGATGGAGGCAAAGGGCCCATCCATCACCGTCAGGCCGATTTCCTGTAAGGCCGGACTGGTTACAAAAGCCATTTCGGAAATTTCATGCATCAGGCGAATATCCGTCAGGCCAAAACGCTGGTTGATGGCGTTACTGGCGCTGTAGGTTGCATTAACCACCTGGGTGGCCTGCAGATCGAAAGTACGCTGGGTAGACAGGTCTTGGAGTTGGACTTGCCACTGCTCTCCAACGTCTCCGGCGGCAAGTAATTCGTGGTAAGTCAGGACCGTCACCCGTTTTTCGGCGCGAATCCGTTGTTCGTAATAGCGGGCCAGCAAAATGGGGTCAAAAGAATATTCCCGCGTTTTGAACACGGCTTCCAGGCGCTGGTAATTGAACAAAGGGTTGTTTTTTTCCCGTTGGCAAGGAATACCGATATAGCGGCAAAAACGCTCGAACTGAGCGGCATCGGTCAGACTCCCAAATTTGTCGATGGCATAATATTGGGCAAAATCAAAAAGAATAAAATCGCTGTGATCCTGGGTAAAGCGCGTCTTGTTTTCGTCTGACATGAGTGCCGTAGCTACCGAACGTGGATAGTGGTAACCACCGTGCAGCCGCGCCTGATTGACAATGGAAGCTTTGCGCAACAAGGCTTTCTCTTTCTCGACCAAAACAACCCGGCACCCCTGGTCTGCCAGATACAACGCGGCGTATACCCCAAACAATCCGCCACCCACAACGAGAAAATCGTACTGTTCCATCAGTTG
>Ga0213861_10002078_pt1 | contig 17484 bp, 15 predicted proteins | sample PICome_4_FD_160110 | JGI IMG/M metagenome (GOLD analysis project Ga0213861, IMG submission 160110) | Coastal seawater microbial communities near Pivers Island, North Carolina, United States - PICO131 | ecosystem: Environmental > Aquatic > Marine > Coastal | place: USA: North Carolina... | reverse complement strand
TGGCCATTTCGGCCGATGTCAGACCCATCATCGTCCGGCCGGCTGTGTCAAAGCTCATGGTGCCGCACCAGGGCATATCGGCCAGGGCAAAGGCCTCGGCGGCGGCGCGAAACTCTTCGGCTGCCGAGATCGTCTCAACCCAGAGGACATCGGCGCCGCCGGCCTTGAGACCCTCGGCCTGTTCGTGGAACATTTCGACCGCGCGCTCGTGGGTCAGGGTGCCCATTGGGGACATGATCTCACCGGTCGGGCCGACAGAACCTGCTACGACCACGGTGCGGCCGGACTTGTCAGCCACTTCACGGCCGATTTCGGCAGCGATCCGGTTGAGGTCGTGGACCCGCTTGTCCGCGTCATGCAGCTTTAGCCGCGAGGCATTGCCTCCGAAGCTGTTGGTGAGAAAGATGTCACTGCCCGCATCAACGGCACCCTGATACAGTGCGGTGATTTTTTCGGGGTGCTGTTCGTTCCAGATCTCGGGGGCATCCCCCGACATCAGCCCCATGTTGAACAGATTGGTGCCGGTCGCTCCGTCTGCCATCAGCCAGTCGCGGGTTTCGAGGAGGCGGGAGAGGGCGTTGGCCATAACAAAAGGCTCCATATAGCTGAATAGCTGTGCCACGAGCCGGGGCCCGCGAGGGAGAACGACGGCCGCCGGAAGGCGGCCGTGCTTGCGCCTGTCTCAGTGCTCGGAGAGCAACTGGGCCTTGGCCTCGATCATCAAGGCCGCCATCTGGGTGCGGATCGTCTGTTCGTCGGCCTTGTCACCAAGATCGCCGGACACCTTCCGGAACACGTCCTCGTCCCCGGCTTCTTCGAAATCGGAGCGGATGACTTCAGTGGCATAGGCTGCGGCTTCGTCGCCGGTTTTGCCCATGAGTTCGGCGGCCCAGAGGCCCAAAAGCTTGTTCCGGCGGGCTTCTGCCTTGAACTGCATCTCGGCATCATGGGCGAATTTGGATTCAAAGGCGTTTTCGCGTTCGTCGAAAGTGGACATGGCGGGTCCTCGGCTGTTGCTGCGTTTACACCAAGGATATGCCTGCGCGATGGCTTGCCCGCAAGGGGGGGTTGGCGTATGACCCATTTCTATCGCGCAGCCGGACCCAGGTATGGGCCGATGTCGGGCGCAGAGTGGAGAGACGATGGCACGTCGCAAGAAGGTCTACGAAGGCAAGGCCAAGATCCTGTACGAAGGCCCCGAACCGGGAACGTTCGTGCAATACTTCAAGGATGACGCCACCGCCGGAAACGGCGAAAAGAAGGACGTGATCGAGGGCAAGGGTGTTCTGAACAACCGCCTGTCCGAGTTCTTCATGGTCGGTTTGCAGACCATCGGCGTGCCCACCCACTTTATCAAGCGCCTGAACATGCGCGAACAGCTGATCCGCCAGGTCGAGATCATCCCGCTGGAAGTGATCGTGCGCAACTTTGCGGCTGGCTCCATGGCCAAGCGCATGGGGATCGAGGAGGGCACCGTGCTGCCCCGCCCGATCGTCGAGTTCAGCTACAAGGACGACAAGCTGGGCGACCCGCTGGTGCCCGAAGAGTATATTGTTGCCTTTGGCTGGGCCTCGCAGCAGGATCTGGATGACATTGTGGCCATGGCGCTGCGGGTCAACGATTTCATGTCCGGGGTCATGCACGGCGTCGGTATCAAGCTGGTGGATTTCAAGATCGAGATCGGCCGGGTCTGGGAAGGCGATTTTCCGCGCCTTGTGGTGGCGGATGAGATCAGCCCTGACAGCTGCCGCCTGTGGGACATCGAGACGGGACAAAAGCTCGACAAGGACGTGTTCCGCCGTGATCTGGGCTCATTGACGGATGCCTATACGGAGGTGGCCCGGCGGCTGGGCGTTCTGCCCTCGAACGTTACCCACCGTCCCAAGCCGACCCTCATCAACTGAGCCGTCGATTTTTGAGTATTTGGAACGAAGCGAAGCAGGGGATCGTCACGTGAAAGCCATTGTTCATGTCATGTTGAAACAGGGTGTCCTTGATCCCCAGGGCGAAGCGGTGCGTCACGCCCTTGGCACCCTTGGTTTTGAGGGGGTCGAGGCGGTCCGTCAGGGCAAGGTGATCGAGCTGGACCTGGCCGGGTCCGATCGCGCCGCCGCCGAGGCCAAGGTGGCCGAGATGTGCGAGAAGCTCTTGGCCAACACCGTAATCGAGAGCTACCGGGTGGAGATCGCCTGAACAATGCGCGCCGCGGTCTTGCGAGAATACAACGCCGACCTGTCCATCGAGGAGGTGCCGGACCCGGTCTGTCCCGAGGATGGCGTGGTGTTGAAGGTTCTTGCCTGTGGCGTCTGCCGCTCTGACTGGCATGGCTGGACGGGGGAGCATCCCCGGGTCAAGCCCGGCCAGATCGGTGGCCATGAGTATTGCGGTGAGGTTGTCGAGGCCGGCCCCCGCGCGCGGCACCGTGTGGGTGACCGCTTGGTCGCCCCGTTTATCCTGGCCTGTGGCGCCTGTCCGACCTGCCAGTCGGGGCAGGGCCATACCTGCCCAAACCAGCGCCTTCCGGGATTCATCGAACCTGGCGCCTTTGCCGAATATGTGGCTGTGCCCTTTGATCACAATCTGGCCGTCCTGCCGGCGTCTCTGACCCCGACGGTGGCTGCCGGGCTTGGATGTCGCGTCACGACGGCCTGGCATGCCCTGACGGGCCGCGCCTCGGTCCAGGCGGGCGAATGGCTGGCGGTGCATGGCACGGGTGGCATTGGCCTGGCGGCTGTTATTCTTGGCCGGGCCCTGGGGGCCCGCGTCATAGCGGTTGATATCGTGCCCGAGAAGCTCGCGCTTGCGCTGAGCCTTGGGGCCGAAGCGGCGGTGGATGCAAGGGAGGGCACCACCGCCGCGACTATTCGTGAACTGACCGGCGGTGGGGCCCATGTCAGTGTCGAGGCGCTTGGGATCGCGGCCACCACCAATGCCTCGATCGAATGTCTGCGCCCCTTGGGTCGCCATGTGCAGGTGGGCATGCCGGTCGGTCATACCGCCCGGATGGAGATCAACATGAATGCCGTCTATATGGGTAACCTGGCTGTCTATGGGACCCGCGGCATACCTAGCTGGCGCTACCCGAGCCTGCTGAGCCTAATCGAGGCCGGCCGCATCGACATGTCCCCGATGATCGCCCGCGAGATCGCCCTGTCCCAGACGGGCGGCGAGCTTGCCGCCTTTAACGGGCCGACCCCGCCCGGCGTCGCCGTCATCACCGATTTTCTGAACTGAGGAGCGCCTGCCCATGAAAGCCGCTGTCATTGTCTTTCCCGGATCGAACTGCGATCGCGACATGGCCGTGGCCCTGCGCCAGGCCGGGGCGGATGTCACAATGGTCTGGCACAAGGATGCCAGCCTGCCTGCCGGGCTTGACCTTGTGGCCGTTCCGGGCGGTTTTTCCTTTGGCGATTATCTGCGCTGTGGTGCGATTGCTGCCCAGTCGCCGGTTTGCCAGGCGGTGGTCACCCATGCCGGGCGGGGCGGCTATGTCCTGGGGGTGTGCAACGGCTTTCAGGTATTGACCGAGACCGGCCTTCTGCCCGGCGCCCTCATGCGCAACGCCGGGCTGCGGTTCGTTTGTCGGACCGAAGGTCTGCGGGTGTCTACCACAGCCTCGGCCTTTACTGCCGCCTATGCAGCGGGTGCGGCCATCAACCTGCCCATCGCCCATCATGACGGCAATTACTTTGCCGATGCCGACACCCTTGGCCGCCTGACGGGCGAGGATCGGGTGGCGTTTCGCTATATCACCAACCCCAACGGGTCGGTTGACGATATCGCTGGGGTTCTGTCCGAAAACCGCCGTGTTCTTGGCATGATGCCGCATCCGGAGCGGGCGGTGGACCCCGCCCATGGTGGCACCGACGGGGCGGCCCTGTTTACTGGGCTGATTTCCGCCATGGTCGAGGCCTAAGCCGGGCGGAACGACGCCTAGGGGCGTGGCGCCCGAACGACGGCATATTGCCGCGACGGGGCGCTACCCCTAATCTTGGCTCATGAGCACAGAGCTGACTGCTAGCAAGACAGGAACCCCATCGGCGCGTCGGCGCTGGGTGCCCCGCATTGCCGTAACAGTGTTCTGTCTTGTTGCGCTGGCGGTGGTCTACTGGACCAACCTTCTGCTGACCGAACGATTTACCGAGTCGACCCGCAACCGGGCCGAGGTCCGCCTGACGCTTTACGCCGGCAACCTGATCAGCGAATTGCAACGAAATTCAATCGTGCCTCAGCTTCTGGCCCGCGACCCGGAATTGATCGGGGCGCTGAACTCGGTCGACTATTCACGCTCGACCCTGCGCCTGTTGTCGTTTGTGGACGAGATCGGGGCAGCGTCGATCATGCTGTATGACCGGGACGGCCGGATCGTGGCGGCTACGGACCGCAACCGGCTGGGCGAGATGCACGACCAGGTGGCCTATTTCAGCGATGCCCTTGCCGCGAACGCAACCATATTCACAACGATCCGCCGCGAAAGCGGCGGCTATGCCTATGTCTATTCCCGCCGCATCGATGCCAGTGGCACCACGGTTGGCGTGATTTCGGTCGAGGTGGACCTGGCCAAGCTGGAACGCAGCTGGGCCGGGACCACCGATGCTGTTCTTGTCACCAATGCCGAGGGCGAGATCATTCTGGCGACAGAGCCGCGCTGGCGGGGGCAAGATGAGGCGACTGCCCTTGCGGTGCAGTCTGCCCCATCGGCGATCGAACGGGCGATCCGGGCCACGCAGGATTGGTCTGCCTTGCCGGTTGATGCCTATGTGCGCGGCGAGGCGGTGTTGCGCCGCGAACTTCGGGTGCCGTTCCAGGGTTGGACCATCGTCAGTTTCACCGCCTATTCCAGCGTGCGCGAGAGGGTGAACGGTGTTCTGGCGCTTGAAATCATGGGATTCGCCATTCTTCTGACGTTTGGTGTCTGGCTTAGTTCCCGCCGCACGGCGTCGCGGTTGGTGTTCTTTCAGCGCGAGTCGGCGGAGCTGCGCGCATTGAACCTGCGCCTGCAGCGGGAAATTGCCGAGCGCGAAAAGGTGGAAAAGACCCTTCAAGTGGCCGAGCAGACCTTGGCGCAGTCGTCCAAACTTGCCGCTTTGGGCGAGATGTCTGCCGCGGTCAGCCATGAGTTGAACCAGCCGCTGGCCGCCATGAAGACCTACCTCGCCGGGGCCCGTTTGCTCTTGACGCGCAAGCGTCCTGACGAGGCCCTGTCCTCGTTCCAGCGGATCGACGACCTGATCGACCGGATGGGGGCGATCACCCGCCAGCTGAAATCCTATGCCCGCAAGGGGGCAGACGCATTTGAGCCATTGGATACAAAGGCTTGTGTCTCATCCGCTCTTGCCATGATGGAACCGCAACTCAAAAGCCGGACGGTCAACATCACCCGGACCCTGCCATCTGAACCGGCCATGATCCTTGGCGATCGTTTGCGGCTTGAACAGGTGATCATCAATCTGTTGCGCAATGCCCTGGATGCGACGAAGGGCGTTCGCGATCCCAAGATTGATATCATCCTCGCAGTAGGAGAGACCGTCAAGTTGGCGGTCCGGGACAATGGGCCGGGGATCGAAGACCTCGATGCCCTGTTCGAGCCGTTTTACACGACCAAACAGCCTGGTGATGGGGTCGGCCTTGGGCTTGCCATTTCCTCGGGGATCGTAAACGACCTTGGGGGGCGGCTAACCGCACGCAACGTTCCGACCGGGGGCGCCGTGTTTGAGGTGCAATTGCCGGTCCTCCAAGAAAAAGTAGAAGCCGCGGAATGAAAGGCCTCAGATGAGCAAATCCATGAAGGTGGCGATTGTCGACGACGAAAAGGACATGCGCCAGTCCATCAGCCAATGGCTGGCCCTGTCGGGCTTTGACACAGAGACTTTCGCAAGCGCCGAAGAGGCCTTGCGCGGCCTTAGCCCGGATTATCCCGGCATCGTGGTCAGCGACATCAAGATGCCCGGCATGGATGGCATGCAACTTCTCAAGCGGCTCAAAAGCGTGGATTCGACCCTGCCGGTCATCATGATCACCGGCCACGGCGACGTACCCATGGCGGTCGAGGCGATGCGGGTCGGGGCCTTTGACTTTCTGGAAAAGCCGTTCAACCCGGACCGCATGACCGAACTGGCCAAGAAGGCCACCCAGGCCCGCCGCCTGACGCTGGACAACCGTGCGTTGCGCCGCGAGCTTTCGGACGGCTCGGCCCTGATGAAAAAGCTGATCGGGGCCAGCCAGCCGATGGAACAGCTCAAAGAGGACATCCTCGACCTTGGGCAGGCTGATGGCCATGTGCTGATCGAGGGTGAAACAGGCACCGGCAAGACCCTGGTCGCCCATGCTCTGCATGCGGTCGGCGGTCGGGCGTCCAAGAAGTTCGTCCTTATCAGCTGTTCGGCCTATGACGAGGAAACCCTGGGGCGCAAGTTGTTCGGCCCAATGGACGATGATGGCGACCTGCCGGCCTATGAAGAAGCCCGTGGCGGTACGCTGGTCCTTGAGGATATCGAGGCGCTGGGGCAGGGGATGCAGGCCCGTCTGCTCACTGCCATCAACGATCAGGGTACTCCGGCCGAAACCCGGATCGTTGCGATCTGCAACCTTCAGGACGAAGGCAAGACCTGCGAAAGCGTGCTGCGCCCCGATCTGTTCTACCGGTTGGCCGCCCTGCGGATAACCGTTCCGCCTCTGCGTCAGAGGGGCGAGGATATCCTGAGCCTTTTTGCCCGCCTGTCCGAGCAGTTTGCCGACGAATACGGATGCGATGCCCCCGAGGTCAGTGCCCAGGAGGCGGCCCAGCTATTGCAGGCGCCCTGGCCGGGCAACGTCCGCCAGCTTATCAACGTGGCGGAACGTGCCGTGCTCCAGAACCGCAGGGGATCGGGGACCATTGCATCCCTCCTGATGGCCGATAGCGACGAAACCCGCCCGACCATGACCACCGAGGGCAAACCCCTCAAAGAGTTTGTTGAGGCGTTTGAGCGGATGTTGATCGACAACACGATGCGACGTCACAAGGGGTCGATTGTCGGGGTGATGGACGAGCTTTGTCTGCCGCGCCGGCCCTGGAACGAGAAGATGGCAAAGTACGGTTTGCAGCGGTCCGACTACATTTAGATTGCTACCTTTCGGGCCCTGTCCTAACTTTCGACGGCGCAACCAGTGGTTGCGCCGTCTGTTTGTGCGATTTCAACATAGCCATTGTCATTTGCGGCTTGTGTCCCTTATGTAGGACGGGAGGGTAGGTGCGCCTTGTGTATGGCGACACTCCCCCAGAGGTTTTCTGCCATCGGCGAGCACGGGACATTCCCCCGGACGCCAGTGGCAGACTTGAATGGTCCGCAAGGATCAAAGTCATAGCCCCGATATGCGTGCCGCCCTGCGTGGTGCGCCGGGTCTAAAATGGGCGCGGCCATCCTGGCTCGCGTTGGAGAAGAACCGCGATGCAACGCGCGAACGATACAGGCAACAGAGTAGACGCCCCGAGGGGCGCGGCCTGTCGCCACGCGCGGATCGCCTTAATCAGACATGACAGACGCACCGATGCCCCGCCAGGATCCGTCCTGGCGCTGCGGCGGGCGTCGTCGTGCGAACGGATATCATGGCCAAGAAAATGCTTATCGATGCCACCCACGCGGAAGAGACCCGCGTCGTGGTGGTTGACGGAAACAAGGTCGAGGAGTTTGACTTTGAAAGCGCAGCCCGCCGCCAACTAGCGGGCAACATCTATCTGGCAAAGATCACACGGGTCGAGCCGTCGCTTCAGGCGGCCTTCGTGGACTATGGCGGAAACCGGCACGGCTTTCTGGCGTTTTCGGAAATTCACCCCGATTACTACCAGATCCCTGTCGCTGATCGCGAAGCGTTGATCGCTGAAGAACGGGCCTATGCGGCCAGCATCTCGGACGACAACGATGATGAGGACGACAACCGGTCCCGGTCGCGCAGCGACGATGAGGGCAAGGATGGCGGGCGCAATGGCGGCCGCAATCGCCGCACCCGCTCGCGCAGCCGCAGCAAGGCCGCGGATGCCTCGTCCGACGCTGTCGCCACCCAGGACGCATCCGGGATGGAGACCATTGACCTGTCCGAGGACGGTGAAGGTCAGGACACTCAGCTCGATGCCCCCGAAGGCTCGTCGCCCATGGAACTCGTCGGTGAAACGCCGGTTGAGACTCCGGCCGCTGACCAAGACGACGAGGCGCCTGACACCACAGAAGACGTCGTCGTGGACGAGGTCGAAAAGGACACCACGATCGAATCCGTGGCCGACGAGGACGATAGCGAGGACGTGCGACCCGCCCGCAAGCCCCGCCCACGCCGCTACAAGATCCAGGAGGTTGTCAACGTCCGCCAGATCATGCTGGTGCAGGTCGTCAAGGAAGAACGCGGCAACAAGGGCGCTGCCCTGACCACCTACCTGTCGCTGGCCGGCCGCTACTGCGTCCTGATGCCAAACACAGCCCGTGGCGGCGGCATTAGCCGCAAGATCACCAACCTTGTAGATCGTAAGAAACTCAAAGAGATCGCTAACGAGATTGATGTGCCCGATGGCGCCGGTCTGATCATCCGCACGGCAGGTAGCCAGCGGACCAAGGCCGAGATCAAGCGTGACTACGAATACCTTCAGCGGCTTTGGGAACAGATCCGCGAATTGACGCTCTAGTCGATTGCACCTGCCAAGATCTACGAAGAGGGCGACCTGATCAAACGGTCGATCCGCGATCTTTACTCCAAGGAAATCGACGAAGTGATCGTCGATGGCGTGGACGGTTACCGGACGGCCAAGGACTTCATGAAGATGATCATGCCGTCCCACGCCAAGAACGTGAAACCCTACGTCGAAGGTCTGCCGCTGTTCGCCCGTTACCAGGTCGAAGGCTATCTGGCCGCCATGTTCAACCCGACCGTGCAACTGCCGTCGGGCGGCTACATCGTGATCGGTGTGACCGAGGCGCTGGTTGCCATCGACGTGAACTCCGGCCGGGCGACCAAGGAAGGGTCGATCGAACAGACGGCCCTCAAGACCAACCTTGAAGCCTCGGACGAGGTGGCCCGCCAGCTGCGCCTTCGCGATCTGGCCGGTCTGATCGTCATCGACTACATCGACATGGACGAGCGTAAGAACAACGCTGCCGTCGAAAAGCGCCTGAAGGACAAGCTCAAGACAGACCGCGCCCGCATCCAGGTTGGCCGCATCTCGGGTTTCGGCCTGATGGAGATGAGCCGGCAGCGCCTGCGCCCCGGCATGCTTGAGGCGACGACGCAGCCCTGCGCCCATTGCCATGGCACTGGTCTCTTGCGGTCCGACGACAACGTCGCCCTTGGGATCCTGCGTCAGCTTGAGGAAGAGGGCGTTCGGGGCCGGTCCAAAGAGGTTCTGGTCAAGGTGCCCTTTGGCATCATGAACTTTCTGATGAACCACAAGCGCGAGAACGTTGCCCAGATCGAGATGCGCTACGGCATGGCGGTAAGGGTCGAGGGTGATCCCAGCCTGATCTCGCCGGACTTCCAGATCGAAAAGTTCAAGACCGCAACGCGCACCGTGCCCGAGGCGATCATGCCCGTCGTATCGGCCAACGCGCTTTTGATGGAAGACGATGACGACGATCTGATCGTCGACGAGACCGAGGACGAGGACGAGGTCGAGGTCGAGGAGGAGGCCGTGGCGGTCACCGCCGAGGTCCAGCCCAATTCAGCCGAGGCCGCGGACGCCGAGGGCCAACCGCGCAAGAAGCGTCGGCGTCGGCGGCGTCGGCGGGGCGGAAACGGCGACAATCAGTCCCGTGAAGCCGGTTCCGAGGACGACAATGATGCGGAAGGTTCGGATGCTGATGGATCAGATGGCGGTGACGCCGATGGTTCGGATGCTTCGGCAGAGACCGACGAAACGGTCGCGGCCAAACCCAAACGGACCCGCTCGCGTAGCCGTAAGCCCAAGGCTGACCCCGCTGTCGATGCGGAAGTGACCGAGGCTGCTCCAACTCAAGAGCAGGTCGCACCCGACGTTGCACCCGAGGCGGCAGCTGCCGCAGAGACGACTGTGGAAGAGGTGACTGCCGAAGAGGCACCAGCGGCCAAGCCGCGCCGCCGCAGCAGGGCCAAGCCCGCCAAGGCAGAGACCGAAGCGGCAGCCCCAGAGGCAACAGCCCCGGAGGCAACAGCCCCAGAGGTGGCAACGTCAGAAGCGACAGAGGCAGAGGCCGCACCCGCGCCGAAGCCCCGCCGTAGCCGCGCAAAGCCCAAACCTGCTGTCGAGGCGGAAGCCCCGCTTGCCGAAGCAGCACCTGCAGAAGTGGCTGCACCTGCCGAGCCTGAGCCCGTTGCGGCCGCTCCGGAAGAGGCCCCGTCTTCGCAAGAGGCAGCAACTCCTGTGGCAGACACCCTTGTCGCCGAAGCGCCGAAAGCCGAGGCTGAGGCCGACGAGAACAAGCCAAAACGCCGGGGCTGGTGGTCGCTAGGTCGTTGAACCTAGCCCGCTAAGGGTATCAAAAACAAAAAGGGCCGGGGCGGGGAAACCGCTCCGGCCCTTTCAACATTGAAACGACTCAGTCTCTTGGAATGTCAAAACCCGGCGCGGCAAGGGTGAAGCCGTCGAACTGGAACCCCGGCGAAACGGTGCAGCCGACCAGCGTCCAACCCGTTGTGGCCCGGGCCGCCTGCCAATGGTTTTCCGGCACGATAATCTGGGGGCTTTGTCCCGCGCCAAAGTCTGGCCCCAAAAGGTGGTCCGTTGCGGGGCCCGCGTCGGTCGGTGACAGGCTCAGCACCAGCGGCGCACCGGCGTAGAAGTGCCAGATCTCCGTCGCATCGACCCGGTGCCAATGGCTGGCCTCGCCCTGTTTGAGCAGAAAGTAGATGCAGGTGCCACAGGGCCGCCCCGGACCGTCGGCGACCCATGTCTGACGGTACCAGCCCCCCTCGGGATGGGGGGCCAGCTTAAGCTTGGTGATCAACTCATCGGCGGTCATGTGGTTACGCTCCCGTAGGGCGTTCAATGACACCCGGATGGATGGTCAAGGCGGGCGGCGTCAATCAGCGCAGGATGCTGCGCCCCGCGTATTGTGCGGTGGCGCCCAACATTTCCTCGATCCGGATCAGCTGGTTGTACTTGGCCAACCGGTCCGAACGTGCCAGCGACCCGGTCTTGATCTGACCGCAGTTGGTGGCGACGGCGAGGTCTGCGATGGTGGCATCCTCCGTCTCGCCCGACCGGTGCGACATCACACAGGTGTAGCGGGCGCGGTGGGCCATTTCGACGGCCTGAAGCGTCTCGGTCAGGGTGCCGATCTGGTTGACCTTGACCAAAAGCGAATTGGCGGTGCCGGTCGAAATGCCTTCGGCGAGGCGGGCAGGGTTGGTCACGAAAAGGTCGTCACCGACGAGTTGCACCTTCTTGCCAAGCACTTCGGTGAGGGACCGCCAGCCGTCCCAGTCGTCCTCGGACATGCCATCCTCGATCGAGATGATCGGATAGTCGGCCACGAGGCCCGCGAGGTAGGACACATTCTCGTCCGAGGTGAGCGAGGCACCTTCGCCCTTCATCTCGTACTTGCCGTCCTTGTAGTATTCGGTCGCAGCACAATCCATCGCCAGATAGATGTCCTCGCCCGGGGTATAGCCTGCGGTCTCAATCGCCTTGAGGATGAAATCAAGGGCGGCGCGGGTCGACTGCAACTCGGGGGCAAAGCCGCCTTCATCGCCCAAGCCCGTGGACATGCCAGCCGCCGACAGTTGCTTTTTCAGGGTGTGGAACACCTCTGACCCCATGCGGACCGCTTCGCGGATGTTCTCTGCCGCGACGGGCATGATCATGAATTCCTGAATGTCGATGGGGTTGTCGGCATGCTCGCCCCCGTTGATGATGTTCATCATCGGGACAGGCAGCATCCGGGCCGAGGTGCCGCCGATATAGCGGTAGAGCGGCTGGCCGGTGAAATCGGCAGCGGCCTTGGCGACGGCCATCGACACGCCAAGGATGGCGTTGGCGCCCAGACGGGCCTTGTTGTCGGTTCCATCAAGCTCGATCATCATCATGTCGATATCGACCTGCTCGGTCGCGTCCATGCCCAGGACGGCTTCGGCAATCTCGCCGTTTACCGAAGCCACGGCCTCAAGCACGCCTTTGCCCATGTAGCGGGCCTTGTCGCCGTCGCGCTTTTCCACCGCCTCGTAGGCACCTGTCGATGCGCCCGAGGGGACCGCGGCGCGGCCCATGGTGCCGTCTTCAAGGATCACGTCGACCTCAACGGTGGGGTTGCCCCGGCTGTCGAGGATTTCGCGGGCGTGGATATCGATAATGGTGCTCATGACAGTTGTCCTTGGCTGGAGACTGAGTTGCCCGCTCTATAGCTTGACGGGTCGTTGGAGGGAAGCTTGGCGGGCATCTTCGCGACGGGCGTTTTGTTTCAACCGGGCCTCGCGGATCAGGGCATAGGAGCCCGAGGCGACGATGATCCCGGCCCCGACGAGGGTGGCAAGATCGGGCCGTTCGCCGAACACGAGGGTTCCGATGATCAGGGCAAAGGCGATGCGGCTGTAGCGGAACGGTGCGATCACCGCCACGTCGCCCAGCCGGGTGGCCGCCACGATGGCCGCATAGGACAGGACGCCAATGACAATTGCGGCGAACGTCAGGGCCCAGGTGTCCTGTGTCAGGGCGACCGGCGCTTGCCCCATCACCACCATCAGAAGGAGGCCGGTGGGCACCAGACCGATGAAGGCGGCAAGCGAAAGCTGGGGGGAGGTGACCTCTTTGGGTGTTATCCGGGTCAGCATATCCCGCGCGCTGAGCCCGATGACCGCCTGCACCGCGAAAAGGGAGGCCGGTTCAAAACTGTCGAGGCCGGGCCGGATGACCAGCAGGACCCCGCAGAACCCGACCCCCACGGCAGACCAGCGCCGCCAGCCCACGGTTTCACCGAGGAACAGGGCGGCCCCGAGGGTGACCGCCAACGGCAGCGCCTGCAGGATCGCGGAGGCCGAGGTGATGGGGGTCAGGGCGAGGGCGGTGATAAAGCCGATGGTGCCAAAAACCTCTGCCAGAGTGCGCCCGATGACGGCCGGGTGCAAAAGCGCCCGCGTCCAGATCCGCTGTCCCGTAAAAAGGGCAACAAGGCCGACCAGCACCGCGCCACCGCCGCCAAGGATCGCAATGATCTGTCCGGTGGACATATCGGCGGACAGCAGCTTGATGCACATGTCCTCGATCGCGAAAAGCGCCATGGCGAGGATCATGAGAAGCGCGCCGCGCAGATTCTGCGTCATATGGTCATTTCCGCGGCTCTGTCAGGGACAGGCGGCCCGGCGGGGCCGTCAGGGATGGGATGACTGGGCGATACAGGCTTGCAGCCCCAAGGGAAAGGGCGATTGCACCTGCATCGGAAGGGGCAAGGTGCCTAGCGCCGCCGAACCGGGACGCCATAAAGCTCGAGCCGGTGGCCCTTGAGTTCATAGCCCAGCCGGGCGGCGATGCGTTCCTGAAGTTCTTCGATCTCGGGGTCGACAAACTCGATGACTTCGCCTGAATGCATGTCGATCAGGTGATCGTGGTGATCCCGGTCAGCGGTTTCGTAGCGGGCGCGGCCGTCGCCAAATTCGTGCTTTTCCAGGATTCCCGATTCTTCGAACAGCTTGACCGTGCGGTAGACCGTCGCGATGGAAATCCGCGGGTCCTCGGCCGAGGATCGGGCGTAAAGCTCTTCCACATCGGGGTGATCTTCTGCCGCCTCCAGCACGCGGGCGATCGTGCGCCGCTGGTCTGTCATCCGCAGACCGTGGGATTCGCACCGTTCGAGGATCGTCTTTGTCATGGCCTGCCCGGAGTTCGCTAGGTTGTCCCAAAGGCTTTAACGGCTTGGCCCCGGGTTTTCCACCCTGCCGTTCAAAGGCGCGCCGCGCAAAACGGCAACCGCAGCCAACTCCCTCCCAAGGGCCGTACCTTTGCCCCGCATCCGATCTTGAAGCGGGCAAGCCCCGGTGCGGCCTCGGTGTCCACTGTGCCAAGGTCAAGGCTGGCGTGGCCTTGGCTGGCCAGCCAGGACGCCGCGTCCATGAGCATCAGGTGGTGGGCACAGGCCTCGCGCCCCGCGGCGCCGGTCCAGCCGGTCAGGTAGGTGGCCATGCTGGCGTGCCGTGCAAACAACATCGCCGCAATCGTCACCCCGGCCTTGCGGGCTGTGAACAGGGTCAGGGACTGCCGATTGGCCTCGGCCATCGCGAAGGTAAGGGACAGGGGCCAGCCACGATACCGTTTTCTGAGCTGCATCCCGCGCTCCTCTTCTAACAGCCAGAGGTCGTGGACTGGATGGAACGGTGCACCGGTGATTTCCAACCCTGCACGCCGGGCCTTCATTAGACTACCGCGCCATGCAGGGTGCAGGCCCACCTCCAGCCCCGTCGGGCAGGTCAGGTCCAACGTGGCGACATGGGCCGGGGTCATCACCTGCCGGTAGCCTGCCAACCGCAGCGAAGGGCAGGGCTGTTCCGACTCGATCATCCGAAGGCCCATCGGGGAGAGCGCCCGCAGCGCACGGGCCCGCGCCCGCGGATCTTCGATAAGCCAGTGCGGTCCCCGCGAGATCAGCCCCAAACGCCCCAAAGGGCCAAGGTTGCGGACCATGACAAGGGCCTGGCCGACCACATTTCCCCGATCTTCAAGAGCCACGATCTGGCCAGACAGCCCGAGCCGTGTCAGTGCCGCTCCAAAGACCGGGCTTTGCTGAAGCGCCAGCATGGGTTGGGCCAGGACCCGCTGGGCGCGGCCAGCTTCGACATATTTGGTTTCCGAAAAGGCGGTTTCGGCCATGCCCGTCTCACCCAGCCCCATTTCACCAAGGCCGACTTGATCAATGCCGATTCGATCAAGGCCAACCTCGGTCAGGACGCGCATGGTTGGATCGCGTGAGGGGAATCGCTCTTGAATTGTCATGCAGGCATTAAGCCAGATGAAACCTAAGCCAGACTTAATAGCCGCATGACAAAGCGTCCCAAACACGGCCACATCAGCGGCATCACCGCCCCCGGTCCCCGTATGACACCCCTTGGGGCGGCAATCACCGCCCTCTTGTTCGCCATCCCCGCCGGGGTGGTCGTTACCGTGCTCGCGGCCCTTCTGTCCTAGCCGTCAAGCTGCACCAGGGCATGGCGCTTCTTGCCGGCACTCAGCTTTATCGGGCTGGCGAGGGCTGCGGCGTCGATCATCAGGCCCGCGTCACCAAGAGGGGCATCGTCAATACGGGCGCCATTGTCCGAGATCAGGCGCTTGGCCTCTTTGCCACTGGCGGCAAGGCCGGTCCGGACGATCAGTTGCACGATCGAGATGCCGTCGCCCAGTTCCGCCCGGCTCAGGGTCAGGGTCGGCAGGTCGTCGCCCACACCGCCCTTCTCAAACACCTCGCGGGCGGTCGCCTCGGCTGCCGCCGCTGCGGCGGGTCCGTGCAAAAGGCCGGTCACCTCGTTGGCCATCACGATCTTGGCCTCGTTGATCTCGGCCCCGCCCAACGCGCCCAGACGGTCACAGTCCTCAACCGGCAGTTCGGTGTAGAGCTTGAGGAACCGGCCGACATCGGCGTCGGTCGTATTGCGCCAGAACTGCCAGAATTCGTAGGGCGACAGCATGTCGGCATCCAGCCAGACCGCGCCAGACTGGGACTTGCCCATCTTCTTGCCGTCCGATGTGGTCAGCAGGGGCGAGGTGAGGCCGTAGATCTCATGGTCCAGCACCCGCCGGGTCAGGTCGATCCCGTTGACGATATTGCCCCACTGGTCCGATCCGCCCATCTGCAGCAGGCAGCCATAGCGGCGGTTCAGCTCAAGAAAGTCATAGGCCTGCAGGATCATATAGTTGAACTCAAGAAACGACAGCGACTGTTCCCGGTCGAGCCGGGATTTCACGCTCTCAAAGCTCAGCATCCGGTTGATCGAAAAGTGCCGGCCAATATCGCGCAGGAAATCAAGGTAGTTCAGTTCGTCCAGCCATTCGGCGTTGTTCAGCATCAGAGCGCCAGTTGGGGCCTCGGCATAATCGATGTAGGCCGAGAACACCCGGCGGATGCCGGCGATATTGGCGTCGATCTGTTCGGGGCTCAGCAAGGGGCGCTCATCGGCGCGGAACGACGGGTCGCCGACCTTCGTGGTCCCGCCGCCCATCAGGGTGATCGGCTTGTGGCCGGTCTTTTGCAACCAGCGCAGCATCATGATCTGGATCAGACTGCCCACATGAAGGGACTTGGCCGTGGCGTCAAAGCCGATATAGGCAGGCACCACCCCCTTGCTCAGTGCCTCGTCAAGGCCTTGATAATCGGTGCAGTCCGCTAGGAAGCCACGCTGCATCATCACAGCCATGAAATCGGACTTGGGGTGGTAGGTCATCGTATTGTCCTCAACGCTCGGTCGGGGCACTCTATAGAAGCCGTTTGGCGCAAGGGGAAGAAGATGTTGAAGGCTGGGGGCGCAGGACAGGTCCTGCGGGTGCTGGGGGCGATGTCGGGGACCTCCCTCGACGGGGTCGATGCGGCGGTGATCGAAACCGATGGGGTGACGGTGATGGGCTTTGGCCCGACCGGCTATCGGCCCTATACGGCAGACGAACAGTCCGTGCTTCGGGCGGCGCTCGGCAAGTGGGAGGGGGCAGAGGTCGCCGCCGCCGCCGAAGTCGTCGAGACCGTGCATGCAGAGCTTCTTTCTACCTTCGATCCCGTCGACCTGGTGGGCTTTCACGGCCAGACGGTGGCGCATGATCCGCAAGGGCGGGGGACGCTGCAAATCGGCGATGGCGCGCTTTTGGCCGAGGTTCTGGGCTGGCCGGTGGTCTGGGACTTCCGCACCGCCGATGTCCGGCTGGGCGGCGAGGGGGCACCACTGGCCCCATTCTACCACTTCGCCCTGGCGCAGCATCTCAAACTGTCTGCACCGATGGCCTTCCTCAACCTCGGCGGCGTCGGCAACCTGACCTGGATCGACCCCACCAAGGCCCGGCCCGAGGATGAGGGGGCGATCCTGGCCTTCGACACCGGCCCCGCCAATGCGCCGCTCAACGATCTGATGATGCTGCGGCGCGGACACAGCAGGGATGAGGACGGCGCACTCGCCGCCCAAGGCGAGGTGTCCGAAGCGGTGGTGACCGACTTCCTCGACCATCCCTACTTCTGGCGGATCCCGCCCAAGTCGCTGGACCGCGATGCCTGGTCGGGATTGTTGCCCAGCGTCGCGGGGCTGCCAGACACGGATGCCGCCGCCACGCTCACGGCCTGTGCGGCCAGCGCGGTGATGCAGGCGATGACCCATTGCCCCGCGCCGCCCTCGCAGGTGCTCGTGGGCGGCGGCGGGCGGCACAACCCGACCCTTATGGCGATGATCGGGGCCGCACTGGACTGCCCGGTTCTGCCGGTCGAAGAGGTGGGCCTCGACGGCGACATGCTCGAGGCGCAGGCCTTTGCTTATCTCGCCGCGCGGGTCGCCCGGGGCCTGCCCACGTCATGCCCGGCAACAACAGGC
>Ga0213861_10002077_pt1 | contig 17489 bp, 19 predicted proteins | sample PICome_4_FD_160110 | JGI IMG/M metagenome (GOLD analysis project Ga0213861, IMG submission 160110) | Coastal seawater microbial communities near Pivers Island, North Carolina, United States - PICO131 | ecosystem: Environmental > Aquatic > Marine > Coastal | place: USA: North Carolina... | reverse complement strand
TTATTATTTTTAGCATTCATAATGATTCTCACAATTATGAATCTGTTAAAACTATTTGCAAATTTTGAGGGTATTTATGCAAAAAACTAAAGTAACTTTGATTTACTGGGGTTTATGCTTATTTATTTTTTTAGCTTTAATTCCATGGATTTTCAATCCAACTCTAGCAATTCATTCAATTCAGGCTCTAGCAATATATGGAGGAATAGTAATTGCTTTTTTGGGAGGCATTATTTGGGGTTGGGAAGAGGAGTCTTCCTCATCAGCATACCTCTGGATTGGAATTGGGTTCTCTCTTTTGGGCTTAGGAGTAGCATTAGTTTCTTTTATAAATTTATCACTCAGCCTTATCTTGATGACTCTATCTCTACAAGTTTTTTTGAACTTTGAGAAAAAAAATAGTTCATACTTTCAAGCAAATATTAAATACGCAAATGCAAGAACTTTGATAACAAACTTAGTTACAATATGCTGCATAACCTCTTTAGCATTTTTATATAACCCTTACACATAATCATATGAACGGAAACTCTTCTTCAAAACTTCATGAAACTGTCTCCTGGGTAGGAAAGTGGACATTTGTACTTGCTGCAGCAGGATCAGCTGTAGGCTTGGGAAATATTTGGGGCTTCCCATATAAAGCTGGAACCGAAGGCGGCGGCGCCTTTGTGATGATTTATCTTCTTTGTATCTTAGCAGTTGGCTTACCAATAATGATGGCTGAGATCATGATTGGAAGGCGTGCCAGGAAAAGCCCTGTTAATGCCATGAAAACAGCCGCGATTGATTCAGGACAAACAAGCAAATGGCAGGCCGTAGGTTGGGGTGGTTTAATTTCAGGAATTTTAATCCTTTCTTTTTACAGTGTTATAGCTGGAATTTGTTTGAACTATATAATTATAGCTGCTTTTCCAACTCCAGATATTTCCTCTCTAGAGCAATTCAATATAGTTACCTCATCTCCATCAAGACTGCTATTTTGGCATTCAATTTTTATTGCTTTAAATATTATTATTATTTCAGCAGGTGTTATTGGCGGCATTGAGAGAATGGTTCGCTTGTTAATGCCAGCGTTATTTATTTTGATGATGGTAATGGTTGTTAATGCAATGATTAATGGCGATTTTACTAGAGGTTTGAGCTTTTTATTTGCTCCAGATTTTTCAGAAGTAGATGCTACGACTTTCTTGAGAGCCATGGGGCAAGCATTTTTTAGTTTAAGTCTAGGTATGGGCTCTATCATGTGCTACGGAGCTTATATGCCACAAGAGGAAAATATTTTTAGAACATCACTCACGGTTGCAGGTTTAGATACTTTAATAGCTATATTGGCTGGCTTAGCAATCTTCCCAATTATTTTTGCATATGGTCTAGAGCCAGGCGCAGGCCCAGGTCTTGTCTTTGTAAGTCTGCTATCTGCTTTTGTTGACATGCCTTTGGGCAATATTGTTGGGCCAGCTTTCTTTGCATTACTTTCAATTGCTGCGTTAAGCAGCGCTATTTCTTTGCTTGAGCCAAGCGTTGCATATTTTGAGGAAGAGAACATAGTTTCTCGGTTTTCTGCTGCTTTAACTCTTGGTCTCCTTGCATGGGTAATAGGTATAGGCAGCGTGCTTAGCTTTAATGACTGGTCTGATATTTCTTTTATTGGAGATCTTAATTTCTTAGATTCAATAGATTATTTAGCAAATCAATTTTTAATGCCCATTGGGGGCATGATGGTTGCAATTTTTGCTGGATGGTTTTTAAAGCCGAATCTTGCTCTAGATGAATTTTCTGATATCGATCTTGTAATATTTAAAGTTTGGAGATTCTTCATCAAATTCATCTCTCCTGTTCTTGTTGCAGCAGTTTTTGTATATCAGCTAGCAAGCTAATAATGTCCAGCAGTTTTGAAGGATCTGAAATATTCACAGCATCTCCAGAAAGGATACTGTCACTAATCAATAACTTTGAGTCTTATAAAGAATTTTTACCTGGTTGTCTTGAGTCCTCTAAATTGCCTGATGCTGAAGAAGGTTTTGTCTTGGGTAGATTGGTATTTTCACTGCTCAATAAAACCTATTCATTTGAGTCTAATAACAAGACTACCGGACATGAGGTAAGCATAACTCAAGCCAAAGGTCCCTTTTTAGATTTCCATGCTCTCTGGAGCCTTGAGGCAATTGATGAAAATCAGACCAAGGTAAGATTTAAAACTACTTTTACTCTTCCATTTGCTCTGAGTATTATTACCACCCAATCTCTGATAGATAAAATTGGCCACAAGTTTATTAATGCGTTTGCAACTCAATTATTAAAATGAAGATTTATGTCTCTATCCAACAAGGAGCTAATCCAAGTTTTTTAGAGCTTGATGTTTCTGAAAGCATTACTGCAAAAGAGGTCTTAGAATTGCCGGAAGTAAAAAAACTTCATCGGCAAGAAATAAATTTCTTAAAGGTTGGGATAAATGGCGAGGAGTTAGATGGGAAATATAAGGCCAAACCACTCAACTACAGAATGTCTGATGGAGAAAGGCTTGAGATTTACAAACCACTTTTTCAAGACCCCAAAGAAAGAAGAAAAAATAAAGCTAAGATAGCAAAAAATTCTTAGTCATTATCTGTGAGAGTAGTTTCTTCTAGGACCCAGATATCCAATTTTTGATCTAAGTCAAAGACTAGCGATAATTTCTTCTCACCAACAATTGTTTCACCAACTTTAACTGAATAAAAATAATCCCATCTATTTTGATGGATAGGGCTATTAAGCAATGGAGTTCCTAGTAGGTATTGCACCTGATCCATAGACAGGCCTTTCACAAGCTGCTCCACGTCCTCATCCTCAATGATATTGCCTTGCAAAACAGCTACTTTAAATGGAGCTAGGGATGAGCAGTTCGATACCCCACCAAGAGACAAAATAATGATTAAAAAGACTTTTGTTAATTGCTTCATGAGATGATTTGATTATACTTTGAAAGAGGATACATCGAAAAGTTCATGAGTAAAGAAAATACTGAATTAAAAAAAGCGGGCTTAAAAGCAACACTTCCTAGAATAAGAATTTTAGAAGCTCTCGAATCCAGCGATAATCGTCATTTAAGCGCTGAAGATATTTATAAACAGCTTATTACTTCAGGCGAGGATGTTGGCTTGGCAACTGTATACAGAGTGCTAACTCAATTTGAATCTGCTGGGATAGTAATGCGACACAACTTTGAAGATGGTCACGCAGTCTATGAGATCACTCCTGATGATCATCATGATCACATGGTATGTCTTGAAAGTGGCAAGGTTATTGAGTTTCATGATGAGGTAATTGAAAAACGTCAAGAATCAATTGCAAATGAAATGGGCTATGAAATAGTTGATCACAGCATGGTTCTATACGTAAAACCTATTAAATAAATTGCCTTTAAGCCCTTGAACTCGCTATGAGTCATCCCAATATATTTAGATATTGGATGTAAAGATGGCAAAAAAACAAAAAGCACAAGATAAAACAGATCCTAAAGATGAGTCTATTGAATTAGAGACTGGCATAGATGTGGATGACTCTTCTGAAGAGGGCTTAGATCCATCGATCAAAGAAAATTCAGAGATTCCCAATGCAGAAGAAAAAATTAAAGATCTTGAGGAGGCCCTTCTCAGATCAAGAGCTGAGCTTGATAATGCTTTTAAAAGAAACACTGCAGATATTGAAAAAGCACATAAATATGGAGTAGAAAGACTCCTTCAAGAGTTGTTACCTGTTGTAGATAATCTTGAGCATGCTCTCAATAATTTCTCTGAAGATTCAACAAAGGAAGATAAAGAAGGAGTAGAGCTCACTCTAAAATCTTTTGAGTCAGCACTTGATAAATTTGGCATTAGACCCATCTATCCGATAAACGAACAGTTTGATCCAATTAAACATGAGGCCGTGATGACTTCAAAGGATCCAAAAAAAGAAAATAATGAAATTGAAAATATATTTCAAAGGGGTTGGGAACTCCATGAACGGGTTGTAAGACCTGCAAGAGTTTCCGTAATTAAAAACTAGGAAAAAATTATGTCAAAGATTATAGGAATTGATTTAGGAACAACAAATAGTTGTTTAGCTGTCGTCGAAGGACAACAGCCAAAAGTTATTGAAAATGCTGAAGGGGGTAGAACCACTCCATCAGTTATAGGTTACTCAGATGAAAATGAAGTTTTAGTTGGTGCCCCAGCAAAAAGGCAAGCTGTCACAAATCCAGAGAAAACTTTATATGCTATTAAAAGGTTAATCGGCAGAAGATTTGATGACGATGTTGTAAAAAAAGATATGGATATGGTGCCATATGAAATTATCAAGGCTGATAATGGAGATGCATGGGTCAAAGTGGATGATAAAAAACTGGCTCCTCCTCAAATTTCAGCTGAAGTCTTGAAGAAACTCAAGAAGACTGCAGAAGAGTATTTGGGTCATGATGTTTCAGAGGCAGTCATAACTGTTCCAGCTTATTTTAATGATTCCCAAAGACAAGCAACAAAAGATGCTGGCAAGATAGCTGGTCTTGAAGTAAAAAGAATAATAAATGAGCCAACCGCTGCAGCATTAGCATATGGTTTAGACAAACATACAGGTGATTCAGTTGTTGCAGTTTATGATCTTGGAGGCGGCACCTTTGATATCTCAATTATTGAAATTTCTGAAGTGGATGGCGAACATCAGTTTGAAGTATTGTCAACAAATGGTGATACTTTTCTTGGTGGTGAAGATTTCGACCTAAAGCTAATAGACTATTTTGTAGATGAATTTAAGAAAGAATCTGGGTTTGATCTAAAAAGCGATCCTATGGCTCTTCAGCGTTTAAAAGAAGCTGCAGAAAAAGCAAAAATTGAACTTTCTTCATCCGATCAAACAGAAATTAATCTGCCCTATATTACAGCTGATAGCTCGGGTCCAAAACATTTCGTTCATAAGATTACGCGAGCCAAACTTGAATCTTTAGTGGAAGATTTAGTAGACAGAAGTTTGACCCCTCTCAAGTTAGCTTTAGAAGATGCCAAGCTTTCAATTGGTGATATAAATGAAATCTTGCTTGTTGGAGGGCAGACTCGTATGCCAATGGTTCAGCAGAAAGTAAAAGATTTTTTTGGTAAAGAGCCTAGAAAAGACCTTAACCCTGATGAAGCTGTTGCAGTAGGCGCCGCAATCCAAGGATCAGTCCTATCTGGCGATACTAAAGATGTGCTTTTGCTTGATGTAACTCCTTTAACACTTGGAATTGAGACATTGGGAGGCATTGCCACGCCATTGATTGAAAAAAATACAACAATACCTACTCAAAAATCTCAAGTTTTTTCAACAGCTGAAGATAACCAATCTGCAGTCACGGTTCATGTGATTCAAGGTGAAAGAAAGCAAGCAGCTCAAAATAAATCACTGGGCCAATTTAATTTAACAGATATTCCCCCTGCAGCGAGAGGAACTCCTCAAATTGAAGTTTCCTTTGATCTTGATGCTAATGGTATTCTCAATGTTGCAGCGAAAGATAAAAATACTGGCAAAGAGCAGTCTATTGTTATCAAAGCTTCTAGTGGATTGTCTGATGATGATATTGAGAAAATGGTTAAAGATGCTGAGGCTAATGCAGAAGATGATAAGAAGTTTGAGAGCTTAGTCCAAGCAAAAAATAATGCAGATATGCTAGTTCATGCAACTAGAAAGTCGATCTCTGAAGCTGGAGATAAGCTAACCAATGAAGAGAAAGATGCGGTGGAAACATCCACGGTCAAACTTGAAGAGGCTATTAAACAGGACAGCCTTGAAGCCATTGAAGAAGCTACTAAAAATCTTAACGAGGTATTAACCCCATTAACTCAAAAACTTTATCCTCAAGCTGAGGAGGGCTCTCCTGATTCTGCAGCAGAGGCTTCTAGCGATGAGAATACAGTCGATGCTGAATTTGAAGAAGTTAAAGAAGAAGAAAAGTAAACGATGTCACAGAGAGACTATTATGAGGTCTTAGGGGTCTCTCAAAATGCTTCAAATTCTGAATTAAAGAAAGCTTTTAAAAAATTAGCTATGAAATACCATCCAGATAGAAATCCGGATGATCCAGCAGCTAATGAAAAATTCAAAGAAGCTGCTGAGGCATATGAGATCCTATCTGATCCTGAAAAAAAATCAGCATATGATCAATTTGGACATGCGGGTGTTCAAGGTATGGGCAGCGGTCAGGGAGCTGGATTTCAGGATTTTAATTTCGGAGACATCTTCGGAGATATTTTTGGTGATGTATTTGGTGGCAGGAGGACTTCGGGCAGGACAGCCAGAGGTCAAGATCTTCAATACACTCTAGAACTATCTCTTAAAGATGCAATTCTTGGTGTTAAGAAAACTATTAAAATACCTGTAGATAAATCATGTAATGATTGTGCTGGATCTGGCGCTAAACCAGGCTCATCTCCAGTGACTTGCAGTCAATGCAACGGTGCTGGTCAAGTAAGAATGCAGCAAGGTTTTTTTTCAGTCCAACAACCCTGTAATGCATGTAGAGGCGAAGGAAGGATTATTCAGGATCATTGTGGTTCTTGCCGAGGGGCTGGAGTTAAACAAGAGACAAAATCACTATCCGTAAGTATTCCATCTGGTGTAGACAATGGAGATAAAGTTAGACTTACAGGGGAGGGCAGCGCCGCACGAGGGGGTCATACTGGCGATCTCTATGTTGTGATTCAAGTCTTGCATAATGAAATTTTTGAAAGAGACGGAAGAGATTTATATTTTGAAGCTCCGATTCCATTTGAAATTGCTGTTTTAGGAGGAACAATCAATGTTCCCGGTCTTGAATCAAAAATTGCGCTTAAAATCCCATCATATACGCAAACAGGTAAAATTTTTAGAATTAAAGGAAAAGGAGCTGCTTCAGTTAGAGATTCACGAAGAGGTGATCTTTTATGCAGGGTGATTGTCGAAACCCCCGTTAATCTTTCAAAGGCTCAGCTCAAAAAGTTTGAAGAATTCACTCAATCATTAGCTGGCGAGGAACATCATCCAATAAAAGAGTCCTTTACAAAAGCTGCCAACCATTTTCATAACAAATAGAATATTGCATATTTTAATTAATGGCTTCAATGGAAATATGGGCCAGGCAATTCAAGCGCAATGCAAGCAATTTGATTTCATAGCCTCCGACTTTCAAGCAAAAGCAATAAATTTAAACAATATATCTGCTGTAATAGATTTTTCTTCTCCGGCAGGTTTTATTGCGTGCGTCAATTTTTGTATTGAGCATAATTTACCTCTAATATCAGGAACTACCGGTCTTTCAGAAGAGCATGTATTACTAATAAGCACTGCTAAAAAATCTATACCAATATTGATTGCTTCTAACATGTCGCTTGGAATTGCAAATTTAAAACGTTTAATAAAAGAGTATCTTATGTCAATGAGCATCCCCTCAAAGTGCAGTATTACTGAAATTCATCATATAAATAAAAAGGATTCTCCCTCAGGAACTGCTTTGGAAATTTGTAGATTTTTAGATGGTTTATCGGGAAGCAAAATTGATGGCCCAATTGAGATGCAATCTCACAGAATTGGTAATGTCTTTGGAATGCACAGAATTGACTTTGAAAATGCTGAAGGAACCACTACTTTTCAACATATTGCAAATTCAAGAAATATTTTTGCAAAAGGCGCTTTGCACGCTGCAAGATGGATTAATTCTAGAGAAGCGGGCGAATATAGCTTTGCTGACTTCTTAAACAAAAAGCTTTAATCTCCTTCAACTTTTCTATAGAATACACAAACTTTAAATCCCGAAGGTGCCAAGAGGATTATTGTTGGGGTGCTCATGCAGATGAGTCAACTTTATGAGGCGCTGGAGTAATAACCCCGGAGGAAATTGTGAGTATTGTTTCAATTAAAGACCTGCTAAATGCAGGCGTTCATTTTGGCCATCAGCAGAGATTTTGGAACCCAAAAATGGAATCCTTTATATTTGATACCAGAAAAAAAATCAGCATTATCGATCTTGAGATGACTCAAGAATGTCTTAATGCTGCAGCATCTAAAGCTGAAGAGATATGCTCTAAAGGCAATAGAATTTTGTTTGTTGGCACCAAACGTTCTGCTTCTAAAACAATCAAAGAATCTGCTTCTGTTATTGGCTTGCCTTACATTGATAAAAGATGGTTAGGTGGAACATTAACCAACTGGAAAACGATACGGGGATCAATTAGACGACTCTTAGACATTGAGGAGCTGCAGTCATCGGGCAGAATCAATAAACTTTCAAAAAAAGAAGCTGTAGATATTACAAAAGAATATGAAAAGCTGGATGCAAGCGTTGGTGGAATCAAAGACATGAAAGGTCTCCCAGATGCTTTATTTGTAGTTGACGTAGCATATGAAAAGATAGCAGTAACAGAGGCAAAGAAAATGGGTATCCCAATTATTGCTTTGGTCGACACTAATTCAAATCCAGAGGGCATAGATCACATTATTCCTGGTAATGATGATGCGATTAGATCTATCCGGTTGATAACAAAAGTTATTAGTGATGCTTGTGCCAGAGGCCTAGCGTCTTCCCAAGGCGGGGCTTTAAATATTCAAGCTGATGATGAGGCCCCAGCCATCAAAGTAAAGAAGGCTTCAGTAACTTCCGGTAAAGCATTAAATCTTGTTGAAGAAGCTGAGTTAAGTGAGCCAGAAGAGGCTATATCCACTGAAACAGAAGAGATAGCTGATGAACCTGCAGAAGATCAGGTTGAGGTTAGCAATGAATCAAAAGAAGAGTCTGAAGAGGTTACCACGGAAGATTCAATTGAATTAGAGGATGCTGCCGAAGATCCTAAGGAAGAAAAATGAGTATTTCAGCCAGTCAAGTTAAAGAACTAAGAGAAATGTCTGGTGTAGGCATGATGGAGTGTAAAAAGGCATTAGTTGAAACAGAAGGTGATCTAGATAAAGCACTGGATCTTCTTCGAGCTAATAGCTCTCTTAAGGCTGAGAAAAAAGCTTCAAGAGTAGCTGCCGATGGCGAGGTAAAGATTGCTAGAAATTCAGAGTACTCCAGCCTCGTTGAAATAAATTCAGAAACTGATTTTGCTGCTAAAGATTCTCAGTTCAAAGATTTTGCAGGTGAGGTTGCTGAGTATCTTATCAATAATAAAGTCACTGGTATGGATGATTTAAGTTCAATATTTGAAGAAAAAAGACAGTCTCTTATTCAATCCATTGGAGAAAATATTCAGCTGAGGAGACTTCAAACACTTGATGTCCCTTCTGGCGGGTGTATTGGAGCATACCTGCATTCAGATGGAAAATTGGCTGCTTTAGTTTCTATTGATACAGACAATATGGAATTAGCAAAAGATCTAGCTATGCATGTATCCGCAACAAACCCAACCTGCCTGCAATCAGAAGACATTGACCCTGAGTTGCTTGACAGAGAAAGGTCAATCTTTTTAGCGCAAGCAGAAGAATCTGGAAAAGATGCATCTATCATGGAAAAAATGGTGGAGGGCAAGGTTAAAAGATTTTTGTCTGAGGTTACCCTAGTTTCCCAAGGTTTCGTTAAGAATCCAGATCAATCAATTGAAGAATTATTAAAAGAAAATAATACATCAATTATAGCCTTTGCTCGTTTGAAGGTTGGAGAAGATATAGAGGTTGAGGTTAAGGATTTTGCAGCAGAGGTAGCTGAACAACTTCAAAAATGACATCTCTCTCCTACAAACGTCTCCTTGTAAAATTTAGCGGAGAGGCCGTTGCTGGGGATGACGACCACGGAATAGACCCTAAAATATTAGACCAAATGGCTCAATCTGTTAAAGATTGCAAAGAGCTTGGTGCACAGATTGGAATTGTAATAGGAGGAGGGAATCTTTTTCGGGGTGAGAAATTAAGCAAAGCTGGAATGGACAGGGTTGCTGGTGATCATATGGGGATGTTAGCAACCGTCATGAATGGGATTGCTTTGAGAGATGCTCTAGAGAGAGCTGGGGTCAAAACTAGGGTTATGTCAGCCATATCAATGTCTGGTGTTGCTGAGCACTATGATAGACGTTTAGCAATCCAACTGTTATCTAACGATTTTGTTGTAATTTTTACCGCCGGAACTGGCAACCCATTTTTTACAACTGATAGTGCGGGGTGTCTAAGGGCCATAGAAACTCAAGCAGATATTATGTTGAAAGCAACTAGGGTTGATGGAGTATATTCTGCTGATCCTGAAAAAGATCAAGATGCTACATTTTATCCATCTCTTTCTTTTGATGAAGCAATTCAAAAAAATCTCAAAGTTATGGATGCAACAGCTTTAACTCTTGCACGGGATCATAGCCTACCATTAAAAGTTTTTAACTGGAATCATCCCGATGCTTTAAAAAGAATTGCTTGCGGAGAGGATATTGGAACATTAATATCATAGTTATGAACGAAATTATTGATCAGATTAAACCCAAGATGCAAAAGGCGATTGATTCGTTAGCTCATGAATTTAATAAAATTAGAACAGGTCGAGCAAATCCCAGTATTCTTGATTCAGTTAAGATAGATTACTATGGAAACCCGACTCCCATTAATCAAGCTGCAAATATTTCTGTAGAAGAGGGAAGGACTTTAGCTATATCTCCATGGGATAAATCTCTTGTCGCTGAGATAGAGAAAGCAATTATGTCATCTGATTTAGGTTTAAATCCAAGCACAAGCGGTGATTTGATAAGGCTGACAATGCCGGCTTTAACAGAAGAGACTCGTCAAGAGTACATTAAACAGGCAAGAAACGAAGCAGAAAATTCTAGAATTTCAATAAGAAATACGCGCAGGGATGCAAATAACGCAGCAAAAGATCAGCAAAAAGCTGGAGATTTTTCTGAAGATGAACTCAAACGGATTGAAGATTTGGTTCAAAAGGAAACAGATCATTTCATCGGTCTTGTTGATGCAGAACTCAAACAAAAAGAAGAAGATTTAATAGAAATTTAGTTATTTCATATCCAGCCAGAATGGCAGAAAGCAAGCAATCATCAATTAAACTTCCTGGGATCAATGCAGCAATTATCATGGATGGTAATGGAAGATGGGCCAAACAAAATACTTTAAATATTACGTCAGGGCATGAGAGGGGTGTTGATGTTGTTAGACAAATTGTCGAGTCTGCAGCAAAAGCTGAACTAGAGTCTCTTAGTTTGTATGCTTTTAGCACTGAAAACTGGTCACGCCCCAAAAAAGAAATTTTAGGAATTAAGAAACTTATTATTACTGCGATAGATGCTCAAGTTCCTGAATTGGTTAACCAAGAAGTAAGATTAAATTTTTTTGGAGATTATTCTTCTTTTGGAGAAGAGGTTGTTGAAGCGATCAATCAGGCTGAAAGAGATACTGCCTTTCAAGATCCAAAACTTAAATTAAATATTGCTCTTGGCTATGGAGGCCGAGCAGATATTATTGAGGCAACGAAATTAATAGCCAATGATGTTCAATTAGGCAAAGTTTCCGTAGAAGATATTTCTGATGAAACCATTTTTAAATACTTGCAAGCACCCATAAATGAGTTAGATTTGCTGATAAGAACTGGTGGGGATCACAGAATAAGTAACTTCCTGCTGTATCATCTGGCTTACACCGAGATTCAATTTTCTGACACACTTTGGCCAGATTTTACGGTAAAAGAATTTACAAATTGTTTAGAGGTATTTTCAAAGACGGAGAGGCGATTTGGCAAGCGAGCTTTATAAAAATATCATTCAAAGGCTGCCAGCTGCATTGATATTGGTTGCTTGTATATTAGGAATTCTTTACTTGCAAAATATTTTTATTATCTTAGCCCTTTTGATAGCTGTTGGACTTCTGTTAATCAAAGAGTGGTTAGTCCTCTCTGACTCGAAAGTAGATTTAAAACAAATAATATTTTTTGTAACTCTTATTACCTTTTCAATTTATTTTGCAGAAGGCTTCATAGATTTGTTTCTTGCAATGACTGCAATATTTTGGGTTATCTACAGCTTTTATTTGATATCAAACAAACGGTTATCTTTGATCAGCTTTCATAATAACTATTTAGGGATTTTTCTAGTGCTTGGTTTTCTTTATGGTCTTACACACTTATTAATATTTTCAGAATTCATTGGTATAAATAAATTTTTTGTACTTTTTGTCATCCTATTTAATACTGTTATAGCTGATGTTGGCGCCTATCTGGTTGGAAGTAGTCTTGGTAAAACTCCACTATTTCCTAAAATTAGTCCAAATAAAACTGTAGAAGGCTTGCTGGGTGGAGCTGGTCTTGTATTAATTTTCATATCCACAATATATTTCTTTGGTTTCATTTCAATAAATTTGGCATTAGCCTCTTTAATAAGTCTTCCTTTTGCATTTATTGGTGATTATTTTGAGAGCCAATTAAAAAGGGATAAGTCAATTAAAGATAGTGGATCATTGATACCTGGTCATGGCGGGATTTGGGATCGCTTAGATTCACATATTGCCGTTGTACCAATTTTTATTCTATTAACTCATTTGATGGTATGAAAAATATTATTTTACTGGGAGCAACCGGCAGCATAGGGGATAGTTGCCTCAATGTAATTAGGCAAAATAAAGAAGATTTTCGTTTGCTAGGCATTGGGTTAGATAGCAATTTAGATAAAGCTCATAAAATAGCCAAAGAGTTTAGACCAGAGCATATTTTTGTGGCTCAACCTAATCTTGATAAATTGCATGATTTATTGCATTCATATCCAAATATTCTTAGCACCGAAGATGAATTACAGGACCTAATCCAGAATCCAAGCGTAGACATAGTAGTTTCAGCAATCTCAGGATTTGCTGGCTTAAAAGCTAGTTTCTTTGCTATTGACGCTGGCAAAACCGTACTTATTGCAAACAAAGAAAGTATTGTAGCGGCTGGTGATATCTTAATGCCGCTTGCAGAGACGAAAAATTCAAAAATCATTCCCGTAGATAGCGAGCATAATGCCATCCATCAATGCTTGCCTCCATACAGAGATCTAAGTGAAATTTCTAAAATCATTATAACTGCTTCTGGTGGCCCCTTTAGAGAGAAAACATTTCAGGATTTAAGCACAGTTGAATTGCAAGATGCTTTGAAGCATCCCACTTGGAGCATGGGGACCAAAATTACAATTGATTCAGCAACCTTGGTTAATAAATGCTTAGAGTTAATCGAGGCACACTATCTTTTCCAGATTCCTGAATCTCAAATTGAAATTGTTGTGCATCCTCAAAGCATTATTCATTCTATGGTTACATTTATTGATGGTTCTACCATAGCTCAGATGAGCAATCCAAATATGGAAGTGCCAATTGCCAATGCATTAGGATTAGAAAATAGGTTGCCCATTAATTTTGAGCCGATTGATTTCCCTGGATTAAATTTGTCATTTGAACCAATTTCAGATGGAAGGGAGATCATTTTCGAGATTGCAAGAGAAGTATGTAATAAAAAGGGCAATCTAGGTGTTATTTTTAATGCTGCGAATGAGGTAGCAGTAGATGCTTTCGTCAACAAAAATATTCATTTTGTTGATATTTATAAAGTCATACAAAGAACTTTTAATTGCTTCTCTTGTTCTAAGGTAAGCACATTAGATGATGTATTCGAATATGATAAACAAGCACGCATTCAGGCAGAGAAGGTGATAAAATCCTTACACTAAATTTTTCAATATTATGATTTATCTTTTTTCAGCGATAGTTTTACTGGGCGTCCTCATTGCCATTCATGAATTTGGGCATTTTATTGTTGGAAGGATGTGCAATATACATATCTATCGTTTCTCTATAGGTATGGGTCCAGTGATCTATAAAAAACTTGATAAACATGGCACTGAATTTGCCTTATCTGCTCTTCCATTAGGTGGATATGTGGCATTTCATACTGAAAAAGCTATTGAGGAGGAATTAGAGCTTCAACAGCCCCTTACTCCTGAGCAAAATAAGAATACATTTGAAAGTAAACCAAAATGGCAAAGAGCGCTCGTCATGTTGGCAGGCCCTATGGCAAACTTTATACTTGCTGTAGGAATTCTATCTGTAATCTTTGTAAATTCTGTTGAGCGTCAATTTATACCAGAGGTATCTAATATCTCCTCTCAATACCTTCAGAGTAATTCTGATCTGAAGACAGGAGATATACTAACTGCGATTAATGGAAAACAAGTTTCTAGCCTTCAGGATATAAGGTTAGAGTTGCTCTCATTATCAGGTATGAATGGCATTATTGAGTACACATTTATAAGTGGTTCCCGTGCATTTGAACACAAAGTATCAGTTCCTGTGAAAAATTACCTCTCAGATCCTAACGAGCAAAATGCCCCTGAAAATTTTATGGGCTTTGATTTATCTATGAAATTACAACCAACCGTGGGTGTTATTGCTCAAGATAGTGAAGCCTCAAAAAGCGAATTAATGGTTAATGATCGCATTCTGGCTGTGAACAGTCAGTCAATTAAATCATTTGAAGATCTAAGGATATTTTTAGAGAATTACCAAGGTTCTGATCTAGATCTAAAAATTTTAAGGGATGAGCAAACTCTGTACCTAAATGTACCCCTTAGCATAAGACAAAATGCAAATGGTGAGGAAGAAAAATATATTGGAATAATGCCAGGTTTAAAAAGATCATATTTTGCTTCACTGTCAAAAGGCGCTTATGAAACATATAACTTGAGCATTAAGACCCTTACTTTTGTTGGCAAAATGATTACTAGGGATTTAGGAACACAAAATCTTAGCGGCCCAATTGGTATTGTGCAGATGGCCGGAGATACAGCCAAAGCTGGCTTCATGCCATTTTTATACTTGATGGCTCTCTTAAGCATCAGCTTAGGTGTATTAAATCTATTGCCAATTCCAGTTTTAGATGGCGGTCAGCTAGTGATGCTGGGTATAGAGGCAGTTCGAGGATCTCCTATGCCAGAAAAAATGGAAAACTTATTTTATATGTCAGGGTGGGTTGCAGTTGGATTTCTCATGATTTTTGCTGTATTTAACGATATTTCTAAATTTTTATAGTATCTAAATGAAAAATATTGCGCTTTATTTTCTCGCTTTAATATCATTATCGGCTTCTGCATTTGATGAATTTCTGATTACTGACATAAGGATAGTTGGCTTGCAAAGAGTTTCTATCGGCAGTATTTTTACTGCCATTCCCGTGAGTGTTGGCGATAAAATGAATCAAGGCAAAGTCTCTGAAATCTCAAGAGCATTATTTGCAACAGCGCAATTTAATGACATTCAAATTGGCAAAGACGGTAATGCATTAATAATAAGTGTTTTGGAAAGACCATCCATTTCTGCGATTGAGCTTGAAGGTAATAAAGCTTTGAAATCAGAGGATTTGTTAAAAGGGCTTGAGGGTGCAGGTATTGCAGAAGGGCAAGTATACAAGCGCTCTACATTAAATGGTATGAAGAGCGAGCTAGTAAGGCAGTATGCTTCGCAAGGTAGATATGGTGCAGGTGTCGAGATTGAAACTATAGATAAGCCAAGAAATACAATTGAGCTGAAGATAATTATTGATGAGGGCGAAAGCGCTAAAATAAAAAAAGTTAACATTATTGGAAACAAGCTTTTTTCAGATGAAGATCTGATGATGGGCTTCGAGCTTAAGGAAGGCAAGTGGTACTCCTTCCTGTCAAATAAAAACAAATATTCAAAAGAAAAATTACAAGGCGATATAGAAAATTTAGAATCTTTTTATCTTGATAGAGGATATCTAAAATTTTCTATTGAATCTTCTCAGGTGTCTGTCTCAAAAGATAAAAAAGACATTTTTATAACCCTGAGTATTAGCGAAGGAGAGCAATACACAATTGACGAAGTTACTGTTATTGGCGACATGCCATTAAATGAGCAATTGTATCAACCTGTTATTGATAGCCAAAAAGATCAAATTTATTCGCAAGCACAGATCACTCAAATTGAGGAATATTTTGTTAATCTTTTGGGGAATGAAGGCTACACCTTTGCTGAGGTTACTGGAAATCCTGAAATCAACCAAGATGATAATAAGGTCTCTCTATTCTTCCTTGTTCAGCCTGGAAGTAGAACCTATGCAAGAAAGATTTTATTCTCAGGCAATTATTTAACCAATGATGAGGTTCTTCGAAGAGAGATGAGACAGTTTGAGGGCGCATGGGCATCTGATAATTTAATTGAAGGATCGAAAGTTCGTCTAGAAAGATTGGGTTATTTTAAAGAGGTAAATGTAGAAACAATTCCTGTACCCGGCACAGAAGATCAGGTTGATATTGAGTTTACTGTTGAAGAAGAGAGCACTTCCAGTATTGGAGGCTCAATAGGGTATAGTGATTTTGGTATGAATTTGGGTTTAAATTTATCTGATAATAATTTTCTTGGTTCAGGAAATAGATTCAATTTAGGAATTAACAAAAGCGTTTATCAGGAAGCCTATAACGTATCATTCTTCGATCCTTATTTTACAATGGATGGTGTAAGCAGAGGTTACAGTCTGTATTACAGAGTAACTGATTATGGCGAATATAATGTTGCAAATTATCTTACAAATTCCATGGGTGGCGGTGTCCAGTTTGGATATCCTATAAGTGATACACAAAGAATAGGTTTAAATCTTAATTTCGATAATACAGACATTGATCCAGGCTCACTTCCGTCAAGAGAGATTGCAGATTTTCTTGCATCGGAGGGAACAGTATTTGATGTTTTTAAAGCCCAAGCTGTATGGTCAAGAATTACTTTAAACAGAGGCATGTTTCCAACATATGGTTCTTCAACAGACATAATGTTGCAAGCCACCATTCCGGGCAGCGATCTTAACTATTTTAAGACAAACATTCGACAAAAATTTTATCGTCCTTTAGGTTTTGCTAATCTTGTTTTTGGGTTTGATGGACAGCTTGGATACACAGCAGCGTATGGGGACACCAAAATAACCCCTTTCTTTGAAAATTTTTATTCAGGAGGCCCTCGTTCATTGAGAGGTTTTGAATCAAATACTTTGGGTCCAAGAATAACTCCAGCTCCATGCTATGAATTTAATGCAAAAACAGGGGAGTGTCCCTTGATCATTGATACCGATGGCGATGGAGTTCCAGACTCTATTGCACAAAATCCTTATGGTTTTCAGCAGCTTAGAGATCCAATTGGGGGCAACTTCCTAGTAGAAGGAAGCCTTCAGCTCATCTTTAGACTTCCAATGATTGAAGATCAAAGATCTATGCGATCTGCATTCTTTTTAGACTTTGGTAATGTTTTCTCAACAGATTGTCGGGAATATCAGGTTAACTGTTTTGAGCCATCAGTTGAAGATTTAAGATATTCAATTGGAGTCGGTGTGACTTGGATTACAGGATTTGGTCCTATGAGTTTTAGTTTTTCTCAGCCATTTAATGACGGGCCTTTTGATAGAACTGAAGAATTCCAGTTCACCATTGGACAAGTGTTTTAGAGATTAGTTAGTGTTTTTTATTTCAATTGATATAAAATGTAACAACCATTTAAGGGGTTTAAGATGAAAAAAT
>Ga0213861_10002075_pt1 | contig 17502 bp, 20 predicted proteins | sample PICome_4_FD_160110 | JGI IMG/M metagenome (GOLD analysis project Ga0213861, IMG submission 160110) | Coastal seawater microbial communities near Pivers Island, North Carolina, United States - PICO131 | ecosystem: Environmental > Aquatic > Marine > Coastal | place: USA: North Carolina... | reverse complement strand
TTTCAATATCGGCATAATAGAAACTAGCTTTATCTTTATAATTTTCAGATAACTTTTCCATTACAGGTTTTAAAGCTTTGCAGGGTTGGCACCATTCTGCAGAAAATTGCACAATAGAAACATCTTCTTCTTTAATTGAGTCCCAATTTTTATCTTCGAATTCTACTAACATAAAAAATCTATAAGTTATTTTTTTTTTTATTCAAGAGTAAATGATGTCTATCTTAATTTAGATTATCTTTATCCTTAGTTAAGTTTTCCTCGAACTCTAGTAATTTATCCTGCATAGGTGTTGTTTTGGGTATTGGGGTAGAAGGATTGATTCCCTGATCTTGTAATTTTTCAATTCTTTGTTCCAAGCTAGCCTTACCTGCCCATGCACCATTAATAACTTTTTTTAAACTTTCGCCATGACTATTAAAACTAGTCATTGTTTGGATTAGATACTTTTTTAAAACTGAATATTTATCCATTAAGTGAGTAGCGGTGTCTGTAATTTCCTTTACACCATTTATTTGTTTTTCTTTATCTTTGATAGTTTGAACAATAGAAATTATTGCTAATAGATTTTTAGGTCCTACTAACAATATGTTTTTTTTATAAGCATATTCATAAAGATCTGGAAAATGTTCCAGAGCTGCTAAATAAGCCGCCTCATGACACATATACATAATTACCTTTTCAAAGACCTCTTTCTTTAAATTTTTCATATAATCTTTTTTTGAAAGATCATCGATATGTTTTCTGACAGCTAGAGCATGTTTTTTAAATTGCTCATCTTTTTCTTGATCTTCTGTTGCCATTACAAATTTTTTCCAATTATCTAGAGAAACTTTTGAGTCACATATGATGTGATTTCCATCTGCTAAATTTATTACTATATCTGGTTTAACTGTTTGAGTGGTATCATCTTCTATATTCAAAACTTCTTCCTTTTTTTGTTTGGTATAATCAATACCTAACTTGAAACCATGAAACTGTAAGGATTGCTCAAGAAATTTTTCTCCAAAATCTCCTTGATATTTTGAATTTCCAGTAAGTTTATCAATAAATGTTTGTTGATCTTTAATCATTTTGGAATGTTCTGTCATATTGGTAGTCAGTACAGTTTTGAAATCATCGACTTTTCCTAAACTTTTAAGCTGCTCTGCACTAGTTGCTCTCTCAGTTTTTAAACTATCTTCAACATTACTTTTAAGTTTCTCAAGACTATTAATTTTTTCTTTTAATAAATCAGCCTCTGAATTTTTTTCAGCCTCTAATAATTCCATTTGATGTTTCTGATTTTTTAGCTCTTCTTCTTTTAATCTTAAGTTTTCAATTTCTTCAGAGTTATCTTTTTTTTGAAAAAACTTAATGTAAGCCAACCAAAGAATAGATGTTATTGCTGCTGTTACTAATATTGTAATTAAATTCATTAATTGATTCCTTTATTGTATTGTATTGATTGCTGCATCTAATTTCAACTCAGGTGCATTTTCATTTAAATATTCAGACATATTTTTCGTAACTTCATCAGTTGATGCTTCATTTACGTGTTTAAATAAAGTGTAAGAGACATTTAAAATTATTCTTTGCTTTATATGATAAAGAAAATGATAATAGGTAAAATCACTATTCATTTTACACTCTTTAACAAACTCATCAATTTCATCACATATTTTTCTAGCAAATTTATTAGTTCTTTCACGCTCTTGCTCCTCTATAGATAAGATCTGAGTAGCATTTTCTGCTTTAATGATATCTCTTTTAATAGGGATAACATTTGATGATTTTTTTTTACCATTTTTTTTAATTTTCGGCATTTTCCCTCCTATATTTGATTTGTGGTGCCTCATATTTATTTAGCTCTTCTTTTAAAACCTCAATTTCACAGAGAGCTTTGTGATATTGAGAGTGTTCTCGAATTTTTTGTATAAAATTTAGTATGATTATAGGTAGATAAATTAAACTATAGATTGTAAATATAAGCTTGTTCTCTCTAAATCTTCTTTTTTTTGCCTCAGCAATCAAACCTCTAAATTTTAGATAATTTTTTTGATCATTTGCCCAGTTTTCTCGATAAGTAAGGCAATCTTTTAAAACGTAATAATATTTATCTTTCATAAACACCATTTAAGATATTGAAGCTCAGATCCTCACAACAGAAAGGAGCAAGGAGTGAAAAATGAGAACCTGAGTTTTCAATATATGATAATGAGATATTGAAGCCTAAACTCTCCCAACAGAAAGTAGAAAGAAAGGAATGAAGAGAACTCAAGCTTTCAATATTTTTAATCATTAAAGCTAACATACTTATTAATATTACTGTTGTCAACAGTAAAAATATTTATTTACAAATAAATTTTACTTCTATATAAAGTACTATATATAAAGAATCAATTAAACCAATGAATACAATAGTTAATGAAAAAAACCGCGAATTATTGCTAAAAGTACTAAAGTTATCTAATTTAACTAAAGCTCAATGTAGTGAATTATTAGGAAAACATCAGAAATCACTAGATACTTATATTTATAAATACTCAGATATTAGCTTTCCACCTAGTTTTGCATATTTTTTTCTTAACTCAATAGCTAGTTCGTTAATTTCTAATCACAATAGATCTGTGTCTATAGCAAAAAGAATTTCAACATATAAATATTTTACAGCTCACAATCCAACTGAAGAATTTTATAAAATATTAAAAAAATGCGAGAGTTTAGATATTACTGAAAAATTAATTTTACCTTGTCTAGAGCATCATTGTATGCTTTTGATAAAACTATCTAATTCTCAATATATACATGACACATATTATTTTGAAGACGCATACATAGACATAACTTTACCAGGAATCAGAGAAGCAATGGAAGAATATAAAGATTATTTAGAAACCTTTTCGGAAGTATCAATGTTTTCAGATACTACCAAAGGCACTATTATTAATCCAGAATACTTAAATCATCCTGCCTATGTAGAGATGGATAGAGATATGAGGAATGAAAAATTAATTGATTCAATAAAAAATTTTTATCCTTATGTTGAAAAATTAAGAAAACATTATATGGAAAACTTTGTTGCACCCCATGAGACTTTCAAACTACCTGTTTTAAATTCAAACGAAAAAATTTTGTTTTCAAAAGATTTTATAAAAAGAAATTTAAATATAAAAAAATATGATGATTTAGTTCTAATGAATGTAGACGAAGATAATATGCAAGGAACTTTTAATAAAAATGATATTGCATTAATAGTTAAATTTAAAGATAATATTTCACCAAAAAAATATGAAGATGGTATTTATGCATTAAATATTAACGAAAAAATTTCTATAAGAAGATTGCAATTTTTAAAACTTCCTAAAAGAACTTTAGTTACAATTATTTCAGATAATAAAAATTATAGTGACCAAAATGTTGCTCTTGAAGATTTAAGCATATTTGGTGAGGTTGTTTGGAAATGTAATAGTTTTAAAGATATAAAATTTGAAAATTATATTGATGATACACCTGATTTATTTTCAGAAGATAAAACAATAACTAACAAACTTTTAGAAAAGGAAACTGCATAACATGGATTATAATTATATATTTTTTGACTGTGAATCAAATTCAGGACGATCACATGCTGATATTTTAACTATTTCAGCATTATTTGTTGATAAAAATTTTAAATTAATTGAAGAATTTAATTGCGCTGCACGTCTTAGAAAATCTAGAATTTACGAAATAGATAGTTTCTTAGTAAATGGAATGGATCCATTTGAAGTTGATAAGCACCCCTTCTCTAATTTTGAATTAACAAAAAAAACTAACGATAAATTTATCTCATGGATAAATAAAGGACCTGTATTATTTTGCGCACATAACGGATACCAATTCGACTATATGCTAACATCTACGCACCTTTTTACTAACCTGTTTACTTGGCCTTGGATCTTTTCAACAGGAAATGCCAAACAAATAGATTCTTTGCCAATCCTACAAAATTTCGATTTTTATGCTCCAAACACAATTGCAGTCGAGTTGAATGAAAAATCAAATAAGACTTTTAAATTAGGAAGCTTGTGCCGAATGAATGGGTTTGATCTAGGAGACAAAGCTCATACTGCTGAGGCAGATACATTGGGAATGAGTAAACTTATGCAGTTAATAAGTAAAAAAAATCCCGAACTATTTCAAAAATGTATTAGCCTTAATGATAAAAAAAATGTTTTATCAGCAATCAAAGATGTTGATTACTTTTGTCATCCTGAAACTTTTTTTGGTCGGACTAGACAATTTACTTCAAGTTATCTTTGTGAACATCCAATATACAAAGGCTACCATTTAGTTTTTGATTTAAAACATGATCCTGAATCAATGTTTTCAGAAAAATCTAATGAAGTTTTAAAGAAAGTTCTTAATGGAGCTCCAAAAAAATATAGAACTATAAAAGCTAATAAAAATCCCTTCATTCAAGATAAATCATATGCCACAAATTATGGGGATGAATATGCAACACTTGGACATGAAATATTAGAACAGAGAGCAAACTTTATAATCGAAAATAGAGATGAGCTCGCTAACAGAGTTAGCTTAATTATAAGTGACCAATTTGAAAGTCAAGATATGGATCAAACAGAATTGCTTCCTGAACAAATGATGTTTACATTAAATCCATCACCAACAGATAAATCATTAATGAATCATTTTGTTATGGCAAACTCTATGGATGAACAGAAAAAAATTCATGAAAATTTTAAAGGTCCTATTAAACATTTATCTGAAATGATACTGCTTGATAGATTTGATGATGAACCTTTCACAAAAGCTGAATATTCAAGAATTAGAAAAGGTATAAGTAGAAGATTACTTTCAACTAACAAAGAAGCTTTTCCAACTATTCCAGATGGAATGGCACGTATCGATAAGCTTAGAGTTGAAAAAAAAGATCACCCTGAACAATTAAAAATTATAGAGAATATAAATAAGCATTTAGAAATGACAGCATCAGATCATGAAAAATATTTAAAATAATATGGCTATTGTTAAATCAGAAAAAATAGAAATTGAAATCCAAAAACAAGTAATGGCTGATGCAGGCTGTAAATATATGGTACTAGTTAAATCTGAAAATAATAATAAAAATAAACTTAAAATTTTAACTACTGATATTGAGCCTATAATTAAGTTTTCTGAAGATAACGGACATATTGTAGTGGTTAAAAAGAATTAGCTATTATTTTTTAATTCATAATAAGCATCTACTCTTCTCATGGCTTCACCTTTTAAATTCTCAAATTCCTGGCCTTCTATTTCAAATTTTTGAAAAAGTAAATTTGGAGTACACATCAAAATAACTCCAGTTTTAATACTGGTTCCATATACTTTATCGTGCGCCATCGCATATAGACAAAGTTGGAGGAAGTACTCGTTTACAGAAGACCACTCACGTTGCTTTGGCTTGTTGGATTGCTTGAAATCCAATACCGCCATTTTTGAATCAAAATTAGAAATGGCATCAGCAGTTCCAGCATATAGGTTTGGATAATGTAACACTACCTCGCAACCATAAATCTCATCAACATGATCATTAATACCGTTTGTTACTATAGTTTCTGCCATTTTTTTAGGTAAATTAATCTCTTCAATTAATTCACCATTCATTCGCCCCAATAGTATTGCTTCGACATAGGAGTGCATGCTTGTGCCACGGTCACTAGATGATTTAGCAATAGCAGTTGCGTTTGCAAAACCTACATCCTTTTTCCACTTATTTAATGCATCTTTATCTTTTTGGCTTTTAGTCAATGAAAGTATAGTGGTTACACTTGGAAGTTTTTCCCCACCTACCTCATAATGTCTAGATCCATTATAGATAGATCTCATTGAAGGGGGATATTGATACTTAGTATTTAACTTCATAATGATTGATTAATTTATAACATAATCATTTTCAATCATAATACTTATACTTTTTTTCAATTTTCCAAGCTTGTGAAGATCCCAACTTATTATGATTAATTGGTGTAAATGGATTAACCCAATAATAAAATATAACAAAATATTGCCATGTTTTTTAATTAATGTTTTAATTGTTAAAGTTCTTTATCTGAATTTTAAACAACTCCTAAAATATGCAACAACTAGAACTGTTTGAATACAGAAGAGATTGTCTGTTTGATTCTAAAAATCAAATAGCTCATTACTTCGATATCCTTAAAGAAACTGAGGATACCATCAGTTATGCAGAACATATTAATCCCAACAAAGGATATGCAATAGCTGCTATGGAATACGAAGAATATATTGATGTAAAAAAAGATAGGTTGAAAGGACTGACCTATGATCAAATATTTATTTACTTAAAAAATGCTAAAAAAGAAGATAGATTAGAAAAATATAAGGCATTATTAAAGTTTAGAGATATTCCTTTTGAGGCAGATTTGTTTACTTGGAACAATGATGATCTTTAAAATAAAAACATAATCGAAACAAAATTAAGACCAAATAAAAACAATAAATACTATTACTAGTTTTTATATGTCAATTCTTGAAACAATAATATTATTTGAAGCTATTTATTTTATTCATTACATGATCTCAAATTAAAAGATTTGTTTGAAACTTATCCAACTAACATCAGATGGTTTTGATTAACCTAATCAATATAAGCATCTACTGCTGTACAAGCATAATGTTCTAAGAATTTGCTATTATGATAATCGTATTTAGACATTACTATTCGAGGTTTTTCTTCCCCTTCAAATAAAATTATTTGAAATCCTAATTCGTAATCTTTAAATCTAGCAGTAAAATAATCTTCACCTGTATCCAATTCATTGCTTTGAATAGTTTGAAATTTACCTTTTTGATCATCAAAATAATGAAATGCAGTAGTTTCTAGCTTGAAATTGAGAGGCTTATACTTTCTGCCAAACAGTGCTGATTTCATATTAACACAAGTTATTTCAATACCTTGGTCAGCTACTGAAAAATTTGGCCAAATAAGTAATATTAAAATAATTATTTTTCTCATTTGTGAAAATCATAAAAATCACTGATTTCTCTAAATTTATGTCTTTCTCTTCGCCATAAATAAAAAAATATTAAGATCAATAATGGTTGTAAAATAACAAAAATAAGGATGTTAATTAATTCATATGACATTCCAGTATGTTCAGCCATAATTTCAAGAACTAACACGCACCAATTAAAAAAATCATTTATCATAATTTTTTATGTGAAAATTCTCTACAAAGCTTATTAGCCTCTAACACTGAAGGGACTAGTTTATCTAATTTCCAACTATTATTTCGAATATCAAAATACTTAGAAGCAGTAAAATTTAGACCATCTACAATTTCAATTTCATATTTTTGAAACTCATCATAAAATTCTTTAAGAAAATAAATATATTCCTTAATAGGGTATGACCCTAAACTAAGATGAACACGGTAACCCATTAAAAATGGGGATATATCTTGAACTTTAGCTGTGACCTCAGCCCCATTTATTTTAATTGGAATATTCTTATCTAATAATTGCTTAATATCCCCAGGCTTCTCATAGGTATAAACAGTAAATGTATTATAAACTTTTTCACAATTGTCCTGTGTTCTTATCCAAAAGTTAAGATTATCACCATGAGTAACCTCACCACTTACCCGGGCATAAGACAATGTTTCATATCTATCTATACTCCACTCTTCCTCTTCAGCTTGAGCTTGAGCTTGATAGGCAATAACTAATAAAAATAAAAATAAATGTAATGAGATAAAAATAGCTAAGCGCTTCAAGATTTAAGCTCCACCTTAAAACCATCACTTTTTAAAAGTGACGTTATTTTATCTAACAATAAACTATGATGGATATTTGAGTTTACTTTGAATTTAAAAGTTTGTTTGTAGACAGGTGTAGAATTACCGTATGAGATGAAAGTTGATACATGACAATATTTATGGATATCGTTTATTTCCATTAATTAGCGCTCCTTATGGGTTATGTTTTTGAAAGTAAGTAACTTGTAGTTAGTAATAGTGGTTCCAATCCTTTCTCGAGGGAGTTGCCTACGTGATAACAAGGAAGATAATGAAAAAAGACGTAAACAGGATGAAAAAAGATTGGAAATCCAATGCATCATACAAAATTACATTTCAATTTGTTTTCACTAAGTCAAAAGTTTGTTGAAAAAAAGAAATTAAATATTCTCTATACCTTCTAATCTTGAGTGAACAGAGTTTACTTGATATGGAATTGAAGCTTCATGCTCAGGTAGCTGAGTATTCGGAAAACTCAATGAAATTGCAACCAAAGGTTCATCAATGTTATTATCTTTGTCTTTGTTGCTATAATATATTGGATAAATATTTAAATTACCTCTTAATGGAGATCTATTGTATCTAATATATCCCCTATTCAATCTTTCAAATTTTTTTTCATCTTCAGTTGCGTTATAAATTCTCTTTGCATTGTTAATATTACTTAAATAATTCTTGAACTCATTTTCAGTCAAATCTACGGCTTCATGTGGCTCTGTTGAAACTATACTTAAGCTAATTTTATTTTGCTCTTTATTTGTTCTCGCTTTTCTCTCCAAAAGATCTACTGCATAATTATTATTAATCATAATTTCGTTTTTACTACCATTTCCAAATAAACTGACTGTAAAATTGGTAAGTTCTCCATGTTTACTTAAATTTTGTATATATCTAGCAATGTCAGATAATTTATGGGACTGATCTGTCTCATAAAAATTGCATTTATTCAGATAATTTACCACATGATTAGTTTCAACATTTATCCATTGATAGGATTTTCTAAAATTTATCTCTTTAGTAAAATCTTTAACTATTCCATTGTAATAATCTGGCTTTTCAAGTTTACCTAAAAAATTTTCTAAATTATTAAAGTTATTTTTAATAATCTCTTTATCTTTTTTGAATGCTTTAAATTCTTTTGATACCCCTGAATAAGAAGTTCTGTGAGATTTTGAATGTCTCATTTTAGTTTTAGAAGTTATGGCAAGTATTTCATGATCTCTTACTCTCAATCCAAATTCCTTTGGAGTTTTTTTTGCCAACATCATGATGTTAAATTCATTTCTTAATTCATCAGTAGCTAAAGATATAAAAAAGAACCATTTAATTACGTTTCTTGTTGTGTAAAGACGACATAAATCTCCATACCCTTGTCTATAACCAAACCATCTTCCCATTTGCATTAGGGTGTCATACATTGGCATTTTTGCAGATCTAAGAAAATAACTTACAGATAGACCTTCAAGTGTAAGACCTCTAGAAAGTTTTTCACCACCTATGACTATAGTTTGCATCCCATAGCCCCATTCATTTAAAAAATCATCATAATTTAGTTCATCATTACTACTACCATTAAGTCTTTTTATATTTTTTGAGACCTCAATTATTGTCCAAGAAAGTCCTTTTTCCTCATTTAAGATTTCGTTAAAAGTAGGTAATCTTTCCTCAGCCTTATCTTTATACCTAACGAATTGTTGTTCCCATACTTCTTCTATTTCAGCTAAAAATTGCTCATTTTTGGAGGTAATTTTGTTTCTAAAATATTGAATTAAATTTTCAATTTGATTGTGAACTTTATTTTGTACATCTACAAATCTAGATGCATGAATTAACATAGATTTATGTTTTGTAATATGCCCTCTCATATTTCTTATTACGCAAGATATAACAAACGAAATAACCGCCTTTCGTAAAGATGGGGGAATTGGATTTTCCATGCTATCATAAATAGGCTCATGATCTTTTTTATGAATTGGTGGCATCCATCCTTCACTGCAATCCCTATCTTCTGGGTAAAGTGAATGATCATTTACAACCTCAAAAAAAGGGTTTTCATCAATATCTTCATTTTCAATTTCTGTATTTTTTAGAACTTCTTTAGGAAAAAGTTTTTCAATACCAGAATGATTTGAAGGAATTGGTAAATCAATAATAAAATTTTTAGGAAATAAATCAGGCCCATGTTCTTTTGTAATACCATCCTCATGAATAAAAATATTTGCAAATGGAGTTGCTGTATATCCTATAAAACATTTTTTTTGATGTATGTTGAGTAATTGTCTAATTAATCTATTAATAGTTTTTGGATTATATTCATCGTTAGGTTCACCAGTTACAGGATCCCAGTATTGTTCACCGGTATCAACTGATCCATTATCTACCTCATCATCTATTACTAATATAGGTTGATCTTTTATAAAAGAGTCTACTCTTCCATCAAATTTTGCTCTTAATTTAAATGGTTTATCAATTACAATTCCAGCTCCGACACCATAAATATTACAAAAGTGTTTAATTACATTCTGTAAAACTGTTTTATTTTTTTTTAAAACCATCACCTTTATACCACCTGATCGTATATTTGCATGGTTTGCAGCAGATGTTTTAAAATCTCCGTTAATAGAACTATTAGTTAAGCAGTCCATTCCAGATAATTTTAAATCTCTTCTCCTCTTAAAAATTTGTAAATATTCTTTTGCTCTTGTAATTTGAGTGTCATAACCCAATAATCCATCATCAATTCTTTTTTGAGTTTGTTGTCTTAGATTTTTATGAAGACCAGATAAAACAACAATATTTTTATAGCCAGCATCAACTGCTTTGTTCAATAAACCAATGAAATTTGAAGTTTTTCCTGACTGAACACTTCCTACCACTAATCCTCTTGAGTCCCATGCGCCTTCTCTTAAAGGATCCTCAATTCTAGACATAATTTGATCAGTTGTAAGATCAATATCATTTACACCACTAATTGAATATTTTAAATCCTGTGTTAGATAATCTCTATATGTTTCCCAGTAAGGTCTTTTTTTTGAATTATCATACCAATCCTCATGACCTTCATCGTTTGTTATTATTGAAGAAGTAGAACTTTTAACTGACAGGGCATCTTTTAATTGTTTAACTAAAGTATCTCTAAAACTAAAATTTTTTAATTGAAATAAATCAATTGTTGCTTGAACAATTTCTAAAATTTTATTTTCATTTACCTCTTCATTTTTTGGAAATCTTCCTTCAATTACCTCTAAAGAGGTTCTATAAATCTTATCATAATCAAGATTTTTCATAATCTAATATTAATATAATTTAAAATGTTTTCTCAAGAAATTAATCTTTATATTAACAGATAAAAAGTTGATCAAATTATATTAAGCTGTCATATTAATATTAAATATGAATATAACCACAAATAATGATTTGGAAAATCTAAGATTAATTGAAAAACTTGAAAGTTTTTACTTAAGCCAAATTAGAAATTCATTAGGAATAATTTCTGAAGTTAAAAACGAACTTGAGTCGCAAAATAAAATTATGAATCAGTTTCTAAACCCAAGTGATAGAGGTGCAATTATTTCAGAATATAAATCCTTTTTTGATATAGGTGCAGAAAGAGTTATTTATAATCGTTTAAGTAGACAAAATCAGTTAGGAACACCTAATTCTGCACCAATAGGTGCTGATCTTTTTTTTGAAAAAAATACTACAATCTTTGAGGATGGTACTTATGACTTGCCAGTAATAATTAGTTTAGATTTAAAAACTGTAAGGGCAAATGAGGGTTCTGCAATTGGTGATGTTTGTGGAGATATTCCTGTTGGTGTAAATCAAAACTCCTACAAAACACAAATTAAGTACAACGATGGTCAAATTAGAAATTATACCCCTAGACTACAACCTAGTTATAGAATCAATAATAATGAGGCAATTGTTTTGACTTATCTAATAGTAGTTTTATATGAGCTAGAACCTGATGTACAAAATCCTCAGCGTATGAATGTTTTAATGATGAGCTCATTTTGTATCCCTAATGGAAAATTAGAACCAAATTATAAAACTAGAGTTTTTAATCCTGGTAAAAGCGGTAAGTTATCACTATCACCAGGACAAGAAATACATGGTCCAGGAAATCAATTTCATGAAACTAGATTAGAAAATACTTCAAGAGGATTACCAAGTAGCCACCCCGATCTTTTAGCTAATTTAAAGAAAAAATGGAATTGCTCTAATTTAGATATTTATAATGCCACTAAAAATGAAACAGGAAAATTATTAGAGTTTGACAATTTAGATGGACGATTTGATTATATGGATTGTTCTTCTTTTGAATTATTTAATTCTGGAAAAAAAAGATATGATGTGCTGTTCTTTGATAACAATAAGGCTGAAAAATATTTACCTAAATTACAATTTTATAAGGATAACTATTCTTCTTAGGCAGCTCTTCTTAAAGATTTAGACTCAATCATTTTTTTAATTTCTTTAGCAACTTTTTCAGCCAATAAAACAGGTACTGCATTTCCAATTTGCTTATGCATGCTTCTAAATGTAGCCCCTTCAAATACAAAATCATCTGGAAAAGTCTGTAAGATCGCACATTCTCTTACTGACAATCTTCTTTTTAAATTAACATGTATCTCAGGACTTGTAGCAGTTAATGTATCACTAGGAGTATCCCAGTTTGTAATTCTTAAAGATTGCTCAAACTGAATTTTCTTTTTAACTAAGGTTGTTACTTGCTTGTCATATTTATTATCAAAACCTAAAAGTTTTTTTAAACCTTTCCAGTCATCTGGGTTTGGAATACTTCCTGAATTATTATCTTTTCTAAACCAATGGCCAGCTGTATGAGCATATCCAAAATGCTCGTCTACCTTCTTAGTAGAAATTCCAGCTTTTTTTCTCCACTTTTTTAAATAGTCACAAATGTCAAATTGATTTACAGGATACTTTCTTCCCCAAAACTCATCATGAACATTAGTATCTCCTACATGATTATGAATAACTCTATTGTTTGAATAGAACACTTTATTAGTTAAAGGAGCCTTGGATAGGAAACCAATTGCGTCTTTTGTGGTAATATGTTTTTCAAGTACTTCAGCCAACATATGTTTTTCAGTCAATGGGGCTTCATGGGTTTGTTTCGGAAATTGATTATCTAAACCTAGTCGATTTCCTATTATAAAAACTCTTCTTCTTGCTTGAGGCACACCATAATCAGCTGCATTTAAAAGTTTATAATCAACCTTATATCCAATACTTTTAAAATCTTTAATAATCTTTTGTATAACTGCACCTTTACCAAGTGTTAAAATTCCTGCTACATTTTCTGCAACAAAGTATTTGGGTTTCTTAACTCGAATAACTCTTAACATTTGTTTATAAAGTTTGTTTCTACTGTCATCCACACTTCGTCCAAGATTTGCTATGGAAAACCCTTGGCATGGAAAACCGCCTATCACTACATCGGGATTGTCAGGCATATTGTTGGTTCTTATTTTCTCAATATCTCCAAGAACAATATGATCACCAAAATTTCTTCTATATGTTTTTACAGAGTCTGGGTCAAAATCATTTGCCCACATAATATCAAAACCAGCATTTTTAAAACCTAAATCCATGCCTCCAGCACCGGCAAATAAAGATATAATTTTAAGAGGCTTATTTTTCATGTTTCGAATCACTAATAACTTTATATGATAATAAAATATCTATAAATATCTATAATACATAATAATTATTTATAACAACTTTGAAGAATACAGTTATCCACATATGAAAAACAATATTGAAACTGATTACCTTATATTTGTTTCCTCTGATGGTAAAAAAAATGGATATGATATTTTTAATGATAGAATCAGCCAAAATCTTTGGCCAATATATGTCAAAACTCCTCAATTAATTAATGTTAAAGTTGGAAAAAAAATAATTTTTTATATTGCTGGTAATGGTATTAACTCACAAAACTTTGTTGCTTCAGGAATTATTGATAAAATTGAAGACCAAACAAATACTAACAGTGATCCAAATCAAGAATTTAAACAAATTCTGTTTAACGTAAAATTTAGAGATATTAAAAAATTTGTTAATTATATTAACATTAAGGAACACTTAAATAATCTTTCATTTATCGAAAAGAATAAAAGAAAAATATATGGCTTATATTTTCAAGGTGGTGTTTGTAAAACAAACAAACAATCTTACGAATATATAATTAAGCAATCTTAGATTAAAATTATTGATTACTTTTCGTGATAAGTTAAATTTAATTTATGGAATTATTCTTAATATTAAAAATTATATTTATTATAGGAGTGGTTATTGCAGTTTATGCAATTGCTAAAAATTTAGATATTATCAAAATTATCTTAGTGTATTGGAAAGACTTAATACTTGGTCGAAAGTAATTTAGCTAACTTTTGGAGTTCTTTATTTTTAAGAGACGATTTTCCAACCATCATACAAAGTTCTGATTTTAAAATATAACCATCATTTATTATTCTAAGATTATTTGCAGCAAGTGTTGATCCAGTGCTAGTGATATCTGTTATCAACTCCGAACTACCTGTAAATGGTGATATTTCAGTGGAGCCCATCGATTTGACGATAGAGAACTGCGTTACACCCTTACTGTAAAAAAATTCACGAGTTAAATTTGGATACTTGGTTGCTACTCTTAATCTTCTCTTCTTTTTATCTTTAAATTCAAATGCCACTTCTTCAAGGTCTGCCATTGAGAATATATCTATGAAATCATTTGGAATCGCTACAACTAGTGTTGCTTTTCCATAAGGATAATTTTTAAATACTTTAATATTTTTTTGGATATTTATTTCACTTTCTTTTAACAGATCTAATCCTGAAAAGCCCATATCAAGAGATTTGTCAGCTAATCTTTCAATTATTTCTCGTGCATGAAGATATATAATTTGAATATTTTTCTTTCCTTTAACTGAACCAAATAAATCACGATCTCCTCTTTTTGAGATTAGTTTTAATTTATTTTTCTTAAAAATATTTAGAACATCTTTTCGAAGTCTACCTTTGCTAGGAATACCAATTTTAATTAAATCTTTCATAGAATTATAGATTAAAAGCAGCTCCAACTGCTGGGATTTTCTTTTGAGATCCAAGATCTGAGATCAATCCATCATAACGGCCGCCTGCGCAGCAGTTAACCATTTTAGAATTTGATTTAACATCAATTTTAAAAACCATACCTGAATAATATTCAAGTTGTTCACCAAATGAGGTTGAAAACATTACATTCAACTTTGATACTTTGTTGGCTGAAATTGGAAAATATTTTTGATCAACAACAAGGTTTATTTTATTTTTTTTAAAAAACTTATTTAATTCTTTTGCAGCATTATTGATTGGACATTTAATTTTTAAAAAAGATCTTATTATTTTTGATACTTTTTTACCCTTACTTGCTGTTCTTGGGTCTTTCATTTTAGTATCAAATCTTTTTAAAATTTCACCAATAGATCTGCCAGCAATGACTGTTGATGGGTCCTTTTTTAATAAATCTAAAAAAATTCTTTTATCCACCTCTACTACTGTTGGATCAATATCTGCGTTTGTTTCTAATCGTTTTAATAAATCGTTAAAATAATCCTCACGCCAAAAGTGTCTTAATAATCTTAATTTCCATCTTGCTGGTATTTCTAATTTTGAAATCAACAATTTAAATATCTCAACATTACCAATGGTTAATGTACCTGATGAGTATTTTAAATTTTGAAGTGATTTTAAAGAGGTATTGATAATCTCTTTGTCATCATTCTTTTCATCTTTGGATCCTAAAATTTCAAATCCTATTTGATTTCTAATAATAGAATCTTTTTTATTTTGTGACTTTCTGTAAGCCTGACCACTATAAAAAATCTTCTCTTTTCCCTTTAAGTTGTTCTCTAAATATCTAAGACATGATGCAATGGTTAAATCTGGTCTAAGGCAAAGCTCACTTCCGTTTTGATCGTTAAAAGAGAATATAAACTTTCTAAAATTCTCCCCAGATCGTTGAACGATATGATTGGCTTCAATTACTGAAGGTAAATCAATATATTTAAACCCTTTAGATTTAACTGATCTAAGGATTTTTTCAGATAATTTTTTTGATTTCATCAATTAAGTTTTCTTTTGGGAACGTTACTTGATTGTTTTCACCTTTAACTCCTAAAAGGTTTTTTAAAGTAATCGTATTATCTTTAAATTCATTTTCGCCACAAATAACAGCTACTGGGCATTGTCTTTTATTCGCATATGTTAACTGTTTGCCAAGATTTTTTTTACTGTCTAAAAATATTTCAGAGTTGATATTATTATCTCTTAAAACTTTTAAAATCTCATAATAATTTTTTAAATATTTTTCGCCCATTACACAAACAATTACAGGTTTGTTTTCATCTACTTGAATTTGGGAAAGCTGTTCAAGACAAAATACTAATCTGTCAATTCCAATGCTAATCCCTGTCCCTAAAAAGTCTTCTCCTTTAAACTTAGATACTAAATATTCCCCGCCACTACAAACTGAACCTGGATCAATAACTTTTCCTTTTGGGTTTTTTACTTCAAATGTTAAATTAGTTTCAACTATAAAACCTGTATAAATATCAAGTCCACGAATTTTAGAAGAGTCGAATTTAACCACATCAGCATATTCGCCATAGCTTAATACTTTTAATAAATCTTCAGTTTCCCTAATACCTTCCTCTGAAAGTGTATTTTTTAAATTAGACTTTAATTGATCTAAATCTTTAATTTTTAAAAAGTTAATAATTTCAGATGCTTGATCAACACTCAACTTTGCGCCAATGGTTACGGCCCCACTATCATCAGTTCTTTTTTCTGTTAATAATTGTTGAACTCCACTAATTCCAAAACCAGGTTTATCCAATTTATCAATTGCTCTTAAAACTTTCTGTTTTTGTTTTTCATCAGTTATTTTTAATTGATCCATTAAACCTTGAACAATTTTTCTATTACTAATATTAACTACAAATTGATCCTTTTTTAATCCACATTTTATTAGTGTACTTGCAATTAAATTACATAATTCTGAATTAGCCTGAGCACTATTAAATTTACCAATAATGTCAGCATCACATTGACCAAAACTTTTAAAACGACCGTTTCCTGGTTTTTCTCGTCTATATACATCTCCTACTTGATATCTCTTATATGGGTTAGATAATTCTAAATAATTTTGAGCATAAAACCTTGCAAGAGGATTTGATAAATCATACCTCAAAGAAATTTCTTTATCATCTTCGTTAAATGTGAAGATATCTGCCATGGGGTTACTATCATCTTCAGCTAGAGAATTTCCAATATTAGAACTCAACTCCATTGGAGATGTTTCTAAGGCGCTGTATCCATAACTTATATAGTTATCTTCAATAACCTTTAGTAATTTTTTTTTAAGAGATAATGTTTTGCCCCATCTGTCTTGAAAACCACTAGGTAAGCCTGGTATTAATATTTTTTTATCTTTATTCATTTTTTTGGTACGGTAGACAGGGCTCGAACCTGTGACATCCGGCTCCACAAGCCGGCGCTCTACCAACTGAGCTACTACCGCATTCTTCTTGTTTTTATATTATTTTTGTGTGGATTAAAAATTATATTATAAATAAATAGCCTACAGGCTATGGAAACAGATTCTATGAGTACTTTTTGAAGTCTCTCTATATGTAATATTTATAATCATGAG
>Ga0213861_10002072_pt1 | contig 17511 bp, 7 predicted proteins | sample PICome_4_FD_160110 | JGI IMG/M metagenome (GOLD analysis project Ga0213861, IMG submission 160110) | Coastal seawater microbial communities near Pivers Island, North Carolina, United States - PICO131 | ecosystem: Environmental > Aquatic > Marine > Coastal | place: USA: North Carolina | collected... | reverse complement strand
CCCCCCTTTATTTTACCTATTTTAGATCCAAGAGGTGGTGAAAAACTTAGTAAATCATCTACTGCGTTTTCGTATTTAGAACCTTTCTTACCATACTCTTCATAAAGGGTTATTAAAGTATTTTTAATAGCTGTACTTGCAGCTCCAAATATACCTAAACCTTTTAACTGAGAATCAATCATTCCATTAGCTACTTTGTAAGCTTTCTCTTCTTTTTTCTTGGCTTTTGCTTCGTCAGTTTCTTCCTCATCATCTCCAAATCCTAAAGCAAATACCGCTTGTTGCAGCGAGTTAAATATTAAATTCTGAATAGCACCGTAGTAAACTATTTTAGATACATTGCTTTTCCAGTCACCACGTTTATTTATAAGATCTTGAGCAGCTCTTTTTTGTATACGAGCATATTGCATTGGGGTGTTAGCCCAAGCAAGTATTACACGACCAGCGGCAGAAGCTTGTTGTTGGCTAATTTTACTAGGTGAACTAGACTGTTGATTTTCTTCCGCTATAGCTTTAAAATCTTCAAAAGCCTGCGTCTCAGCATCAGCATCGCTTAAACCTTGTTTCTTTAAAGCTTCTAATCTATTTCTGTAAAAAGTAGAACCACCAGATGCAATAGCAAAACTATCTGCAAATCTAGTCATAACAAAACCTTTACTAAGTAAAAAAGCAATAGCTGCTTTAGGTTTATTTTGAGACTCTCTAACTGCGTCAGCAATTTCAGATTCACTTACATTGATCTTAAGACCGTTTCTACGTTCTACTAAGTAGTCAGAGTTCATAAGCGTCATAAAATCGCCCCAAAACTGTTTTTGGTTTGCAAACGCTCTTCCCGCCTTTATTATATTATTATCACCTAAGTTTATGAAGTTTACCGCAGATATAGTTTGTAGTAGTGCAGATCTTGTATTTAAGAACATTACAGCACCAACAGAGTTGTTTAACCAGTTAAGTAATCCCTCTGTAACTCTATTACCACCTATTGGTCTATTAGTACCAGCTTTCATTCTACGTATAGAATCTTCCATAGCTTCACGCCATCTAGTTCCATATGCAGCTTCCATTTTATTGATATTATCTTCAGAGAATATAATATCAATGTTTTCTCTCCACTCTTGCTGGTATTCAGCTCTATTAACTTTGTTAATACCACCAATAATATCTGTGGTGATATTACCGCCTAACCACTCTTTGTCAGGTTTTGGATATTCTTTACCTTTTTGTATAACTATAAGTTCGTTTGTAAATTCGTTTAACTTAGGATCGTTTTTAACAAAATTATTTAGCTCTTTAATATCTTTTTTAGATAAACCAGGTATAGTCATACCTTGCTTAGTCCAAGCAGCGACACGCACTGCATGAGAGTAAGTGAATTTACCAATACCAGTTTCTTTACTTAAAGTTTTAGGTAATGTTTTAAGCTGTGTTTTTAAAGCTACAAAATCATTTGCAGCAGATATCTTAGCTTGCGTAACCGCAGACTCAGCTCTATTATAGGTATCAAGCAAGTTTGTTTTTAAGAAAGCCATTTGAGCATCTCCTTTTTTACCTTTACCTATCATCTTATAAAGTAAACCCGTAAAATCTTCAGCGGATGGTGGAATAAGGAAAGCATATTTACCTTTGCTAGCACCAACTGTTTTAGCTCTAGCAGCAGAGTATTTTTTATAAGCTTCAATACCAGATGAATCTTCGATCATATCATTTACGACAGTATCAAAGGTTTGTCTTTTACTAGCTTTTGCTAATTGAACTTTAGATTTAACGTCGATCTGACTTAATACATCTTTAACTGCTTTAACGTTTCCTGTATGATCGTCTGCGAAATAAAAGTCGTTATAACCTTCAGCTGCTTTACCCATAATCCACCCAGCTTTAGCCTGTGGAGTTCCATCGCCTAAACCAGTAATATTAGCAAGTGGAATATCAAGTCCCATGCTAGCCAAAAATTCTTTAATTGGTCCAGCCGCATCTGCAGGTCTTGCCGTTAAAACAAATACATCTTTAGTTCCACGCTTGTCTGCTATAATTTTAGCTACATCTAACAGTGGTCCTTTACTTCCTTGCATTACTTTACTAAACTCAGAAAAATCCCATTGAGCTCCTTCGGCTTCCATGTTAACTGCTTCTTTAGCAAATGTAGCAGCGTCTATTTTACCAGTAGTTCCATCAGGCATTGTGTATAAAACGTTACTTTTAGTTCTAGCTAATGTATCGTCAAAATCAAATACTCTAATTTTCTTTACAGGTTGATCTAGTTTTCTAGCAAGTTCTAAAGACTTATCAGTTTTAGCTAAAGCGTTTATCAAAGCTTGAGTGGTTACCGGTTTATCGTAAGCTATAGCATCTGGCAATAAATCATTATCTAAATTATTAGCTTCTCTTCTAGAGGCCTTAGCTTTAGCGTTAACTTTAACACCTGTAGATGTAATGTTGTATGTTTCATATACAGTTCTACCATCAGCTAAAACTATATTGCTAGGATCGATACCGCCTCCAGTTAGTCCTACATTTATATTAAAGTATCTAGCCCATATGTTGTCAGACATTTTCCACCCTTCTGGGGTCATTTCAGTATAATTAAAAGGCTTACCGTTAAGCTTGATGCCTTTTAGCTTTTTATCATCTGCGTAAGGTAGCGCGCCTTGAAAGTAATTTTTTTCAACACCTTTAAAGTCTTTATTTAAAGTTCCAGCAAAAGCAGAATTAAATAAGTATTTAGAAACTAAACTAGCTGGCATTGTGTGTTCTTCTACAATTCCGCTAGAAACATCTTTAGCATAAAACTTGATTGGTGCAGATGTTCTAACAAAATGACCCATACCTTGACTGGTACTACCTAGTAAAGCTATTATAAAAGATGCGTTATTTTTGTCTTCTTTCATTAAAGTTTCAAAAACTTTAAAAACTTCTTTTAAGCCATCTAGTTTCTGCTGTTGCTCTTGTTTAAACTTTTTAGTGTTAAACTTTTTTATAAACGCCTCGCTAACCTTGCCATATCTACCCCCGGTTACATAAGTTTTTCTACTTACAGCTTGAGATATGTTTTCATTTTCTTTAGCAAAAACAGCGTTTTCAAGCAACACACCTAGCTCACCGATACTTCCATCTCTTTTCACCAAACCTGAAGTAAAAAAGAAATTTCTTTTAGCAGCGCTAGTACCTGCGTTAGCAAAAGTACCATTAGTGAAAAAAGACTTTGGAACTCTGGGGGCTAACACGTTTAAAACCCAGTCTTGCATTTTTCTAACGTCTTCAGGGTTTTTTGCACTAATAAAATCAACACCAATTGTTTTAGCTATAAATTTCCATTGCTTGTTTTCAGCTGCTAATTCGTCAGATACTTTTTCAAACTTTTGGTTTTCTAAAAATATATTTACTTTCTTACTAGCCATAGCTTTAGACTTACCAGCCGCAACATCTTGCTTAGCTTCTAAGCTTAAATCTGTATCAGATCTTACAATTTCATTAGTTACTAACTTACCGTATAAACTAGCAATACCTTTTAAAGCTTGAGCTTGTGGTGATCTAGCATCAAACCCTTCAGCTTTTTTACCTTCAACAATACCAAACGTTTCTAAGAAATCAGCTTTACTAATTCCTTTGTTTAATTTAAACGGAGCAAGTCCAGCGCCTTTACCTAATCTAGCTTGTTTAGTATAAAAAGCATTAAGCAAACCTTTCGGCACGCCAGTAGACGTACCTAAGAGCTTCTCTGTTGCAGCTTCTACAACTGCCCCTTCTGGTAATATCTTTAATAATTTATCTGCATTCTTATTGACAAATTGCTGAATAGCTGTAGCATCGCCTTTTGATAAGTTAGCTGTAGCTACTGTGAGCTTTTTAACTGGTATACCAATTTCAGCTGCAATAATTTCAGGAGCTAAGTCACCAAGTTTTTTAAACGTTAGATTTTTAGGATCGATGCCTTTAATCTTCTCTTGTACTTGCTCTTTAATTTTAGTGACAGCTTCGTTTGAAATAAACGAGCTTGGCTTTATTTTTCTAGTAACAGGTTTTGTAGGTACTTCAACATCTTGCTCTGTAGCTGTTTGGCGTTGCATTTTTTCAGTAACGCCTTCTTGTGACTCAGATTGTATAATCTCATTATATCTAGGATCAGCTTCATAAAACTCTTGTAACCTAGCGTCAAACAAGCTTCTTCCTGAGGCAGACTTTGCGTTCAAGTAACCCATGACGCTGTCATTTCGATCTGGTGTCCACTTATCTATTAAACCAACTAACCCCCTTTTTTCATCTAAAGCAAAAGTTCTAGCTATGTCGTCAATAACGTCTTCGCTTAAATTTATGTTACGCATACGTCTTTTAGCTTCATCAACTAAAGAATATGCAGCCATAATAGTAGCATCTTTCTTTTTGTTAGAATCAAGAAGATCTGGCTTCATAGCTTCAACTTCTTGATATACTCTTTTACTAGCTTTAACATCGCCTAAGTCAACCTCAGCTTCTACATCTGTTGGGGCTTTTATATCTACTTCTGCTCCTTTTGTAGCTGCTTTTTCAAGACCCTTAGAAAGTCCCTTACCTTTCTGTACGCTTCTATTGTAATCTCTAACAAAGTTTAATACATCTTTTCCAGTTTTAAACTTAACGTTTAAACCCATTGCGCTTAAAGCTCTACGTATGAAATCACCTATTTTAGTTGTAGCTTTTTCATTAAAAACAATATCACCACTCTCTAATCCTTCACTAGCAAGAGTTAAAACCTCTTCCATAGTATCTGCTTTAGATATATCAGCATCTTCAACATACTGATTAAATCTATCTAAAAACTTAGAACTAGTAAATGTTATGTCTTTACTGTTTTTTAATTCTTCTAAAAGAGATGTACCTAAAGCTATTGCAGCTTCAGGTTTATTTTTAACAGTTTCAAACAAAACTGCATGACCAACCTCGTGTTGAGCAGTTGTCATTACATTGTCTTGCGCTGCAGATTCTTTGTTTAAAATTATAATTCTTTTACCGTCAGGCATTACTACAAATGTACCGTAGTCTTCAGAGCTTTTAGCGTCAATATTTCCACCTTGCTCTTTTAAAGTTTCTATAGCGGAAGCTACATCAGCTTCGTTTTCAAAAGTTTCAAAGCCGGTTCCAACTTGCTCAGCTATAACTTTAGCTCCTTTTTCTACTTTAGCAGTTTTATCAGCTATAACTATATCGTTTAATTCTTTATCTATTTCACTAAGTCTTTCTGACTCCGTTTTTGTTAAGCTAGAATTATCAACTTGCTTTATAGTGTTTTTTAGCTTCTTTTGCTCTATCATTAAATCAACTATTGCTGGTTGATTTTCTGCACTTATGCCTAAAGGTTTTAACCTATTGACAGATCCTTGAACTTCTCTAGCTCTCAACTTAACATCGTTAGCTTGATCTATAGTTATATCACCAACTTCAACTTGCTTATCTGCTTTAGCGTCTATAGCACTTAATGATCCGGGGATTTGTGATATTTTAATTTCAGCTTCAGATGTTGGGGTCTCTGGGTTAAAAGCTTCTATAACATTATTGGAATCAGATGTTTTTAACTCCTTGTTTATATTTAAGTTTGTAATACCAGACTTAACAGCTTTAACTGCTTGAGCAGAGTTAATTGGAGCTCCGTAAGTTAAACCACCACCAACTCCTTGTATAAAAGAATCAGCTACGTTTTTAAATGGATCGACTCCATTTATCATATTTTGAGTAATAGCAGTAGCAACCTCTTCAACGCCCTGACCAACCATAGAAGCTGGTGCTCCAAACTTAGTTAAAGCAGATCTATACATATCTACAAGTCCTTGTTTAAATATTTTTATGCCTTCTTCTTTACCTTCTTTTATTAATATATCCTTATATACCTTACCTATAGTTCCAGTACCTATAGAGCTAAAAACGCTTTCAGCACCTGCTAAGCCTAGACCTTTTATGATGTTTTCTGCTTCAGATTGTCCTACATTTTTTTCTCTTTGTTCTTTTATTTCTGGACCAGCAAAAGCTATTGTACTACCAGCAGCTAATTTACCTGTGCCAACGGCAGCTCCTCCCACCATCATAGACATACTTACTGGTGCGCTTTCTGCTAAACCACTAGCTAGTTGTTTAAAACCGTCTGCGTAGTTGCCTTCTTCAAAGTTCTTATAAATGCCTTGGTGATCGTAATTAGCTTTATTATATATATCTTGTGACTCTTGAAGTTTAGCACTTTCTGCTTCATAAAACTCTAGTACAGGGTTTTCTAATCCAGTTTTTTCTTTAAACTTTTCAGCGCTAGCTTCTATATCTAAACCTGTAGCATTAGCTAACAAGTTTTGAGGTAAAGCAAATAAATCATATATAGTTTCTGGAACAGAAGCTATCATTTCACCCAAAGTTGTACTACCTTTCTTGAAGTCAACTAAAAGTTTTTCACCAAATGACATTGTGGCTGCTTCTTTTTCTTTAGCTTTTTTAGCAGAGTATTTATCAAACTCGTCTTTAGTTACTTCATTGCCATCTATATTAAATGTTTCAACAGAGTCTTCTAACTTAACTTCTGGTGATACCGAAAAACCATCTTCCAATGTTAATTCCGTAGGTTTTGGTGCTGGTTGTGGTCCTACCGACGGAGCACTTGCACCCACTGCACCGTCTTTTGTCTTTACTGTACCTAAATCCACTTCCTCTAAAACCTCAGTTTCAACTACCTCTTTAGTAGCTGGCTGGTTGATTTTTTTCCACTCTATTACTTTAGCTTTAATTTCATCTACAGATAAACCTTGATCTTGTAGTGAAGCTACGTAAGTTTCTAATTCGTTCATTTAACTTAATTTAATTCGTTATCTTTCAAAAATTTCTGAGCTTTAGCTTTCTTAGCTTCAGCTAGATCAAACACCACAGCGTCTGCCTGAACCGTAGGAAATTGGTTCGTAGTAAATTGTTTCAGATAATTATTCATAAAGTATTCTTTATATTTCTTTTCAAATAAAACTTTTTTATCTTGCATTAGTGGCAAGTCTTCTGTGTAGCTCCAAGAACTATCGCCAGCATTAGCGTTTTGGACCATTTGATCGTCCTCTTCAACGCTTGTACCTTTAGATATATAAACGTTCCAAGCTGCAACAGCGTCTTGCTCAGAGCTTAGTAAACCAGCAACCTCAGCGTTTATAAACGGAGTCACTTTCTTTTCTATTTTATCTAAATCGTATTTAAGTATGTTTCTACCCTTTCCATTTCCGATGTCTATGATCTCGTAATCAGGAGTGCCATCAGGATTCATAATTACATATTCTTCAGTTATTTTAGCTTGAGCTGCAAGCTCTCCGTTTTCACCAACCATGTCAGGCGAAAACAAACCAACTTCAGTCAACAAATTCAACATATTTTTATCTATATCTGGAGTAGGTGCTACTAGTGAAGTGTTTGACTCGTTTAAAGCGTTTAAAGCCGTATTGTTTATAACTAACGGCTCTTGAAGAGCAGGGCCAGTAAAAACAATTTGCTGAGAACCACCTGGCAGTAAATCTAAATAAACATTATAACCGTCTGACTTAGAAAAACCAGGTTTAGCTGTCATAATACTGTTAGCAGCTGTGTATTTAAAGTCATTGTTTGAATCAAAGTTTGGATCATCTGTTACGCTTAACTCTGCTAAAAGTGAAGATATAAAATCTAAAGATAACTGTGGAGCTTCTTGCAGATGTTTAATTTCTGACAACTCATAAGCGCAAGTTTCGTCTTGACAATTGTTTGAGTCTACAGCTAATTTTAATTTAGCATAAACTCTTCCTGTGTTTCTATAAGCATTGTCTAGTATTTGAAAATTGTAATCGCTAACACCTGACGTAAAGTCTTTGTTATAAGCAATAGCATCACTTTCGTTAAACTGCTGTAAAAAAAGGTTTTGATTTAAGTTGTTTTCCATTTTTTATTTTTTAATTTCCACCACCTATTAAACTACCACCAATAGATGCTAGTGACCCAAACATACCGGTCATAGCGCCTGTTTGATCTGCCTTAGCCTGTGCTGTGGCTTGTGCAGCACCAGTTAATTGCGAAAGAGTTCTACTTATGCGACCTTCTTCTCTAGCTTCTTTAGCACTGAACTTAAATTGTTTTCCGGCTGCTTGAGCTGCTTGAACTCTTTGTTCCTCAGACATTTGAATATTTTGAAGACGTATTTTTTCAGCCATTTTAGCTTCTTGCATTTGTTGTTCTCCAGCTGCTCTTTTTTCTTCGTTGGATTTTTCTTGTTGTTCTATATTAGCTGCAACTCCTTTTTTACTTCTTAAAGCAGCATTTGCTAAAGCGGTAGCTCCACCAGCTCCAGCACCTGTAGCCCTCATAGTGTCTAATGAAGCTGCTAAAGCTAAATCACTTTCTTCCATTTGAATTTCAGCGGCTTGAGTAGCAACGCCTAAATTAGCGAAGGGGTTAGAAATTTTACTAGACATATCCACAGCATATCCAGCTACGCTCTTAACGTCTTCATAAGGGTTAATAATTTGTGATCTATGTGTTTCTAAATGATGCAATCTTTTTGCTAACCTTGCTTTCTCTGCAGCTGCTGCTCTAGCAGCTCGCTTGGCTGAACTAGATCCAATTAATCCACCGATTATACTAGCGCCTGCTCCTATTATTGCTCCTGCTCCTATTGGCATGTCTTTGTATTTTTATATTTATTTTTCATTTTAAAATCCGTTTGAAAAAGTGTAGTTAGAAGATACCGCAAAGATTTCTTTATAACCACCTTGATTTGTTACGTTGTCTGTTGAAATAGTCACGTTTGTATAAAAACCTTTTAAACCAGAAGATTTACCAACTAATGTCACACCTACTTGTTCGCTGAAAATAACTTCGCCGTTAAAAGCAGTTGATGAATTAACTATATTTGCTACATATTTATTTTCTTTTCTATCAAAACCCGCTCTATTTATGGGAGGTATTAATTGTGCTGGATATTCATTTCCAAAGTTGTCATAACCTCCTTGCTCGTAGCTATATATTTTATTAGACGTGTCATAAGCATATCCAAAATTTTCATTATAATTAGGTATAAAACCTGTCCCATCAGAAGTTATAGATGTAACTTCCCAACCACTAGTTCCTTCATAACTAATAGTACTAAATACTTTTTCATTACTAACCTGCGGGTTAAATACAAACGATATAGATGAATTACCCTCTAATCCATAAAACAAATTATAGTTAACATTTTGATCGTGGTGTTTGTATATTTTACTGCCATTTGTCGTGTAGTAATTATTAGATAGACTAAATATTTGACTAGGTTTATAAGTGTAAAAACTAACCCAACCTTTAACGTTTTCATCAAAAGTTAACGTTCTATAAGGTAACTTAGGATTTGACGGTTGAATAGATAAAACATATTCTTTAGAGTATATGTCCCATCCACCTATTATTTTTCCTTTACCAAACGATGGAGAGTCAACAGAAGATATAGTATCTCTAAAAAACGCTCTCATACCTGTATTTGATATTTCAACTAAGCCTCCATTACCGCCTAACCTCATAACAACATTATGGGTTGGGTCTACAAAGTATTTATGGAAACCGTAAACTGCAAAACTTTCAGGATGAGTGCCTATCCCGTATTCGCCACCGTAAGGTTGTATCGTACCAATAACTAAATTTGAAGATGTTACGGCTCCACCACCTTCAGCAGAGTATATAGCGTCTTTATCTATCAAAGCTCTTGATACTTTTAATTCTTGAAAAACAATAAGGTTTGTATCTTCAGCATATAGTAACTGTATTGAACCATTAGCTGGATCAACACTTTTAGTTATTTCTTCTCCTACGCTAAAAACATTAGTTTGATTTATAGAAGTTCTAGAATTAAATATACCAGAGTATATTAATCCATTTGGCTTAACAGAAGACTTAGGAGTGTCTTCAACTATATACGCTCTAACGCCGTAATCAGTCGATGTATTATTATAACCTGCTCTTATTCTACTTTCTTCAACAAACCAAACCTTAGGCTCAGAAACCACTTGTTGATTGAAACCACCAATAGATTGAGGTATACCCATGGATCCATTCCATAATATTCCTCCTATATTGTTAGCCGTAGGATCTTTTACTTGTTTTTTAAGTAAAAAACTATTAAAGTATTTAACTTCTATTATTGCTGCCATTTGTTTATATTATCACTTAACTTTTTATTTAATTACTAAAACTTAAGGTTGGTTACTTATTATAGCTGTAGCTTGAGTGTTATTTGAAGGAAACGTGCTAAGGCTTGTAATTTCTATCTCAAAAGTATAACTCTCATCAAATAGGTATACAACTTCTGTAGAGTCATTTTGAGCTGGAACTCCAATCGTCCCAGTGCTTAAATTAGCAACAACCCCACTATTGTCAGATATCTCTAAAGCATAAGATATATTTAAATCCGTGTCTCCAGGTCCAGATGTAACACCTCTAAGTTTAAACGGAGCTCCTTGGAACGGTGCGTTGACTATCGTAAAACCACCATTAGTTGTAACTTGAGGAGGATTTCCACAGGCGTCGCCAGCATTATTATTCATACAAGCAGAGCTAACTCCGCCATCATAGGTTATATTAAGTGCATATGTATATTCTACTTGAAAAGTACAATCTACAAAAAGTCCACCACCATCTGATAAAGTAACCGTAATATCATATACACCTGCGGGCGTCTCAAATTGGGTTGGAAAAACCTTACCCCAATCACTTTCATTTGGAAACTCTTCGTTTATGGTATTTCCTATAGTAAAAGCTAAAGGAGCTTGTGGACACTCTAAACTCCAAACTAAATCTAATTGATTTAAGTCTGGCGTATCACTACCATTTACACCTTCAAACACGTGAATTGGATCTTGAGGCCCTGTTTTAGTTCCTATAATAATACGAGTATCAGGACAGTTAAGAATTTGCGGCTCAACGTTAACTAAAGGCACAGGCAAGTAAGCTATAAAAGGCGGCGCGTATGGCGGGTTAGGATCTTGATTCGGATGGTTAAAATGTATTTCAAAAGTTAAATCGTTTACGTCATTAGTAACAGCCAGTTCACTATAAGGAGCTGCTACTTTCATTTTAAAAGTTCCGTTGTTGTTAGACTCTAGGTGGAAGCTGTCTATGTAAGGATTTCCTAACAAGTTATTTGTATTAGATGGGCTACCTTGTTCATAGACACTAACTAGTTCAGCTGTCGCGTCAGGTAGTGGTGTTATAGATTGTTCGTTTATTAAAACAGCTTTAAAGCTTTGAACAAAAACACCACCATTCGCATCGCTTTGTCTAGTTTCTTCTGTTAAATCAGTTTGCCAGTTGACTACTTTTGTGTAAATATTTCCACTAGGACCATCAGATATAGCTTGATTTAACTCGCTAACCAAACCGCTTGTAGATGTTTCCCAATATATATCTAGCAAAGATTTTTGAGCTTCTACTTCATATATGTTTAAAGCTCCTCCAGCTGTAGGATAACCACTAGCTGGAACCTGAACACCCGCTTGCTTGGTTGTGCTGATTCTAGCAATCAAAGGATCCGAATCCTGATTATAGAAAAAATCAGGTTTTCCTGGGCTTGAAAAGCTTATATACTGGTCTGTAGGACTAAAACTTCCGTTATTGGTATCTGGTGGATTTGATACTGTTAGTGTAAAAGGAGAGTTTGGTGCAGGGTTATTAGGGTCTATGCTGTAATCCTTGGGGTCTTGTGTTGACTGTATGCTAGTAATAACTGTATTACCGTCTGGATATATAACACTTTGAAGTTCATCTCCAACTTTAAGCCTTAAATAAAGACTAGCTCTTTGTTGAATCTCTAAAGGTGTAGAAGGAGGGTTTTGTGACACAGGTATCAACTCTAGTTGGTTCGAAGGGTTGTTACTATCTGGCCAGTTTGCTGCAACAGTTCTTGATTGTCCTTTTCTTCTTGTAGCAGGATCTGATTCTGGTATTTCAAACAAGTCGTCTATAGTTCCAATAGCTGAAGCTATATCTCCAACTCTTTTTGGGAAAAATTGAATATTATCAAAAAACGCTACGCCATATGTAAAAGTAATTACAGTTCCCGCAGAAATCTCAACAGAACCACTAAGTGAAATTTCTTTTGCAATAGTATCTACGGCTTTAACAAATAAACCAGGTGGAATTCCTATAGCTTGAACACCCATACCAACTTCTATACCTGTCACGCCGGCGGTAGGATTTAAAGAAACAATTGTAGACCCTCCTTGTGGTGACGCAATATTGGTAATCCTAGTAAACGCTATATCTATTTCTTTATCACAAGCTACTCTAGGCCATAGCTTAACACTACTTCTAAACTGCTTTTGAGTAGGTCCAAGCTCTTGTAAATCTCTGGGTATTTTATTTATATTATCACCAAATAAAGATACATGAGACGTTTCAAAAGCTTCTTTTTCTGCATCTAAAGGGTAACCCACCATAATTGGAGCTACATACGCGTTATAATAATCTTGCTCTGTTTGTTTTACAACCACTTTAAAAGAATACCATCCTAATGGATTATAGTCATTAGAATTTTTATCTCCATTGTAGAGACCTGGACTATCTAAGTAACTAGATGGTATTAAACTGTTAAATATAACTTTAAGTGACTCTCCATCAAATGCTGATGGATTATTTTGTTGATCTGATTCGTTTCTAAAAGGATTGTATATAGTAGAGGCTATATAAGAAGGTATTGAATTGAACTCAGACTCTGAAAGTATAACAGTAGACTGTCTTCCAAATCTATCCGCTAAAACTATACCTACTTCGTAGTTTCTATTTTGTTTTAAAGAAGCATTTGGATATTCTATTTTGCTAGTTCCAAATTGATTTAAAATACCTGGCCCAAAAGCAAACTTTTCATTCGCAGCAAGGTTGTAGTCTAGAAAGTTAGGCGGCATATGCTTATCTTGATAATTAGCATACACAATTCTATTACTTATTATTTCTTGAGACTGAGCTCTTACCGGCACTTTGTCATATACCCTAGTGTTTTCACTTTCTGGAAGTGTTTTAAAAGGAGATTTAGAACCATATTCGTAAGTAAAATATTTATCATTTCCAGAAAAATTAGTAGAATTTACAGGTATAGTATCTACTACTTTTATAGCTATTTCATTAGATTCTTTATACAGTATATCTATTTCTTGTATCTTAAGATCATTTTGTATGTCTCCTGCACTGTAAGGTAGTGGTACGTTTAAAGTTATTTTATTAACTTTATTTTCCATAAAAGAAACCTCTGTACTTTGATATGCTTTTTTCTCGTCGCTTATTTCAACTTCACTTTGAACATCAAAAGTGTCTGGGTTTTCTGCTATAAAATCTTCTGCTAAAAAATAACCATCTTGTTGAGGTATAAAACAAGGTTGTGTAAATGGTGCAATCAAAGAATACTCTCCGTCATCAAATTTAAATCTGTAAGAAAATCTAACAAACTTGTCTTCTAAATAATCAACATTAGCAGTTGCCGCGAAGTTTGAGTCATAATAAGGATTTGGTATAGCAAGTAAAACCTCTTCATTTGCAGCTAAAGCAGGATTAGGTGCTTGATCTACTTCTATTTTTAAAGTTGGATAAAAATCAGTTCCATCAGATGTAGAGTCTCTTTGTACAGAAACAACTTTAGACCCAGTATCTACAACACTTGTACCAATTACTTTATAAACACTAAAACCTACACCTCCTGTTACTGTTTCAGCTAAGTTTACATAACCAGTGTAGTTTGTTAAATAAAACTCTGTGCTTGGTGGTGTAGTTTGTGGGGTAAAAACAAAACCATTACCCTTTGGCGGTAAGTACTCTGATATAGCATCCTTCATTGTTGTTTCTGGTGAAGAAAAAACAAGAGTTTCAGATAAAGCAATTGTTACGTTTTGACTTAAAGTCACGGTAGAAGTAAGGGTATTTATATCTATAATAAAAGTATTATAAAGAACCCCATTACCGCTGCTTGTTAAAACATCTCCATTGTTTAAATCAGCAACACTAGCACATACAACTGTGTTTATGTCAGTTGAAGCAGCATCAGGCGTTGTCGTTAAAACCACAGCTTCCGGGACGATACTTCCTTGATACAATTCTATTGACTGATAAGGGTAGTATTTAGCAACAGATATTTGATCTTCAGTTGTATAGTAGCCAGTTTGGTTGTTTATATTTACTTTTCTAGGCTGATTTCTATTGTCTGTAAAAAATAATAAATCTTCAAGAAGATTTGCCACTATAGGATTTAAAGTTGAAAAGTTTAACCAATTACCTTCAGCTATTATTTTAGCGCTAGTCGTAGCTTGGTTTACGTTCCATGAAACTATAGCGCTATACTTGGTTGGCTTATATAATTGTTTTTCGTTATTTGTTAAAAAAGCAAAAACAGTATCAGAAGCTTCATCATCTAATAAACCTATGACTTGTAAATCATCAATACCGGTTACGTTAATGTTAAAATCTATAACTTGTAAATTACCTCTAACGGTTTGAGCAGTGCCCACGTCTTCACCATCAGAATTATTTATAGTTATGTTGACAGCGCTTCTGTATTCACCGTTAGGTAACAATCTGTCGTCGAGATCCTTGTTCATCTTCGACTTTAAGAAACTATTTTTTACTTTAGCCATTTAATTTTAGTGTTTAATCCATTTAGACTTACCTCTCATTACTTGAGCAATTTCACCAGTCTTTATGTTAGATAATCTTATTTTTGCATTTCTTAATTTAGCAGATCTTTCTTTCTTAAGCCTTTGAACTACATACTCTGGTTGATTAGCACGTGTAGATATAACAGCATGCAATATATGCGCGTATAAAGCCTCCTCTGCCATTTTAGGTATCTTAGTATCTGTATCATACGCTAAGCCATCAGAGATGTATTCTAGTAATATAAGCTCACCAACTAATCCACTAGAAAAAGACATCTTACCTTCTCTTTCGTTTAAATTAAAATAACCATTTTTTTGAGCATATTGAGGATCTAAACCATATTGTCCTCTATAGTTTCCATATATAAAATCACCATTACCTCTAAATTTGAAACCTAAAGTGTCTGGGTTTTCTGCTAAATAATCATTAAGATCTGGGTTGCTATTACTGTGCCATCTTTCTTGTATAATAGAGGTTCCTTCTACGTTTTCTCCAAAGTTATCTTGAGTTGGCACTCCTTTTGAGTCTTGTATATTAGTGTAATAAGGACTGTTAGTTAAGTTGTTTGTCGGGTATATAATGTGTTTAATACCATTTCTATCTGTCCAGGAAGCTCTAACGTAATTAACATAGTCTTGTGGTAAAGGTAAAGTTAAATTTTGAGGTATAGTTAACTCTGAAGTTTTTACACTTTTTAAAGTATCATAACTAAATTCTTGTAAACCTCTTTTAGCAAAAAACAATACATCTGATTTTTTAGCCCTTTGTATTAACTTACCACTTCCTACATAGCCAACCATAAAGTTATCTATAACATCTTCTAATGTAATATAAGAATAACCTCCATAGTTATCTTCAACTGTTTGGCCAAAAGCTTTTTCAATCTCATCGTTACCATAAAGACCTCCGTCTAGTTTCTTCAACTGAACAACTATGTACAAACCTGCAACTGGAGGGTTAGAAAATTCTATAGCATTATTTACAACGAAAAACTCCGTAATATACTCTTCATATTCACCTGGCAAACCTGTTTCACTGGTATATAGTTTGAAGTTGTTTAAAGAATAATTTATATTTTCAGGATCATAATGCCCTAGTATTAAATCTGTATTAAAAGTGGTTGGAAACGACGTTTTAACGTTGTCACCCCTAAAGCCTTGAGCGCCTTGATAATATTGTTGGTTTGTTTCCGTTATTAAACTCATTTATTAGCTTTTTTCGTTAATTTCCATTTGTTGAGCTTCTTGAGAAGCTGCTTGAATTATTGTTGGATCATTTACTACTATTCCAAAATACTTTAATATTTCTAATATTAAAAGACTTTGTTCAGATATATCTAATTCAAAGTCAGTAGTCGCGGTTGGACTTGGATTGTAAACATATTGACCCAATCCACCAACAGTAAAACCCCATTTTGGAGGTGTTGGTGTTATTATTGTATTTACTGTTATAGAATTTGGGGTAGGTGTTACTTTAAGTGTTAAATCTCCAGACCCTGCGTTTCCTGTGAAGAATAAAGGATTTTTTTTGTTTGGAGCTGTAAGTTTTGATCTTGATATTTTATTAAACTCTGCTTTGCTAACTAGTTGAGTTGTAGAGTTTATAACAGGGTTTACATCCGTGTAGTTCGAAACTACTTCACCTATCTTGTAAACATTATCATTAGTAGAAAAAATATCTCTATTAGCATCATAAGTAAAACTTGAGTCTTGTTCAAAAGGGTATAATTTATACTCTATGTCTTTAAACATATTGAAAAACTCTGTATCGTTTTGAGAGTTTGATTGATCTTTACGGTATTGTTGGTTACCGTCTGGAAAGTAAGATTCGAATATTTGAAACTGAACTTGCTCAGCAACACTATTAAACTCAGCAGGTGTTACATAACCTCTTTGTTCTTTGTTTAGTACAAACAAGACTGTTTTATATACTTTGTCTACGCTTACTGCCATTTTTTATTTTTTATTATAATATATTGGAGACCACTTGCGTAGCCTCCATTATATTAGTATTACTTGTTTTTATAGTTTTTTATCTATAGACTTATAGATTTCTACGCCTTCGTCAGTCTTTAAGAAAGCCGCAAATGCAGAATAAGGGTTTTCGTCAAATGGCACGTTCATTAATTTTCTACCGTTTGATCCCCATGTAAATGTTCTTTGATCTCCTGATAAATTTATAATACCAGATTCAGATGCTCTAATAGCAAAATTACGTAGCATAACATTTTCATCATTAGCAAGACTTATAAAAGTTGCTGGATTACGTCTAGCAAATAACAACAAATCTCTTTTCAATTCTTTAGATCCCATAGTTGTTACTTTAGATCCTAACTCAACTCTCAGTATAGCTTCTGCTTGATCTATATCCATTGTCTTTGCAGCAGACATCGCATCAAACTCTAAGTTTAAATAATCAAGTTCGTCAACAGCTTTTTTAACTGAATCAAACTCACTGTATTTAACATCCTTATAAGGGTGGTAAATAGATAGTAATTTTTGTAAGTTTTGTTTTTCTTTTGGTACAGTTAAAGTTCCATTTTTAAATATAATATGACCTAATGTAACTTGCCCTTTTTGTTCTTGAACAAATACAGAGTTTTGGTTAGTAGCATATCTAAGTTCTTTTTGTGTGTTTTCATTTTCATCAAACCAAATTAATGGATATCTAGAACTATGTTTTGAAGGTATTGTATGTGTAAGTGGGGTTTGTGGACCTTTTAAAAAATAAGTCCTATCTTTAATTTCCCACGTTGGTTTTGCGGGTTTTTGAACTGTTGTTTTTTTTGCAACAGTTGGCTGAGGTGCAACCTCAATTGTTTCTGCTGTAGCTTTTTTAGCCATAATATAATAAAATTAAATAGTTGAAAATTGTGACAATAGCCATAGT
>Ga0213861_10002069_pt1 | contig 17519 bp, 9 predicted proteins | sample PICome_4_FD_160110 | JGI IMG/M metagenome (GOLD analysis project Ga0213861, IMG submission 160110) | Coastal seawater microbial communities near Pivers Island, North Carolina, United States - PICO131 | ecosystem: Environmental > Aquatic > Marine > Coastal | place: USA: North Carolina | collected... | reverse complement strand
TTAATATTTATAGTCATCTAAATTTACAGAAAATAAAGATGAAAATTAAAATATTCTTTTACTTTCTTAATTTCATTAAATCTTCCTGTAAAATCAGAGCGAAATGGTTTAAAAAATAGATTGCATTTTGCATAGAAAACACCAAGGGAGGTTTGATTTTAATCACATTTTGGCTAGGGCCATCAGTACTTAAAAGAACACCAAAAGTTTTCATCCTATTGATCAGATAGTCTGCCTGAGCTGCAAGGGGCTGAAGGTTTTCATCCACAAATTCTACTCCAAGAAACAAACCTTGACCTCTTACATTTCCTAAAATGGGATGTTTTTCTGCTAAATCTTGTAACCCCGATTTTAAAAAGCTTCCTATATTCAGAGCGTTTTCTTGAAGTTTTTCGTCAGTAATGACCTTTAAAACTTCGTGAGCAATGGCACAGGAAACGGGGTTCCCTCCAAAGGTGTTAAAAAACTCCATTCCATTATTGAATTGTGAAGCTACCTCTGGGGTACACACTACAGCGGCAATAGGATGTCCATTCCCTAGTGGTTTTCCAATGGTAATAATATCAGGAATTACATCGTGCAATTGGAAGCCCCAAAAACGAGATCCTACTCGTCCACAGCCCGTTTGGACTTCGTCAACCACACAAAGTCCTCCCGCTTTTCTGACTTCACTAAACGCGCCTTTTAAAAATCCATTGGGCAATTCAATCTGTCCCCCACAACTGATGATGGGTTCTATAATGACCCCTCCTAACTTCTTTTGCTGTTGTTTTAACCCTTCAATTTGATTCACTAATTCACCTACATATTCTGAAGCTGCATCTGCTCCACGATACTTTCCTTTAAAGGTGTCTGGAATGGGAAATATATGAACGTGATCTGGCTTTCCACTCCCTCCTTTTCCATCAAATTTATAGGAGCTCATATCGATACAAGCATTGGTGTTTCCGTGGTAGCCCGACTCACAGGCTAGGATTTGTTCTGAACCCGTAACAGTTTTAATCATTCGCAAAGCAAGTTCATTGGCTTCACTTCCAGAATTTACAAAATGAACCACACTGAGTTCCTCTGGCAAGGTGTCAATCAATCGTTTGGCAAGGCGCGTAATATTTTCATGTAAATAGCGGGTATTTGTATTGAGTTGACCCATTTGTAACTGTCCCGCTTTTACAACCCTGGGATGTTCGTGCCCTACATGTGCTACATTATTAACCATATCAAGATAATGACGCCCGTTTTGATCCACCAAAAAAACGCCTGATCCACGAACGATATGAAGAGGAGTACGGTATTGTAAACTCATTCCTCTTCCCAAATATGCTTTACGATCTTGGATAAGGGATTCTGAATTGGTCTTTTTAGAAACACCTAAATTAGCACTTTTAAATAGCAGATTAGGGTCTGGACAAAGGGATTGCCATGTGCGAATTTGCTTGTGATAGGCAACCCCAGGAAAATCATTTTGAAAACCAATAAGATCAAGGATGATTTGAAAATGAAGATGAGGAGCCCAATTACCATTTTCCATCGCTGTACCAATCCATCCCACACACTTTCCTTTAGCTATTTTTTTTCCGATTTGTACTTGCCCAATACTATGAATTGATAAATGACCGTAAAGTGAATAAAAGACAAGGCCATTTACAGTGTGTCTCAATACGATCATACCGCCATAGGCTTTTTCGCCTTTGTCGTTGAACGCCATTACAACTTCTCCATCATAGAAGGAGTGAATAGGGGTTGAAGGGGGAACCCAAAAATCTAACCCTAAGTGTATACATCTTTTTTCCAAACCTTCATTTCCATATTTATCATAGGTTTCGGAAGTATAAAGTGATCGAGGCTCTAAATACCCACCTGCAATGAGTTTATCTTCCTGCTGTTTTTGAATCTGATCAATTTTAAACTGAAAATAATCAAGGTCATTAAATGCTTCTTCTCCTCCCACCCAAGTGCTAGAAACACTTAAATCTAAGGGAAAAACCAAAGTCTTTTCTAAAGTTGGAAAGAGTGCCTTTAATGAAATGTTTTCCCTATTTACCCATGTCGTAAATACTGTATAGCTTGGATGAGGCTCTAATCCGCAGGCTTCTCGAAATCGAAAATAGGCAAAATCTGCATTGATAGCAGCCCACTTTTCAAGCAATTCCCAAGCAGGTCGTTCACTAATACTCAAATAGTCATTTGATGGAAATTCTATTTTATTTATAGCCGATTTTGTGACCGATACTACGAGCCGCAGTCCAATAAGGGTATATAAAAAAGTAATTTCATTTTCATCAAGCGGAAAGGCATGGTGGTATCCCTTTACAATAGAAAGTGAAGCTTCCAGCGGATCGGGCACATTCATAAGTGCATAAGCACAGCAAATCGCAAGATCATTGATCGATTGTGTATAAACAGCATCACCAAAATCAATTAGAGATTGAACCTGAGGGTCAATCAAAGACTCTGAAACGATAATATTGTTGTCATTGGCATCGTTATGCACAACACTTTTTCTAAGTTCTTGGTATTCTTTTTGAAAGTGCTTGAAGGAATCCAAAAAAGGTTGTAAAATGCTTTTCTGATGAGAATCAAAAAGTGTGAAGTGATCTTCTACCCAACTCCCTTGAGACAAATCCCATTCAAATTTCCTGTGGGCATGGGAGTGATCAAAAGAATGTAAACGTTGCGTTAAGCTTCCGCAACAAACACCTAGACTAAAACGCAAGTTTTCGGTATGGGGATTGACATCGCTCCAAAGTCGACCTGAAATCCATGACAATAAACGCATGTAACGCTTTTGGCCTTGGTGGTCATAAAAATATGGAGTGGGGTTTTGACTGACATCTGCAATGACCTGCGGGGCTTGATTTCCATTGAGATATTGTAAAATTTTATACTGAAAATCTAAATGATTTAAATCAACTCCAGCAGGTGAAATTTTAAAAACAAAGTGTGTCTTGTCTGAAGTAGTTACTTTGAAATTTAAATCAACTTCTCCTGGAAGCGTTCTTATTTCTCCTCGGATACCATAATGGGATTTTACAAGTTGCTTTACTTTATCAGGATCAATACTCCATTTGGACAGGTTTGAATACAACGGATTTTATTTTTAAAATTTAAGATAGCAAAAATCTGAAAAAGTAATAACTCCTAGTGCGGGTCTTCTTCAAAAGAATCTTACTCAAATATCCTTTAAGAAGTTCACAATAAAATATTTATGATTTCACTAATAACTCAAAGAAAATGAAAGATCCTCACAAAGCTCCGCTTTGAAAATCAACAAAAGAAACTCCAGCCTCACTCAAAATAAAAAGCAAGCTCTTTATTTTGAGCTTGCTTCGTTTCCACTTTTTTGTTGATTTATTCGTGACCCAGGGAGGATTCGAACCCCCAACCCTCAGAGCCGAAATCTGATATTCTATCCAGTTGAACTACTGGGCCATGTCCCTTTAAAAATAAGAGTTTAACGTTCAATATGTAGAGTTGGTGAAAATACGAAAATATTATACAGTTAAAATAAGTTTTGTTTTTTAAATGTTAAATTATTTATGGTATTTTAAAAAAAAAAATTAATTTGCTTAACATTTTCTTAACAAAAACATAAAGTCTTATGATGAAAACAAAAAAGCTGAAGCTAACCTACTTATTATGGGTGTTGTTAATTCCAGCAATCACTTTTGCTCAGCAATCGATCTCAGGAACGATTACTGATCAAGACACCGGAGAGCCTCTTTTGGGGGTGACCGTACTTGTTCAAGGAACGAACAAGGGAACCGTATCAGACTTTGACGGGAATTATCTCATCAATGGTCTAGATACTGGTGATTATGTGCTAGAAGTCTCATACACGGGATATTCTAAACTTTCCCAAGCAGTAACAATTGGGTCTTCTGATGTAACTCAAGACCTCCAAATGAGTTTTTCTGCTTCGGAACTTGACGAAATTGTCGTTACAGGAACTGGAGCGCCAGTTGCTAAAAAGCAACTTGGTAACAGTATTGGATCGATTACGACAGCAAGTCTAGAAAAGTTACCTATTAACAGTTTCTCAGATTTATTAGCAGGACGTGAGCCCGGTATCGTGGCATTTCCTTCTGGTGGATTGACTGGCGAAGGTGCTCAAATCCGTATTCGGGGTAATGCTTCTTTATCTCAGTTGAATGAACCAATCGTCATTGTGGACGGTATTCGTGTAGACCGAGGAGGAGGATTCGGTGGTGGATTTGTTGGTTCTGGAGGGGGAGGTTCTACCTCACGTCTGGATGACATAAACCCAGAATCCATCGAAAGAGTGGAAATTCTAAAAGGAGCCTCTGCTGCCACATTATTTGGTACAGAAGCAAGTAACGGGGTAATCCAGATATTCACCAAAAAAGGACAAATAGGAGCCCCTAAATTTAGTTTTAAAGCAACTCAAGGGTTTATCAATTATCCTATGGGTGCTGTACCTGACAATACTGGTTTTACATCTGATTCTGCTAGAGCATCTCAATTATCTCAGTTTTATGGCTATACAATAAGACCATATGAGCTAATCAGCATTAACGCAATGGAAGAACTCTATGAAACAGGGGTTCAAAATACAGTAAATGCAAACGTTTCTGGGGGTAGTGAACAAATTACCTATTTTACTTCCGCACGCTACTCTTATACCGACGGCCCTTTTGGAGCACAGGAAAGACAAGGATATTTGGAAGGCCAGGAGACCTTAGCAACGGATATTGACCGTTTGGCTCAATTTAACATGAACTTAAATGTTAACCCAAATGATAAATGGAGTATTCGACTAACGCAAGGATATACCTCACGATTCAGCTCAACTGCAGAAAATAACAACAACATTTATGGAGTTGGGTCTTTGGCTCAATTTAGTAAGCCTGAAAATGCAAATGAAAACAATACCTCAGGTAATATCTTCGCTACGATTGACGAAACCCTACAGGTTGCTATTGAATCCACCGTAAACAATTATAGCGGGAGTTTGGGCGTGAATTTTTATCCCACAGATTGGATTAAAATTGATGCGACTTTTGGTTTGAACTATTCTAGTCAGTCCAGTTACAACTTTAGACCTTTTGCTTGGAACATAGATGGTGTATCAGGGAGCCGTCCATTGGGACAGTTAAATTCTGATAGACGTAACTTTTTAGCCCAAACAGGTGAAGTAAAAGCTTCTTTCAGTAACAATATATCAAGTAGGATTACGTCCAATTTAATTGTTGGAGCACAATATGTTTCTCAAGAAACATCAATTTTAGGTGCACAGGGAACTGAATTTCCAGGACCTGGATTTGAGGTAGCTTCTGCTGCTGGTGTTCAAAATATATTAGAGTTTTTTACTGCAATAGATACTGCAGGAATTTTTGCTCAGGAACAAATTGGATTTAACGATCAGTTGTTTGTTACCCTTGGAGCGCGATTGGATGCTAACTCTGCTTTTGGTAGTGAATTTAATGCTGCGTTTTATCCTAAAGTTTCTGCATCCTACATCCCTTCGGATTCCGCAAATTGGAATGATATAGGACCTATAAGTTCTTTACAATTAAGAGGTTCTTATGGATGGTCTGGTCTTCAACCGGCGGCCTTCAGTGCATTGACATCCTACCAAGCCTTTGCTTCAGCAACTGGACCAGGGATAGCACCGGACAATCTCGGAAATCCAGAATTAGCTCCCGAAATTGCTAAAGAGTGGGAGATTGGATTTACTGCTGGTTTAATTGATGATAAAGTAAATTTAGAATTTACTTACTTTGATCGGGTTACCGAAGATGCACTTTATGCACGTCAATTTCCTCTTTCTGGGGGATTTAGAAATACTCAGTTAACCAACATTGGTGAGCTTGCTGCTCATGGTATGGAAATTAATCTTAGTGGAACTGTAATCAGAACACAAGATCTAACTTTAAACCTATATGTAAACGGTGCGTATTATAGAGACGAAGTGGTAAGCTTAGGAGGAGCCCCACCATTAAAAGTAGGTGGTTCTTATCAAAGATATCGTAACTTTTTAATCGAAGGATATGCACCTGGAGCAAACTTTGGAGCGCAACTAGCTGAAGTTGGAGCAAACCAGCTTCCGGTTGATATTGCCAATTCTGATGGACTTCCTGATACAAGAGATCAATTGATTTCTTATTTCTCTGGAAAAACACCCGATACAGTAGGAAGTATTCCTGCTAATATTGGAACCGGAAGTGTACTTCTTGCTGATGAAGACGGAGATGGAGATTACTTAGACCACTATCTAGGAAAATCTACCCCAGACTGGACAGGATCTTTTGGTGGTTCTTTGAGTTACAAAAACTTTACATTGAGTACGACATTCGAGTACAAAGCAGGAAATTTTGTAATCAATAATCTTACAGACGCATTCCGTCAATCCCATCCCTCTATCGGTCGAAATTTACCAAATTCTTCAAGAGTTATAAGAGATTTCACAACCGGAGGAGTTGACTCAGGATTTAACCCTTTAAATGATCCCAATGTCCGGGTTGATGCATTAGACGAATGGCTAAATGATACGCTCGCTTTATCACCTTTTTCTGGATTAAATACCTTCCAAAATGCAGATTTTATCAGCTGGAATGAATTGAGTTTAAATTACCAATTTACAGGAAGTATTTTAGATTCATTCGGTTTAGAAACAGCCTCTTTAGGGATATCAGGAAGAAATATAGCAATTTTTACAGGATATACAGGGGTTGATCCTAGAATTAACTTTGTAGGAAGAGGTAGTGGTAGTGCTCTAGATCAAAACTTTGGGCAAGGCATTGCTGCCTTTGGCTATCCTATTCCAAGACAAGCTATCATTACTCTTAAAGTAGGATTTTAAACAATGGAAAAATTAAAAAATATAAATACAATGAAAAAAACATTTATTCTTTTGACTTCCATCATTATGTTTCTTGGGTGTAGCTTAGATGCTAATAACCCGAATAACTTATTGGAAGAACAATTAGGTGTAAGTGCATTTACCCCCATGGTTAATGGGTTGGAAGGTGTTACTGTTAGATCCTATGGAAATATACTTGCACCTTATTCAACTGCAAGTGATGAAATGATCTGGGTTGGTTCCCGAAATGCTTGGGGACAATTAAATTTTGGAAATGTAGACAACATAAACAACGAGTTTGTGGATGCTGCCTTTTTCTTTATTGCAGAAGCACGTTACTGGTCAGACGATGTGATAGCTAGAGGTGAAGAATTTAGTACAACAAATGCCTTCTCTGATGCAAATAGAACTGATTTAGCTAGAGCCTATTGGTATGGTGCAATAAATTATATGGTTATTGCTGACATGTTTGACGATTTTGTTGTAGGTTCAAGAAAAACTGAAGCAGCACCCCCTGTGGGTCCAGCAAATATGGGTTCGCTCTATGATACCGCAATTGGATACCTGAATAAAGCCATCGCGTTAAACGCAGGGCTTACCTCAGAACTAAAGGCAACGAAAGCCAGAGCTGAATTTTCTAAAGGGATTTGGGCAAAAAACAACCCTGTGAATACAGCTGCTCCTCTTGTAAGTTCATCAGCTGCTGCTGCATTAGCTGCAGAGGCTTTAGCTGATTTGGGAGATGATTTCTCTTTAAACTTGGTTACTTCTGGAGCTGCTCCTTTAACTGTAGATGGTTTGGATATTGCAGGAGAAGTGAATGATCGTCTTGAGATGAGACTGTCAGATGCTTATGTGATATCTTCTGACAACCTTCGTCCAGATGCAATTCTTGATGGTGACCCAGCTACAACAATTTCACTTATGGATCCAATCGATAATATTCCAGATCCTGCTTTGTATAAACTTGTAGTTAATTTTACTGCTCCTGTTTTGTATCCAGAGTATCCTATAGTTTCTGGTAGAGAAATGCACTTAATTATTGCAGAAAATGCATTAGCAAACGGAGATACTGCAACATTCACGGCTCATATTAACAAAATAAGAGCTTTGGATGGGTTGACTCCTTTCAGTGGTCAGATGGATGCACAAGATTTATTGGAGCATTCTAGACGAGTGAATTTATTCCTACAAGGAAGAAGAATATCAGATCACTATCGATTTGCTAGTCCTTCAGAATATTGGATTGAAACTTCACCTGCAATAATTAGTCCAGGTACTTTTTTACCCATTACAATCTCTGAGATTCAGGCAAACGAGAATATCAACTAGTAAATTTTGATATTGTGTAATAAAAAAACCCCTCACTTTGGTGAGGGGTTTTTTATTTTATTACCAAAAGAAAAGTTATTCCAAATCTTGAAGTAATTGCTTCATTTTAGTTTCTAAAGACTTGATTGCATCGGCATATCGACCATCCCACTCCTCAAGTCGTTTTGAAGACTTCAGTGCAATTTCATATTCCAATCCTGGAAGAATCCAAGCCGCATATCCACTAAACGGATCTGAGGATGCATAAAGCGATTTATACCACTTTCCAAAATACATGCCCTGCTCTGACAGAAAACTTTTTTCTAGAGCGATCAATTGTTGGTTCATTATCTTCAGGTCTTTTTTGGAAAAATTCCCCTCCAACAAAAATGATTGTAGTTCAGAAGACAGGTTTTCTGAAATCACTCCAAGTGAACTGATAGCTGCGTTTGTTCTGTTAAAGCCCCTAAAGTTTGGTTCAAATGCCTTGATTTTATTTGTTGCATTTGTAAAATGCAGTTTCAAATCGGCTGCATAGCGGTTCAGATTATAGGGGATTAATTCTGCATTGGCCATACGAAGAGCCATCAAACCAGCCATATGTTCTACCATGGGTCCCATTTGAAATTCAGGATCTACAAATTGCTCATAAAATTGAAAACTATCGTAATTGGAATGGTATAGATTTGGACCTCCAGCTCCTCCGCTCAATGAAGGAACTCCAGCATGCATATAAAACGCAATATGGTCAGAGCCTCCCCCTAGGTTTCCAATGCTTGGTTCATTTTGGGTGTCTTTTTTCCAAAATTCAAATAAACTTTGGTCGGTATAGGGATAGTTAACCATTTTAGAGGTTTCGATTAATAATTTTTTCAGTGTAGGTGCTGCAGAGGCACCAAAGTTTTTCCCAGACACCCCACCGTCAAAGTTCATGTAAACTACCCCTTTGGCGTGCAATTGATCCCGCATCTGTTCTACCCATTCACTAGATCCAATTACGCCGTGTTCCTCTGCATCCCAATGACCAATTAAAATCGATCTTTTGGGTGCATAACCTTGTTTTTTAAGCTCCCCTAACGTCTCGCTAAGACTTAGCAACATTGCGGTTCCACTGTTGGGATCGGTAGCGCCAAACCCCCACGCGTCAAAGTGACAGCCCAAGATAATCCACTCGTCTGGAGCTTCACTTCCTTTGAGCATTCCTACGACATTGGCAGCCCGAACAAAATTAATTTTTTGATCAACCTTCAGGCGTACTGTTAAAGAAGAACCTCCTTCCAATCGATAGGTAAAGGGAAGACCCCCTTGCCAAGACTGGGGTACTGCTTTACCTTCCATCTGTCCCAATATTTTTTCAGCTTCTCCATAGGCAATAGGAGTAACGGGTATAGTATGTAACTGGGCCTGCTTGGGATCTAATCTTTTAATTTTCTTTTTCCCATCCAAAGGCAATGCTGGCTCAAAGGGTGTCAATGGATCACCTGTAAAATCTGTAGTCAATAATGAACCTCGCTGAATTGTTGATTTGTTGTAGTAAGGTCCTTCGGGATAAACGAGACCCTTTGTATAACCACTGTCTTTGGGATCGGTGAAAATAATCAAACCAGCAGCGCCATTGGCCTCAGCAAACTTTGCTTTGAACCCTCTAAAGTTTCCACCGTAACGTGCCAATACAATTTTTCCTTTGACATCAACTCCGAGTTCTTTGAGCTTTTCAAAATCTTCTTTACGTCCATAGTTGGCATACACCACCTCTGCAGTGATGTCACCACTTCCTGAAAAAGCATTCCACCCTTTCCAGAGCTCGGGATCAGATGAAAAAGGATCATCTGGAATGACATCTTCTTTCTGATTTAACACAGCTCGAGAGGGGGTTACTATTTCAATAAGAGAGCTTCCAGGTTGGTTGGGCAAATACAAATCATAGGGATATTGGGTCACCTCAAATCCAGCTTGCTGCATGACCTCACTCATATAACGTTGCACTTCAGCATTGGCCTCACTCCCCACTACATGTGGACGCTCGGTCAATTTTTTTAAATGAGTTTTAAAAGAGGTTGAATTGATCTGCTTGAGAAAATCTTCTTCTATTTGAAGTTGATTTTTCCATCTCATTGGAGAATATCCTTCGTATTGTGCAAAAGAAAATTGACCTATAAAACAAAGAACAAATAGGTAGGTAAAAACATAGAACTTCATAAATATAAATATTAAGGTTATGAATTATAACCACAATTTACATTAATCCATTCAAAAAGAACTTACAAATTTGAATCAACCCGTTCAGTAGTGTGCTGTTCCCTTAAAATAAGAACGGTGAAACCTATTTTAATTGTTGCTTCGTTTAGGAGGAGAGCTTTTGTTTAACAATATTGGCAATCGTTTTGCCTTCGGCTTTACCGGACAACTGCTGCGAAGCCATACCCATAACTTTACCCATATCTTTCATTCCCTCAGCTCCTGTTTTCGAAATGATCTCGGCAATAAGCTTTGCCACTTCCTCCTCAGACAATTGTTCTGGTAAAAAGGATGCGATAACTTGTGCTTGAGCTTCCTCGGGTTCGGCAAGATCAGAGCGCCCCTGTTCCCTAAAAATTGAAGCACTTTCTTTGCGTTGTTTTACCAAACGCTGTAAAATTTTAATTGCTTCTTCATCACTCAGCTCTGCTCCACCTCCTTTGGCAGTTTGGGCTAATAATACTGCCGATTTAATGGCGCGTAGTGATTCCAACTTTAAGCTGTCCTTGGCGCGCATTGCATTTTTTATTTCTTCAGTTAAATTTGAAAGTATTCCCATAGTTAGTCCACATTATCGTGTAAAAATGAATTGTTAGATCGGATCTGAAGATCGTCATTGCTGTCGTTGTCCAAAGAAAGTCGAGAAGGAGACTCGGGCAAACTCGCATCTAAATCCAAACCTTTTCTTTTATAAGCGGGCTCTTTTTCCATTTCCTCCACCTTTTGGTACTGGTGGGAAAATTTATGATTAAACGCTTTTAAATGCGTCTTTCGCTTTTCGGATTGTTTAGCAATAGTTTGATCTATTGTCTGTTCAAAAGGGTTATCCTCTTCTGTAACCAAATCGAGGTTCTCATCCTCTACTATAGACTCAGGTACATCGGTTTCTTCAGAGGTAGTTTTTAATTCAAATCGAACTTCGAGTGAGGCGTTTTCAAAGTCTTTTTCGATTACTACCGACTCTTCTGCTACCTCTTCACGCTGCATCTGATTGGTTTGTTCTTGTGATTTGTGGTCTGCAATAGGAAGTTCAAAGTCCATGAGAATTTGACTTTCGCTTTCAACAATCTCAGGATCTACTACATCCATCTCAAATAAAGGATTGGAGACTTCGTTAAAAATAAATTCTTCTACGGGTTCTTTAAATTCTGAAGAAAAGGCTTCGGGCATTTCAGTTTCTTCAAGCGTTTCACTGACATCCTCAAATTGAGGTTCAAAAAGGGGAATTTCGGTAGGTTCTTCCAATTCATTTGAAATTTTACTCAATTCAAATTCATCTGATTCCGATTCTACGGGCATCTCCTCTTGAATTGTTGCTTCAAAATTCGAATTAGTATCTTCTGAAAAAGAGGGTTCCTCATGGACAAAAGAATTCATTTCGGTCTCCTCTTGAAATGCAACAGTCGAAGGCTCCTCTTGGGTTTCCTTCCAAGTTATCGCTTCATTTTCAGAATCAAACTGATCAAACAAAAATGCTTCTTCTTTTAAAGAAGGGGCTGCCTCCATATCCTTATTGGAATCAATTCCATTGAAAACCACTTCTGCTTCTACTTCAATATCAGACAAAATAGAATTCATTGCAATCAATGGTTCTTTATTTTCATCTAATGTAGAATTTACAGATTCTAAAAAAGGTTCCGTTGAAAGGTGGAGTGTACCAAAAGAGTTTTCCTTTTTATCTTCACTAAGATCATGAACGATTTTTTGTTCATCTTCGAGGGAATGAATAATCTTTTTAGCTTCAGTATTTGAGATTTCATTTTGCTGTTCTTTTCCAAACCCAGTCGCAATTACAGTAACCGAAATTTCGTTACCCAAACTTTCATCATCTCCCACACCCATTATAATGTTGGTATGGTTTCCAGCTTCTGTCTGTATATAGTCATTAATTTCTCCAATTTCATCGATGGTGATTTCATCGGTACCTGAAACAATTAATAATAAGACGTTTTTACAGCCAGAGATTTTATTGTCATTGAGCAAGGGGGAATCCAATGCTTTTACTATGGCTTCTTGTGCGCGATTACTTCCAGATGCTGCTCCTGATCCCATGATGGCAGTTCCTGAATTCGTAAGCACAGTTTTGGCATCTTTGAGGTCAATATTTTGGGTATAGTGATGGGTAATCACTTCGGCAATTCCTCGGGCAGCAGTAGCCAAGACCTCATCTGCTTTGGCAAAACCGGCTTTAAATCCAAGATTTCCATACACCTCGCGAAGCTTGTTATTATTGATCACAATCAATGCATCTACACTTTCTTTGATGCGTTCCAGTCCTTTTTGAGCTTGTTCCAAACGCAAGCGCCCCTCAAACTGAAAAGGCATAGTCACAATTCCAACGGTCAAAATATCGAGAGACTTTGCCATTTGAGCAATGACAGGGGCAGCCCCTGTACCTGTGCCGCCGCCCATTCCAGCAGTAATAAAAACCATTTTGGTTTGAGTGGACAAAATACTTTGAATCTCAGCTTGACTTTCTTGCGCTGCTTGAGCTCCTATTTCAGGGTTGGCTCCCGCTCCTAAACCTTCCGTAAGGCTCGCTCCTAATTGAATTTTAGTAGGCACACCACTCTCAGAAAGTGCTTGGGCATCCGTATTGGTAATGACAAAATCAACTCCTTTGATGCCTTGCTGGAACATATAATTGATGGCGTTGCTCCCGCCGCCGCCTACACCAATGACTTTAATAACGTTACTTCTATTTTTGGGCAGGTCGAAATTGATTCCTTTCGTTTCTTCTTGATCCATTTGGTATTGATTATGCGTTATCTAAAAATTCTTTTAATTTTTCTCCAAAACGGTCTAAAATAGATTTACGTTGTTTGGAAATATCTACTGTAGCTTTATTATCTTTTTCTATCTGAGTTGATGAGGTTTCCACTGGTGCGTCCTCAGTTTTATTTACTACTGGAACTTTTTCCAAGGCATTCATCAATAGCCCTACAGAAGTAGCAAAAAGAGGGCTTGAAACGGCCTCTTGGGTATTGCCTGCAAGATGTTCACTGGGATATCCTACCCTAGTGTCCATACCAGTAATATACTCTACCAGTTGTTTCAAATGATTCAATTGGCTCCCACCTCCGGTTAAAACAATACCAGCAATGAGCTTTTTCTTTTGGTCGTTGTGACCGTAATTTTTGATTTCTAAAAATACTTGCTCTATGATTTCTACAACTCTTGCATTGATGATTTTAGACAGTGTTTTTAATGAAATTTCTTTAGGATCTCTCCCACGAAGCCCTGGAATGGAAACAATTTCAGTATCGCGATTTTCTCCAGGCCAAGCAGATCCAAACTTGATTTTTAATAATTCTGCTTGCTTTTCAATGATGGAACACCCTTCTTTGATATCCTCCGTAATCACATTTCCACCAAATGGAATTACAGCGGTATGGCGAATGATGCCATCTTTAAAAATGGCTAAGTCAGTGGTGCCTCCTCCAATATCAATAAGGGCAACCCCAGCTTCTTTTTCTTCAAAACTCAAAACTGCTTCTGAAGATGCGAGGGGTTCAAGGGTAATATTTGCCATGTTTAATCCTGCACTTTTGATACAACGACCGATGTTCTTTATAGATGAAACCTGTCCCACAACCACATGAAAATTTGCTTCTAACCGTCCGCCATGCATTCCGATAGGCTCTTTGATTTCCCCTTGACCATCCACTTTGTACTCTTGAGGTAAAACATGAATTATTTCCTCTCCAGGCAACATCACCAATTTGTACACTTGTTGTATCAGCCTTTGAATATCATCTTCGTCAATTACAGACTCTGGATTTTCTCGTGTGATGTAATCACTATGCTGAATGCTTCGAATATGTTGTCCCGCTATACCCACAACTACATCATCAATCTGCTGTCCGGAATTCGTATTGGCGTCTTCAACAGCTTGCTGGATGGATTGAATGGTTTGTGTAATATTATTTACCACTCCCCGGTGTACTCCTAGACTTTTGGACTTTCCCACCCCTAAAATCTCTACTTTGTTGTATTCGTTTTTTTGACCTACCAAAGCAACTATTTTGGTTGTTCCAATATCGAGTCCAACTGAAAAATTTGTTTTTTCCATAATTTAAAATGTTGAAGCTACTACTTGTCTTTTGTAGCTTAAGTTAATTTTTTGAAAGGTTTTTAGGCTGTCCTGTACATTTTGAAAGGCACAAAACATTTTTAGTTTGTTGATCTTTTCTTGGACCCTATCAGGAGTTCCAAAAACCACTTGAAAATCATATGATTTTAAATGAAGATGGTATTGGTTTTTTTCTAGTCTGATAGATTTCAATTCGCGGGCAAGAAAAGGGTCTGTTTTAAGGCTTGAAATCAATGCTGCAGTTGATTCCATTGAAAGCGTGGGAGTACTGGAATAAAACTCTGGATAATGAATGGAATCTAGAGTCTGGAAAGCGAAAAGCGCTCCACTAGCATCTGAGAAAAAAGGAGGATCTGACACCACTTTAAAAAGTGGTTGTCTTTCTGTAATTTGAAGTGAAAGAACACCTTCTGGCTGCACAAAAATTTCAGCATTTTTAACCTCTGGAGTACTATTCAATTGGATTTCAAGCATATTCAAATCTAAACTATCTTTCATCAGGCTAGACTTTGAACCAAGCTTTTGTGTTAACAATTTATTAACTGCAAGTGTATTTAATAATTGGGGCGCGTGTGTGAAACTTACTTCAATTTTTAGCGTGTTTTTATTTTGATAACGATATTGTGCAAACCAACAACACCCTCCTAATAAAAGGATCATTGTGATTAAAAACAAAATGGATTTTTTGATTTTCATAGACTAACAAATTCGGGTTTTAATTGCTGTATTTCTGCCCCAATATCCCCAGCTCCCAGTAAAGCAAAAACAGACGCATTACTTGTCTCTAAAATGGATTTAATTCCAGTTTTAGCGATATGCTTTTTTTGATTGTGTTCCATACTGTCCATCAAGGTTTTTGAATTGATCCCCGCAATAGGATGCTCCCTAGCAGGATAAATATCCATCAAAACCACCTCGTCAAATTGACTTAAAACAGTCCGAAATGCATCCCAAAAATCGCGTGTTCTTGAAAAAAGATGCGGTTGAAAAATCACACAATTTCTTTGAGAAGGAAAGAAACGTTGAATCGTTTCAAAAACCCGCTGTATTTCGGTAGGGTGATGCGCATAGTCATCGATCACAATAGTGTTTTTCCATCGATACAAATTCATACGTCGATATACCCCTGGGAAACTTTTTAATGTAGGTACTATTTCCTCCATTTCAATACCAGCCTGTTCTGCAAGAGCAATTGCTGCAAGTGCATTGGAAACATTATGACTCCCTATTTGATTTAAATACACTTCCTTATAACTTCCCGAAGGTGTGGTCAAATCAAAACGGTATCCTCTATTCGTTGTCTGAAGATTGGATGCTTTATAATCTGCTGCCACTTCAATTCCATAGGTCAATCCAGAAATAGGCAATCCAAATGCAACGATTACTTCTTGATCCACTTGCTTTGAAAATTGGACAAAAGCTTCTAAAAAAGCCTCTTCAGTTTTATATATATCCAAATGATCTGGTTCTATAGAAGTGATACAAGCAAAACTGGGCTGCAGTTGCAAAAAAGAACGATCATATTCGTCCGCTTCTACAATAAAACTTTCAGAACCTGTCCCAATTAAATTTGAAGGATTGTCATTCATAAAGCCTCCCATTATTGAAGTAAAAGATTGTTCAGTTTTTGAGAAAATATGTGTTAAAATTGCCGAAGTGGTTGTTTTACCGTGAGTACCAGCAACAGCTAGTGTTGGAATATTAGCACAACATTGAGCCAAAAATTTGGCACGTTTCATCACGCTATTGCCTTGAGCGAGAAAATAGGCTAATTGTGGATGACTTTGATCAATTGCAGCGGTATAAACCACCTGAATATCCTTCCGAAGTAATTTCTGAGGTAAAGCTGAAACTTTCGAATCAAAATTAATTTCGACACCTAGTTTTATGAGTTGCGCAGTAATTTCTGAAGGGGTTTTGTCATAGCCATAAACTTCATGACCCTCCCTCAAGCACCATCGTGCCAAAGCAGACATTCCCACACCGCCGATACCGATGAAATAATAGCTATGTTTTTCAGCTGAAGTCATAAGAGCTGTTGTATTTCTTTAATGATGGATTGGGTAGCCTCAGGCTTTGCTAAAGCCTTCAAGTTTTCTTTCATTTTTAGTTGTAGCCCTGTGTCTGAAATCAAATTTGAAAACTGAACTTTAAATTTTTTATCCAATTCTTCTTCTTCAATCAGAAGAGCAGCATTTTCATTTACTAAAGCAGTAGCGTTGTGGTATTGATGGTTAGCTGTTACATTTGGGGAAGGAATGAGTAAAAGAGGCTTGCCTACACAACAAAGTTCTGATATACTTCCCGCACCTGCCCGAGAAATTATAAAATCTGCTGCTGCATAAAATTGCTCCATTTCATAAATAAAGGGTCTCACTACTACGGCTTTGGACTGAACCGTCTTATAGATTTCATAATATAAAGAGCCACATTGCCACAATATTTGAAGTCCTTGCTCTTCAATAAAATCCAACTCATTATAAATCAGTAAATTGATGTTTTTTGCTCCTAAACTTCCTCCGATGACTGCTAGCGTCTTTCTCTTAGGATCCAAACCAAAAAACGCTTTTGCCTTTTCGCTTGAATACGATTGGGTTAACGAAGCGCGAACAGGATTACCTGTCAATCGAATTTTAGATTTCGGAAAAAAATGCTCTAAGCCCTTGTAAGCAACACATATCCGATCCACCTTTTTACTTAAAATTCTATTGGTAATGCCAGGATAGGAGTTTTGTTCCTGAATAAGGGTGGGCAAACCTAACCATTGTGCCACTTGCAGAAGAGGGCCACTGGCAAAACCCCCTGTACCCACCACCATATCGGGATTAAAACGTTTCAGAATTCGAAACGCATTCCAAAGACTACTGATCAATTTAACTGGAAATAATAGATTTTCAATGGACAAAGACCGCTGAAAACCGCTAATCCAAAGTCCTTCAATAGGGAAACCTGCTTTAGGAACTTTTTCCATCTCCATCTTCCCTTTCGCACCCACAAATAATATAGAAGCCTCTGCAAAGTGTTCTTTGATTCCAGTTGCTATGGCCAAGGCTGGAT
>Ga0213861_10002064_pt1 | contig 17537 bp, 17 predicted proteins | sample PICome_4_FD_160110 | JGI IMG/M metagenome (GOLD analysis project Ga0213861, IMG submission 160110) | Coastal seawater microbial communities near Pivers Island, North Carolina, United States - PICO131 | ecosystem: Environmental > Aquatic > Marine > Coastal | place: USA: North Carolina... | reverse complement strand
ATTATTCAGAAGATGTAACATCAATGTCAATAGCTGCACTAGGTAATGTTGAAGTTGGAGATAATATATGGGACTGGGAAGTTGCATATACCTCAGATGAATACAATTATCGAGATGGCGGTAAAGAAGTTTTAAATGACTCTTTAGCTGCCTGGACTTGTGGTAATGCAATTAATGGCCCATATGCAGCCTACTGCTCAGAAGGATCATTTGGATATGGTTTAATGAATGTAGATACTATGTGGGGTTCTTTTGAAACTGCACAATCATATGGCTTATGGGGAGACATTTATGTAGAAGGTGTTTCTGAAGCAACTTCTATAAATGCTAGTATCACTGGTGATTTAATGATGTTACCTGCTGGTCCTTTAGCATTTGCTCTTGCTTTCGAAGATTCTGATACTAATTATAACATCGACCCTGGCCCTCAATACGATGCTGATAATGTATGGGGAACTACTAGAACAAATGGTGGTGGTGAAAGAACAAGAACATCATACGCTGTTGAGTTTAGTGTTCCAATAACAACCTCATTTGGTATTCAGGTTGCTAGTAGGTATGATGATTATGATGAACTTTCTACTAATATTGGTGGAAAAAGAACTGATCAGGTGACGTTTAAATGGAACGCTACTGAAAACTTGATGGTTAGAGGTGGATGGTCTGAGTCATTTGCTGCACCAAGTTTGCCATACATTTATAAAGGTAAGTCTGAAAGTTTTGCAACATTATGTGATTACTATGGAAGATACCTAAATACTGGTCAAAAAGTTGGCGGTGACTGTTTAGGTTATACCCAGCTTAATATGAAAGAAACTTCATCAGGAAATATTAATCTGAAAGCTGAAGAAGGAGAAAATTATAATTTAGGACTTGTTTTAGATGTCATTAATACATCAAAAATGAATCTTGATATGACTCTTGATTTAGTTGAACTGGACATAAGAGATACAGTATCAGAAGTTTCATCAACTGGCGCTCTCGTGGATGAGATGATATGTAGAGCTCAAGAAGCAGGAGACCCTGTTAATGGATATGACTATTCAGCTTCATACTGTGCCGATGTTTATGCTCTTATTACAAGAGGACAACCATGGGTACCTCAAGGTGCTAGTGGATCACCAGATATTACCCCTCCAGGAGGCGGTCTTTCAAATGTTAACTATGGTTATATCAACCAATCTGGTAGATATTATAGAGGTGCTGATTTAGGTACTAGCTTTAGATATCTTTCTGATAATGCAGGTGATTTCTTTGCAAGTTTAAGCATTGCTTACGTAGATGATGAAAGACGTAAAGATAAAGCCTCTGATCCATTTATCTCCATTATGAATCAAGATAGAAGACTTAGATCTAAGTCGTACTTAAGTCTTGGTTGGAATAAAGGTGACTGGTCAGCAGGTGTGAGTACTACAAGAATAGGATCTATGAAATATAGAGGTACTTATGCTCCTAACGGATCATCCAGAGCTACAAAAATAGATCCTTACTTTGATACAAGTGCTTATGCTAGATATAGCTTTGATGTAGGTCACTACGTTCAAGTTAGTGTATCAAACTTAATGGACGATATTCCTCATGCTAATGAAGACATGAGCTGGCCTTGGTTTGCATATTGGTATATGTCACCTATTGGTAGAGAAGTATTTATTACCTATAGATATACTTTTTAAGAAAAAGAATGATTAAAAAAGACCCCCTTTTTTGGGGGTTTTTTTTGTAAAACATATATACTATATATATAAAATATTGGAGTTATTAACATGAATAAATTTTATAGTTTATTCCTTATTTCATTTATTACTATTGGTCTAACTTCTCAAGAAGTCGTTGAAGATACGCCCACTAGAGCAGAGCTTATTGACACTGCTATCAATCTAGAAGCATCGTCATCTTCTGCAGCTGCTAATAGACAAGATACGATTAATAATCTTGATTCACAAATTATATTTTTGACTGGTGAGATTCAATACCTTTCTCAGCAATTAGACTTAACCAATATCTATAATAGACAATTACAAGAATTAATTGATTCTCAAAATTCTGAAATAAAATCTATTAATGAACAAATGGAAGCATTGGATGAAACAAACAGAGGTATATTGCCTAAACTTGAAGAAATGGTAAATATCTTAGCCGAAGTTATAGAAAAAGATACACCATTTTTGATTGAAGAAAGGTCTCAAAGAGTAAATGAAATAAAAGATCTCTTAACACAATCCAATATATCTACCTCAGAAAAATTTAGAAGAGTATTTGAGGCTTATCAGATAGAAAATGAGTATGGAAGGACTGTTGAAGCATACAGAGATGAGATCATTGTGGATGGCCAAAATTACAACGTAGAAATATTTAGACTTGGTAGAGTAGGGTTATATGGAAGAACTGCAGATGGCGACTACACTGCTATGTACAGTAGATCAGAGAACAAATGGATCAAAGTTAAAGGGATAGATGACGATCTTGTTATAGCACTCAAGATTGCAAGGAAAGAAATTCCACCAAGCCTTATCAAGCTACCATTGGAGAAAATATAATGAACTACAAGAATATTTTACCAATTTTTTTATCTATTTTATTAATCCCAAGTGTTATTGCTCAAGAAACGCAAATAGATAAAGAAATTTCTCCATTACAGCAGTTAATATCAGAAATTGAGAAAGGCATAGATATTGAGAAAAGGTTTGATTTTTCAAGAGCTAACACTAAAGAAAAAAAATTAGCTGAATTAAAAAGAATAAACACACAATTAGAAAAAGACTTAGCTAGAGCTGAAGCTCTATCAAAAAAACTCACTTCCGACTTTGATAATAATGAAAAAACCCTTGCTGAGCTTGAAGAAAAATTGACATTAAAGCTTGGCAATCTAGGAGAAATGTTCGGTGTTGTGAAGCAAGTTTCAGGTCAGACTAGAGGAGAGTTTAAAAATTCAATAACTAATATAGACAATCCAGATAGAGATACTTTCTTAAGGAATCTAGCTGAATCAAAAAAATTACCTAATCTAAATGATATTTCAGCCTTATGGGTTGAGCTTCTTAAAGAAATAAGTAATGCCGAAGATGTTAAGTCTTTTGATACAGAAGTGCTCACAGCAGATGGTAAGTTAACTAACTTGAATATATTAAGAATTGGTACTTTCTCTTTATCCTCGGATGGAAAATTTTTAAAACATTTGATTGATACTAATCAGGTAGAATTTCTTCCATCTCAACCATCAGGTGTTAGTAAAAGAAAGTTAAGTAATTTACAGTCCTCTGATAGTGGTACTTTTACAGTCGATATCGACCCAACACGAGGAGCAATTTTAGAAAAATTAATTCAAAAGAAAACATTCTTCCAAAGAATTGCTGATGGGGGTCTTGTTGGTTATGTAATTATCTTACTTGGTTTGTTTGGTGTTGCTTTATCAGCTGAGAGAATTTACATTCTTAGAGAAAAATTAATACAAATACAAAAACAAGAAGAAGATATTAAAAGTATTGGTGATAATTTATTAGGTGAATTACTCCAAGTAGCAAAAGATAACGTTAGTGAATCAATTGAATCTCTTGAAATTATCTTGGATGAAAAAATTCAATCCGTAACCCCAATGATTGAGACAAGAGTGAAAGCAATTAAATTAATTGCAACTGTTGCTCCTTTACTTGGTTTACTAGGAACTGTTATTGGTATGATTGATACATTCCAAGCAATTACATTATTTGGTACTGGTGATCCAAAATTAATGGCAGGAGGTATTTCTCAGGCCTTGGTCACCACAATGCTTGGCTTAATAGTTGCCGCGCCTCTATTATTTTTACACTCATATGCTGAGAACTACTCAAAGTCTATTATTGGTTTCTTGGAAGAAAAAGCTTCAGGTATTGTTGCTATGAGTATTAAAAAATAATGTTTGACTTTTTAAAAACATTTAATAATTTTATTGATCAAGGCGGACCTATAGTATTTGTTTTGTTCTTTATTAGTATGTATCTGTTTATACTCATTGCAGCAAAATTTAAATTTTTATTTTTTGATATTTCTGAAATTCAAGAAAAATTTGAAAATAGAATGAAAAGTCTTGAGAAAGATCAGTATTATCTTCTAAATTCCTCAATACAAAAATCAGATTTTAAATCTGTTGTGTTAAAAGACTTTAATACCATTCAAATTTTAATAACTTTATGTCCAGTTCTTGGTTTGTTAGGCACTGTAACCGGCATGATTGAGGTTTTTGATGTTGTATCTTTTTTTGGAACAGGTAATGCAAGAGCATTAGCTTCAGGCATAACAAAGGCAACACTTCCAACTATGACAGGAATGGCGATAAGCATTGTTGGGTTATTAACCTTTACCGTCCTCTACGGTAAATCACAAACACTAATTTCTAAACTATGAGAAGAAGAAAGAAAATATATTCCGAAGAAGCGGGTCTAGATTTAACTCCTATGTTAGATATTGTATTTATAATGTTAATTTTCTTCATTGTCACAACTTCATTTGTTAAAGAATCTGGTATTGAGGTTAATAGGCCCAGTGCACAGACTGCTGAAAGAAATGAAAAGGGTAATATTTTAGTAGCTATTTCAGAAAATAATGAAATTTATATAGATAGAAGAAAAGTAGAATTAAGAGCTATCAGGCCAAACATTATTAGACTTAGGGCAGAGAATCCAGAAGGGTCAGTTATTATTCAGGCTGATAAAGCCTCTCAAACGGGTTTATTAGTTGAAACTATGGATCAAATTAGGCTTGCTGGTGTTTTGGAGATATCTATAGCTGCTGAAAATGATTAATAAATATCAAGGACACATAGTAGGCTTAATCTTTGCCTTCCTTTTCTTTGTAATATTGGCATATATAGTTAAACCAGCTAATGAGGCATTAAAAACAGAAAACTCTTTCAGGGTTGTGGATTTTATAAGATTAAAAAAAGATTCATCTCTTAAAGAAAAGTCTAGAACAATTCCAGACAAACCTGAGCCACCAAAAAAACCACCACCTCCTGACTTAGTTACACCAGAGCTACAAGCTCCTCCTACTTTACCAAATTTAAATATAGAATTTCCTGATATAGCCATACCAACTGATATGAAAGGTGCTTTTTTAGGACCACAAAGTGCTGGCGGTAATTCACAGCTAGTTCCATTGGTTAGAATAAATCCACAATACCCAAGAAATGAGCTTCTTGGAGGTGTTGAAGGTTGGGTCAAAATTCAATTTATTGTAACTGCTGATGGTTCAGTATCTTCACCAAAGATTGTTGATTCTAAGCCCCCGAGAGTTTTTGATTCATCAGCTTTAAGGGCAATCAAAAAATGGAAGTTTAAACCTAAGGTTGTTAATGGTGTCGCGGTCGAACAAGCAGGAAGCCAAATAATAGAATTTAAACTATTCTAGTAAGTTATATGCATAAGTTATTAATTACATTATTAGTCTCATTTAATATAAGTATTTTAGCTGAAGATGTACTTAATGAGTTTGTATACTATGAGCTGACAAGAGCTGATACAAAAATAGAAGAAAAAAAGTTTGAAGATGCAGAGAAAATCTATAAAAATTTATTTAAACGAGGTTGGAGATCAAGGTCTTATAATAAGGCTGTTATAGCCAGAACTTATGGATTCTTCTTGTATCAGCAAGAAAGAATGCCTGAAGCTCTGAATAAATTACAGATAGCATATGACGAAAATGCCTTACCGCTTCAAGAATCAACAACCCTTGTTCAAGTTCTTGCCCAACTTTATAGTACCCAGAATCAGATTGATAAAGCTAAAATTCTTTTATTGGACTTTATAAAAAAAGCTGAGAAAACTCCAAAAGGTGTCCCAGGAATAGCAAATATATATGGCTTAACGGCTTTAGTTTATGCAACTGAAAAAGATTATGAAACTGCTTATATGTATATTACAAAAGCGATTGATATATCTGGAGGCTTTCGTGAGGATTGGTACCAATTAAAATTTGCAATCGAATATCAAAAAAAAGATTATATAAACGCAGAACGTTCAGCAAAAATATTGCTTGAAAACAAGCCTTCAAAAAAACAATATTATGTTCAAATGTCTGCAATTTATAATATTAATCAAAAATATGATCTTGCATTAGGTACTATGGAAGTGAGTTACATGAAAGGTTTGCTAAGTAAGCCCGAAGAATTTTCTAATTTAGCTAGTTTTTATTTATACAAGCAAAACCCAGTAAGTTCGGCAAAAGTAATTGAAAAAGCCCTTCAAAATGATTTAATAAGTCTTGATAAAACCTTCAGCAAACTATTATCTGACTCGTGGTTGTTTGCAAAAGAAAGACAAAGATCTCTTGAGGTTGTAGATGAAGCATTAAAAATTAATAAAGAAGACGAAGCTCTCATTAACCAATATATCACAATTGCATTCAGTGCTTTTCAGTGGGAAGAGGTCGTGAAGGGTATATCACGGGCCAAATCCATGGACATTAATAAAGAAGGTAAATATGACTTAATGCTTGGTATCGCCTATTTTGAATTAGACAAGAGATCAGCTGCTGAAAAAGCTTTCAATCAGGCAAGGCTTAGCAAAAAATATAAAGATCAGGGTGCTGCTTGGTTAGAATATTTAGAAGCATTAAAGGGTTAGGTCTTTTCTTATTTATTATAGAACTTCTATAGTAATTAGCTGTCTAAAGTAATTAATAATTATGATAATAAAAACTGAAAACCTTAAAAGATCTTTTCAAGTTGGCTCTGAAAAAGTTGAAGCTTTGAAAGGTATTGATTTATCTGTCGAAAAAGGTGAATTTCTATCAATTATGGGGCCCTCAGGTTCTGGTAAAACCACTTTAATGAATATCATTGGATGCTTAGATACTCCAACTAGCGGGAGCTATCATTTAAATAATAAATTAGTAAATGATCTTGCTGATGATGATTTAGCATTAATTAGAAACAGAGAAATTGGATTTGTTTTTCAATCATTTCATTTATTAGCAAAGAACTCAGCTTTAAATAATGTACTTTTGCCTCTTAAATATGCTGGCGTAAAACAAGATGATGCAAATAAGCTTGCTAAAAATGTTTTAGACAAAGTTGGCTTAAGTGACAGGATTAATCACTCACCATCAGAACTATCTGGAGGACAACAGCAAAGAGTGGCAATAGCTAGAGCCTTGGTAAATAATCCGAGCATAGTATTTGCAGATGAACCCACTGGAAACTTAGATTCTCAAACAGGTGATGATGTAATGAATTTATTTAAAGAGCTTAATAGTCAAGGTCAGACTATAATACTTATTACCCATGAAGAAGATATAGCCATGCAGTCAAAACGTATAATAAATATAAAAGATGGTCTTATTGAATCTGACGAGAGAATATAAATATGAAAACTATTACGAATAAAAAATTACTTCCCATTACTATCTTAATTTTAGTTTTATCATCTTGCGGCTCAGACAATGAATCTTCTCAAGAAACAACTTTTTATAAAAAAGAAACTGTTAACCAAAAAAAACTTGAATTATCTATAGAGGCTTCTGGAATTATTGAGGCTATTTCTTCGGTTGAAATTAAGTCTAAAGCTTCAGGAGAAATACTGCTTCTTGGTGCCGAGGTTGGAGATCTTGTTAAAAAAGGATCAATCTTGGGACAAATTGATCAAAGAACTCCTAAGAATATATTAGATCAAGCTAAGTCTGATCTTGAAGCCTCCAGAGTTAGGCTTGAAAATGCAAAATCTCAATATGATAGAGGGAAAGAACTTCACGCCAAAGGAAGTATTTCAGATAAAGATTACGAAGACATCCAAGAGAGTTTTGCTCAAGCTAAATCCACTGTCGTAAGAACTGAAGTGTCCTATGAGAATGCTAAAATAGCATTAGATGACACTATAGTTAGATCGCCTGTTCAAGGAACTATCATCTCAAGACCTGTAGAAGTTGGGCAAGTTATTTCATCACCAACCTCTGCTGTAGGCGGTGGAACTGTATTAATGACTATGGCAGATCTTTCAAAAGTAAGAGTTAGGGCTCTGGTTGATGAAATTGATGTTGGCAAGGTATCAATTGGACAAACTGTTTCTATCAAGGTTGCAGCATACCGAGATAAAGAATTTTTTGGAACTGTATCAAAGATCGAGCCACTAGCTAAAATTGAACAAAATGTCACTACTTTCCCAGTTTTAATAGATATAGATAATAATGAAAATCTTTTACTTCTAGGTATGAATACCGATGTTGTCATAGAAGTTTTAAATAAAAATGTTACTTTAAGCACTCCAACTATGTCTCTTAGAACTAGAAAAGATATTTATAGCGCAGCTACAATATTAAATATACCCAAGGAAACAATAGATACTTTTTTATCTGAAAAAGTTGATGGTGAAAATTTTAACAAATTTATAGTTATTAAAGATTCAAAAAATGGACCTCAGCTAATCTGGGTAAAAATTGGAGAATCTGATTTGTCATATGTAGAGGTTATAACTGGTCTTACTCGCGAAGATACCGTATTTATTCTTCCGAGCAAAAGTTTATTTGATTATCAGCAAAGATTTAAAGAAAGAGTTTCTGCTTCATTTAGTTTTGGATAATGCTTTTTAAAGAATCTTTAATCTCTGCTATCTCTTCAATTAGGTCTAATATAGTCAGATCATTCCTTACAACATTGGCAATTATTATTGGAACTGCAGCTGTTATTGCTGTTATTGGAATTGGGTCTAGTGCTAATAAGGCGCTAGAGGCTGAGATAGATGATTTTGGACCTAGAACTTTGTACGTCAGCCCAGGTCAAAATAGAAGGGGAGCCGTTACTAAAGGATTCATTCCTCTTGATATAAAAGATGCATATGCCTTAGCAAAAAATAAAGATCATAACTGGATGGTATCACCCTATATAACAAGAAACAGACAAGTAAAATTTAACAATTCAAATATCAACGAAAGAATCAGAGCAAATTTACCTATACATTTTAAGGTAAGCGGATTTGACATTGAGTATGGAAAAATATTCTCAGAGGAAGAGAATTTAGGAAGAAAAAGAGTTGTTGTTCTTGGTTCATCTGTTCCAAAAGAATTAAAAACGTCTGCTCAACGGATACTTAATAAAGAAATTCTTTTAGCTGGAACTTCCTATAAAGTTATTGGAGTTCTTAAAGAGGAGGGCAGTACAGGATGGCAGAATCCCGATGATGAGTTATACATACCTTTATTAACTGGTGCCCAAAGGTTATTTGGAACAGAAAGCTTAGATTCTTTGAGCGTCGGTATTTCAAAAGATGCTAATGTTGATGAAGTTATGATGACAATTGAAAGGATACTCAGAGCACAACACGATATTGGACCTGGAGAGGATAACGATTTCAGGATATCTGATTATAGTCAGTTTTCTGATCTTAGAAGACAAGCTACAGGTATCTTCACTGCTTTAATAGCGGGTATTGCTGGAATTAGCTTAATAGTTGGTGGTATTGGAGTAATGAATATAATGCTAGTCTCAGTAACTGAAAGAACAAGAGAGATAGGATTAAGAAAGGCTTTGGGTGCTACTCATAAAGCTATTATGTTGCAATTTATTGTTGAGGCAATTTTACTTTGTCTTATTGGTGGTTGTATTGGAGTATTCTTAGGAACTAGTATTTTGTATCTATTCGCTTCATTTAATGAATGGCCTTTTGCAATGCCATTTAGTGCTATTGTTGGATCAATAACATTCTCAGCTATGGTGGGTTTATTTTTTGGTATTTGGCCTGCTAGAAAAGCAGCGAAGCTTGATCCTGCTATTTCTTTAAGATACGAATAACTCTCTATATATATTTAGTATTTTTTTTGACTGGGATATCCCTGAAAACTCTTGTTTTATATATTCATAGATCGAATCTTGAGAATAATTTTCATTACCAACATACGTCTCAATTAAATCTTTTAAAGACTCTAAGTTATCAGGTTCTGCTAATAGCTCTTTAGGTAAAATTTCAGCCATATGCCCAACATTTGTTGATATAACTGGTATCTCTTGATATAGAGCCTCTAATGCTACTCTAGGGCCACCCTCACTCCTAGATGAAATAACGATCATTGAAGCATTTTTATAATAATCTACTAAGTCCTCTTGAGACATTTCATCAATGATTTGGATTTTTGTATCTAAATTGTGTTGAGATATTAAATTTATTAATGAGTCATATTCTTTACCTGATCCAATTATAATTAGATTGTCTTTAATATTTATCCAAGATTGAATTAATAAATCAAAACCTTTTACTTTTTCCAATCTACCAACTGCTAATACATAGTCATTATTTAAAGACTTTTTATCTTGTACTATAGGCGGATACCAATTGTTGATAACAACAGATGAAGCATCTATAGATTCTTTTACCATTTGGCTTACCGTAATTAATTTTGTAGCTTTCTTGTAAACTGAGGTTTTATTTTTAATGCCATGAGCTGTGGCAACATGCTTTATTGGAAGAAATTTTTTAATAACATTTATAACTGACGTTGTCTTTGATCCATGTGTATGGATGATATCAGGTTTGATTTTATGAATTTTTAGCAAAAGTTTAATCAAACCAATGGGAGAGCGTCTGCTAAAATTATTAATAACCTGAATATTGTTACTATCAAATCTTGATGCTATCTCTTTATTACATATTATAATTACATCAGTTTTTGATTCCTGCTCTAAATTTAAAACCAGTTCATTTACATGCTGTTCAATACCAGCATATACATTACTTAATACTAGGTGAACTATCTTCATAAATTTTTAGACTTGAGCATTAGAATTAACTTGTAGGCAACTTTTTCAACTTCTGCAAATACATCGTGGTGTAAATTTTGTGAAATTATTTTTATTTTATTTAAATCTTCTACCATTTTAGTGTTTTCAATATAACCAACCTGTTTATTTTTTAAAAGAAGACCTATCTGGTTAACAATTTTATTAACTTTTATATACTTCATATTAAACAGGAATGTTTGACCTTTTGTAGATAGACTCTCATAGACCATATTCACACTATCCTGAGTTACAACTTTTATCGATGCCTTTTCTATAATCGCATCATAATTGTCATGCGCAATAATTAAATTATTATTCTCTGAAGCAACTTTATTAACTCTATGGATCATCTCATTTGGTGTTCTTCTGGTTGTAAATAAAAACCATTTTTTTTGAGGATACAAGCCTAACAAGAACTCAATTTGTAGCATGATTGAATCTTGATCAAATATATAGTGTTTATTAATTCCACCTATTCCAATAAAGCCTAGACTCTCATCTACTTCACTTGTAGACACTTTAGCCAAAGAACCTTCAAAATATATAACTTTATTATTCTTTGATAGTTTTTTTATGTCATGCATCGGCGAGCATATGATATCGAAGTGATTTTTATATAAATTTGGAGTAAGGATGCTAATTGCTTTTATAGAAGTGTTATTTATAGATAGATAGCTCTTAATCAATAACATTCTAATATGAATACTACTTCCAGCACCTATAACAACCTCAGTTTGATTTTTTTTATATGCTAAAAACTTATTTTTACTTAAAAATACGTTTCCAAATAACAGGCATGTTGAGTAAATTACTAATTCTAGTAATTGTGAGAATTTACTGAGTTGAATGATTTCTTTTTGAATATTAATATTTTCTGTCTTTGATATTTCATTTAAAAGTATCTCTACTTGCTTTTCATGGCCTTTTTTTCCATCACTTATCCATAAAATATTCATAAAATTTAACTTATTCTCACCTCAGTCTGTTCATTGGTTTTATCTTAACTATACAAAGGATTTTACATGGGATACAGTTTTATAACATTATAAAAAACTCATTTTTAAAGTTGAAAGAAGATCTTAGAAAAATAGCTATTTCCTTAATTTCGCAATACGGTGATGAAGCACAGACCATAGCTATGTTAAGAGCAGCAGAGTATGCTGCTTCTCTGAATTCAATCGAATGGGCAAGGTGGGAAGAAATCTCTCTAATAATAGAAAATATTAATCAACTTCCACTCGATAGTTGATTATGATTGCGTATTTCTTATAAATATAAAATGAGTTAATGTAATAAAATGTTCGATAAAAAAATTGTCATTAACAATCTACTTTCAGCATTAGGGGCATGTATCTGCATAATCATGCTTTCTTATTTACATTTCTCAGATTATGGTGAGATCTGGTTGATTCCTCCTTTTGGCGCAACTATGGTATTGGTTATGGCAGTTCACAATAGCCCCTTGGCTGAGCCTAAGAATATATTTTTAGGACATACTTTATCAGCTTTAAGTGGAGTAGTTATTTATGCCCTAATGGGTGCTTCTGCAATATCTCTTGGAATTGCTGTTGGATTATCAGTATTTGTTATGGCCTCATTTAATGCAATTCATCCTCCAGCAGGCGCAAATCCAATTATTGCTATTCTGGGTGGTAAAAGCTTGTCATTTGTATTGATGCCAGTTGCTCTTGGCGCACTATTTATTATCATTTTTGCTCTCTTTTACAATAAACTTCTAAGAAGAGATTACCCGTAATCAAAAAAGTAATTTTATAAGATATATTCATCTATAATGCTTAGATATGAGCATTGGCCCAATAGAATCTCAAATAGTAAATACTCTTTCGAGTTTCATGAACCTTGTATCTCTTAAAATTATTAACGAAAGTTTTATGCATAATGTTCCCGAGGGATCAGAAAGCCATTTTAAAATTGTTGTTGTAACTAATGATTTTAATAACTTATCAATCATTCAAAGACACAAATTAATTTATAAAAATCTAGATAGCTTAATGAATAAAATTCATGCGCTATCTATTCATGCATTTAATGAAGAAGAGTTTAAATTAAACCCAGTAATACTAGATTCGCCAGAGTGTGCAAACAAGTAACATGAAAAATCTAATATACAAATATTCAAATTTCTTAATAACGAAACCATTTCTAATTCTTTCTTTAGTTTTCTTGATCATATGCCTTGCATTTCAGGGTATAACTAATTTCAAATTAGATGCTTCATCAGATGCTCTGGTCTTAGAGGGAGACGCTGCACTCAAGAAATATAGAGAAAATGAAGAGGAGTTTGGTGATTCAAGTTTTCTTATAGTTACGTATGAGCCCAATTCTGAATTATTCTCAGATGAGTCACTATCAATACTTCAAGAGATTGAAAATAAGATATCTGACTTAGATGGCGTTGATTCTGTCCTATCCTTACTTGATGCGCCTATTTTTTTTCAGCCAAAGGTTAGTCTTACTGAGGTATCAGACAACTTAAAAGATTTAACAACCGAGGGTATCGATCTAAAACTCGCTAAAGATGAAATTATTAATAATCCAATATATAAAGATTTAATTATTAGTGCAGATGGGAGTATTACTGCTATGCAAGTAGTGCTTAGAGGTAATGACGAATATGATCTTCTTATAAATAAACGATACGAGATACTCGAAACCTTAGATTCCAAAGAACCCATAACAAGTGAAATTAGAAAATCTTTAATACAAGAACTCCAATCAATTAATTTAAGAATTGGTAATTTAAATGACGATGAATCTAATTTTAATTCAATGCTTGTTAAAGAAATAAGAAATATTTTAGTTTTATATAAAAGTGATGCTACCTTATATCTTGGTGGCCCAGCTATGATTACATCAGACATGATGGACTACATAAGATCTGATCTAGTTGTCTTTGGTTCTGCTGTTGCTTTAGTTTTTGCAATTATGCTTTATTTATTCTTTGGGAATATTTGGTTTGTTCTTCTTCCAATTCTTAATGCCTTTTTTACAACTTTTGTTACTGCTGGTTTTTTGGGCTTTATGGACTGGAAGATTAGTGTTGTATCTTCTAATTTTATTGCTTTACTGCTTATCCTAACAATATCTCTAACCGTTCATGTTTTAGTGAAGATCAATGAGCTAAAAAATGAATCTGTTGATTATAAGAAATCGCTTGTAGATTCAGTGAACCAAATGTTTTTACCATGTTTCTTTGCAGCCATTACAACTGCTGTTGCATTTTTATCATTACTGCTTGGTGATTTAAAGCCTGTGATTGAATTTGGAAAAATGATGGCATTTGGAATTTCAATTGCGTTTATCTTTACTTTTTCATTTTTGCCGAGTGCGATCTCTCTCATTAAAGAACCTAATAGCAAGGATTATCTCTCATTGCATAAAATTACTAATAAGATTTTATTAGTAGCAAAAAATAACTCATTCATTATTTACTTAATTTTTACATTTACTTTTTGTATTTTAATTTTTGGTACAACTAAATTAATTGTTGAGAATAGATTTATTGATTACTTTGATGAAGAAACTGAAATACATCAAGGCATGTTAGAAATAGATAAAAATCTCGGTGGAACAGCAACATTAGATATCATTATTAGAGAGCCATTTGAAGAAATATCGAATGATTTAATTGATGATGATTTTTTTGATGACAGCTTGTTTGAGGATGATAACAGTAATGCATCTGGTTATTGGTGGAATGTTTATTCTCTTACCGAATTAGAGGCAATTCATGACTATCTTGATTCTTTACCTGAGATTGGAAAAGTCTTAAGTGTTTCAAGTGGTATTAAGCTAGCAAGAATGATTAATGATGGTGAAGATTTAAATGATCTTGAATTAGCATTATTGCGCTCAGTATTGCCAGAAGATATCAGGGAAACTCTTTTATATTCTTATATCAACGAAGATGACTCTATTGTAAGAATTTCTACAAGAGTTAATGAATCAGCTGAAAATTTAAATCGTAAAGAATTGTTAGAGAAAATTAATTATGATCTTCAGACACAATTCAATCTTCCTGAAGAGAGGTTTGAAATGACCGGCTTGGCTGTTTTATATAACAATATGTTGCAGTCTTTATTTCAGTCTCAGATAGGGTCGCTAACATTAGTTTTTGGTGTTATTGCATTAATGCTTTTGTTAATTTTTAAATCCTTCAAAATTATGGTGATAGGACTGATACCAAATATATTTGTTGCATCTTCTGTTGTTGGCATATTGGGTTTGTTAAAGATCCCATTAGATATTATGACTATAACAGTTGCTGCTATAAGCGTGGGTATGGCAGTCGACAATACAATTCATTACATATATCGATATAAGAAAGAGATCAAGGCAACACAATCACCAGAGCTAGCCTTACTAAAAGCTCACACAACAACAGGAAGGGCAATTTTTTATACAGCAGCAACCATAGCAACTGGTTTCTCTATTTTATCTTTATCAAATTTCTTTCCCACTCAATTGTTTGGAATCTTTACAGCTCTAGCAATGTTGGTAGCTTTTATTTCTTCATTATCGCTTTTACCAAATTTATTAGTTAAATTTAAAGTTTTCCAATAACATATAAGTATGGGTCCATTAAATGGCATTAAAGTCTTAGAGTTTTCAGGAATTGGTCCTGGTCCATATTGCGGGATGTTGTTGGCTGATCTTGGTGCTGATGTTATTAGATTAAGTAGAGTTAGCGAAAAAGGGGCTCATAATAAATTTGACATTCATAACAGATCAAAAAGAACTATTGTTGCAGACTTAAAGAATCCAAAAGCAATTAAAGAAATTAAAAAAATAATTAAAGAAGTGGATGTTCTCTTTGAGGGCTACAGACCCGGTGTAATGGAGAAGCTAGGCCTGAGCCCTGAAAAATGCTTAAAGCTAAATGAATCTCTAGTGTATGGAAGAATGACAGGTTGGGGGCAAGATGGCCCTATGTCCAAGCAAGCAGGCCATGATATCAATTACATTAGTCTATCGGGCGCATTAAATGCAATTGGAGATCAAAATTCAAACCCATCAATACCACTTAATCTTATTGGTGACTATGGTGGTGGTGGAATGATGTTAGCAATGGGTATTTTGGCAGGAGTTATTAGTTCTTCTAAAACTGGCAAAGGGCAAGTGATTGATTCGGCAATGATTGATGGAAGTCTTTCTTTGATGAGTTTTTTTTATTCACTTAAGCAAATGGGTATATGGAAAGATGAAAGAAAATCAAATTTCTTAGATGGAGCTGCCCATTTTTACGATACATATGAATGTTCAGATAATAAATATATTGCTGTTGGCTCAATTGAGTCACAGTTCTATAAGATTTTATTAGACAAATTAGAGTTAAGCGATCCAAGATTTGAGAATCAGATGGATCAATCTATGTGGAAAGAATTAAAAGAAATTATTGCTACTAAAATTAAATCTCAATCAAGAGACCATTGGGTTAAAATTTTTTCAGATACAGATGGTTGCGTTACACCAGTATTAAATATGGAAGAGGCGCAAGAGCATGAGCATAATGTATCAAGAGAGTCTTTTGTAAATCTAGAAGGGTTTAATCAACCAGCACCCGCACCCAGATTTTCAAATGATATCCTTTCCATTAAACACAATGCTAAGGAAATTGGTTCAGATATAGATGATATCTGTGATGAATTTAATTTAGACAAAGAAGCTTTTAGCTAAAAAAATTAATACTATTTTTATAAGTTATATCAATCAACTTATCTTTATCAAGATTAATTAATAACGCAATCTCATTGGCTATATGAGGAAGATAAGCAGGCTCATTCCTATTGCTTTTTGGCTTATTATTTAAGTTCCTTGGAATCAGATAAGGGCAATCTGTTTCTATCATTAACTTATCTATAGGTATGTTTTTTAATGATTTCCTAAGATCAACATTTCTTCTTTCATCGCAAATCCATCCAGTAAGACCAATATGAAATCCTAGCTCTAAATAGTCATCCAGTTCTTCTTGTGTTCCAGTGAAACAATGAACTACAGCTTTTTTAATATCATTTTTATATGGCTTAATTAGTTTTATAAAATCTTTATGAGCATCTCTTTGATGTAAAAAAAGTGGTTTACCACTTTGAATAGATATTTTAATTTGTTCTTCAAATGCAAATATCTGTTCTTCGTATGAAGATATATTTCTAAAAAAATCTAAGCCAGTTTCACCAACACTATTTGGTTGATAATTATTTACGAGCTCAGTCATAAGCTTTGAAGAAGATGCATCAAACTCTTTTGCATGATGCGGATGAGTTCCAATTGTAAAAAGACAATTCTCGCTATGTTTTTGATAAATCTTATAAACTTTATCGAATTCTTTTATAGAGGCTGAAACAACAAGAAACTTATTAACATTTTCTTTGATCGCACGATCAATTACCATCTCCAAATCATTGTCAAATCTCTCGCTTGAGAAATTACATGCTATATCAAACAAGCTGCTCATACTTTTAGATTATTTTAATAAAATTGAATTATGAACTAAAATTCATTAATCATGAATCAATTCGAGCAATTTCAAAACGCATTATTATTAGAAACTATTTCTAAAAGTACTTTTAAAGTTAATCCTGATTCAAAATACTTTGTTGGAAAAACGCCACATGGAGGGTATTTAAATGCTTTGATGCATAAAGCTCTAATATTATCCTTGCCACATTCAGTGGCAATCAGCTCATCAATTCAATATCTAGATAGAATTGAAGCTAAGGATATAATTTTAGAAGTTGATGTTTTAAAAGTTTCTAGGGGTAGTTCATCTGGAGTTGTA
>Ga0213861_10002061_pt1 | contig 17546 bp, 15 predicted proteins | sample PICome_4_FD_160110 | JGI IMG/M metagenome (GOLD analysis project Ga0213861, IMG submission 160110) | Coastal seawater microbial communities near Pivers Island, North Carolina, United States - PICO131 | ecosystem: Environmental > Aquatic > Marine > Coastal | place: USA: North Carolina... | reverse complement strand
ATTCCACCATCAGCTTCATCATTGCTATCTGGATTGTAATTATGGAAATCTGGAAGTACCGTGTGATAAGTTATTTGGTACCTTCCATAACGGTACTAATGCTGCACATGAGGAATTGCAGGAAAAACGAAGGAAAAACGCTAGGAGATAGAGCATTAGGGGCATTCTCAGAAAATTTGTAAACTTGAGATTGCCTTTAGGAGTAGATCAATAAATCGCTACTACAAATAAAGTCTATTCGCTTTACTTGATTAGTAAAGAGAGTAAATTATCTTGATTTTTAGAGTTGTCCCATGAAAATAGCGTTTATAGGCTTAGGTGTGATGGGTGGACCCATGGCGCAAAATCTGCTGCAATGTGGCAAGTATCAATTGACGGTGTTGGATATAGATTGGGCAAAAACTCGGTCACTTGTGGCGTTAGGCGCCATCGCAGCCGAGTCGATTGAAGATGCCGTCTGTAATGCAGATGTCGTAATGACATCGTTACCAGGTCCTAAGCAAATTGAACAAGTTGCTTTTGATGAAAATGGGCTCGTATCTACTATACGAAAAGGCGCTACTTGGATTGATTTAAGTACTAATAATCTAGAGATGGCCAGCCGTATACAACGAGCGTCAATACAGTATCAATTTGAAATTCTCGATGCCCCAGTATCAGGTGGCGATGAGGGTGCACGAACCGGCACATTGACCATTCTTGTTGGTGGTGAGAAGACGGTATTTAGTCGCAATTTGCCTATACTGGAAGTGTTGGGCAAACGTATATCTCACTTGGGGCCACACGGTGCCGGTTATTCAGCAAAAATTGCTCAGGTGGTGTTATGTTATTTGCACTCCCTTGCCTTGTCCGAGGCGTTGATGTTAGGTATCAAAGGTGGGGTAGAAGCATCCGCTATGTTGAGTATTATTCAAAATAGCACGGGTAAGTCCTATGTTGCTGATCGATATGGCCCGCCAATATTGAGCGGCGACTATGACCCCTCTTTTACCGTTGGCCTTGCGCATAAAGATATGTATTTAGCGCGGGAAATGGCCGATAGCCTTGGCATAAAATTACCCATGTGTGATCTAACAACTGAAACCTATGCTCGTGCGATTGAAACCTATGGTTTTAACGCTAATCATTTGAAAGCAGTACGTCTACTTGAAGAAGATAACCAAACATTTTTGCAGGCTTATGCCGTGAGAGGAAATAATGAGTGAAGTAAGTTCGGAACATTTTACCAGCGCTAAAGGTGCTGTGGCCGCTAGCAATGCTGAGTGGGATGTCAGAGTAGACTTAGCCGCTATGTTTCGTTTGACCCAGTTGTTTGGCTGGGACGATACAGTGTGGAACCATATTACTGCGCGTGTTCCAGGTACTGATCATACTTTCCTGATGCATCGATTTGGTTTGTTATATGAAGAGGTAACAGCATCGAATTTAATTAAAGTAGATGAAAATGGAAATGTTCTGGAAGGCCCACCGGACGTCAATACAGCGGGTTTTGTGATTCACAGCGCAATTCATCTGCATCATCCCCACAACAAATTTGTTTTTCATGCACACCCTCCCAGTGCAATAGCTGCCACTGCTTTTAAAGATGGTATACCCTTTTGGGTGCAGGACTCCTCTATGTTGTATGGCAAGATTGGTTATCACGACTGGGAAGGACTATCGGTAGATTTGGACGAGCGTTTTCGTATTGCCGAAAACCTGGGCGATAACAAAGTTTTGATCATGCGAAATCACGGTTTTCTGACGGTGGGAGCAACTGCAGGGGAAGCATTTATGAACATGTACTACGCTATTCGTTTATGCGAAGTTGCGGTGCAAGCTGAAAGTTCAGGGTTAGAGCTTGAGCCGGCTAGTGCTGCATTGTGGGAAACGTCTAGTAAACAATACGAGTCGTTTTCACCGGGTAAATATGAATGGCCGGCGTTGAAGCGTCGATGTGATCGTGCCGATCCATCCTACAAGAACTAACGTGAAGATAACCGGTTTTAAAACTACTCCGGTTGTTGTGCCGTTTGATAAGCCCATCACCACCGCCATTCATGATATGCGCAGCGTGGGATGTGTTTTATTGGAGCTTGAGACAGATCAGGGATTGATCGGCGAGAGTTATATTTTTACGTTAAATGCCGTTCGATTGAAGGCATTGCAGGAAATGTTGCTGGGTTTTGAGCATCATGTGCTTAACCGTAATGCACATCATATTGGTGCCATTTGGCAAAGCATCTGGAACGAGATGAATCCCATCGGGCATAAGGGTTTTTCAATCGCGGCATTAGCGGCTATAGATACAGCTTGTTGGGATCTGGTTGGTAAATCTGCTGAACAACCACTACATCATTTATTTGGTGCTTGCCGGGATTCTATAAAAACCTATGCCAGTGGTGGTCTTTGGTTATCCCAATCAATCGATGACTGTGTGACTCAGGCAGAGGGATTCATTGAGTCGGGGTTTCGATCGATGAAAGTTCGTCTCGGAAAGCCGAAGATGCGTGACGATATCGAGAGAGTTGCAGCAATTCGCGATGCCATTGGTCCGGATATTGAACTGTTGGCCGATATTAATCAGGGGATGAGAGCGAAGCAGGCGATTCGTCTGGGTCGAGCATTAGAGCCTTATAACTTGGGTTGGATTGAAGAACCTGTGGTTTATCACGATCTTGAGGGCTGCTCCGACGTTCGACGTGCTCTTGATACACCGATAGCCGCGGGAGAGACTGAATATACTCGTTATGGCATGCGCGATATTCTAAATGCCCGAGCGGTGGACGTGTTAATGCCCGATTTGCAACGTATAGGAGGTTTGAGTGAAATGCGCCGTGTAGCCGCGTTGTCTGCGAGTTTTGATGTGCCTATTTCAACTCATATTTTTACAGAACATAGTTTGAGTATTGCGGGCTCCGAACCGGGATGTATTTCTGTGGAACACATGCCATGGTATGCGCGATTGTTTAACGAAAGCTTAGAGATTAAAGAAGGTATGATTTCGATACCTACTCGACCTGGAACAGGGTTTAGTTTTGATCAACAGGCTATTAAACACTTTTGCTTGAAGTAATCATGTTGCAGTTGTCTAGGTTTGTTACATATTCAACTTATGTGGTGATTGGTAAATAGTAATAGAGACGTTAGTATTGTAAGTTCCTTAAAATCGAACATATTGAGTTAGCCGCCATGAGTCCTAGCAATAATAAAATAGCCTTCCAAGGGGACTTTGGTGCGAATTCCGATATGGCGTGTCGCGATATGTTTCCCAATATGGACCCGATTCCATGCCGAACATTTGAAGATGCCTTAAATGCTGTTTCTTCTGGTGAAACTAGACTGGCGATGATACCTATCGAAAACACCATCGCCGGTCGGGTAGCGGATATACACCATCTATTGCCGGAATCAAATTTGAACATTGTTGGCGAGTATTTTATGCCAATTCATTTTCAGTTAATGGTTATTCCAGGGACTACTGCTGAACAAATAAAAACGGTGCATAGCCATATCCATGCGCTTGGCCAATGTCGAAATATTGTTAGGCAACGAGGTTGGCAAGGTGTGGTGGCCGGAGATACCGCAGGTGCCGCAAAGGAAATTGCAGAAGAGCAAGATGAAAGTAGAGCCGCATTAGCACCAACCCTTGCAGCAGAGCTATACGGGCTTGAGATCCTTGAGCGAAATGTCGAGGATTCCGATTCAAATGTGACTAGATTTGTTGTTTTATCACCAAGTCCAGTCAATATAACTCGGCAGACGGCCGACGACACTATTATTACAACGTTTGTTTTTAATGTTCGAAATATTCCGGCAGCTCTATATAAAGCGATGGGGGGGTTCGCAACAAACGGTGTAAACATGACTAAACTTGAAAGCTATCAACTTCATGGTGAATTTACTGCGACCCAGTTCTATGCCGACATTGAAGGGCACCCTGATGACCAAAACGTGAAATACGCTTTAGATGAACTAGATTTCTTTTCGACCCAGGTCCGCATTCTGGGTTCGTATCGTGCCCATCCGTTTCGTTTGCAAAGGTGATTTGCTATTGCAACTTGATTTTACGTGAATATTTATTACGACTATGTGCGATATGATGGGGGATATTTTTAATGCAATTAGAAGAACTGTTTAATCAGAAAACTATAATTGATCTAAGTTTTTTCAACTTTCGTAATGCTGTTACAGCTGCATTTTTTGCTGACCGCGATCTGCGAGTTCAGAAGGTCAATAGTAACTTTAAGAGTTTTTTTCCAGTACTTGGGAATGTCTCCAATGCATGGTTTCCGGATGTATTGGTTCAGCTTGGGGTAGAGCCAGAGGTGTTGGGGACGTATCAGCAACAATTGGCAGAAAACGGTCGCGTCTTAATTCCAAAAATAGAAATTGAAATTGACGGAAATATACGAGTCTTTTCATTATTATCCACGTTAACTGAGGATGATAGCTTTTCCTACTTGAAAGGAATTCAAGGGCAGTTTGTTGATCGTACGGATGAATTTCAATTGCGGAGGGAGCGGGAGGAACTACTGGAACAAAAAATTAAGGATCGCAGCGTTATTGAACAAAAAACCAGTGAGTTAGAACGCATTGCTAATCGATTAGCAAAGTATCTTGCTCCACAAATATATAAGTCTATTTTCGAATCTGGCACTGAACCTGAGACAAGTTTTAAACGTAAAAACTTGACAGTATTTTTCTCGGATATTGTTGGTTTTACAGATATTAGTGATGGTCTGGAGCCCGAGCGTCTGGCGTTTGTTATGAATACATATCTGAGTGAGATGTCAACTATTGCAATTCAATACGGCGGAACGTTAGATAAATTTATCGGCGATGCAATACTGATATTTTTCGGAGATCCAGAGACTGCAGGAGACTCCACAGATGCAATCCGTTGCGTCGATATGGCAAAAGCTATGCAGCAAAAGGTTCACGAGCTTCAGGCGTTATGGCGGACTCATGGTGTGTCCCAACCCTTAAAGGTACGCATGGGTATTAATACAGGGTACTGTACCGTTGGAAATTTTGGATCGGATCAGAGACTTGAATATACGGCGGTAGGTGGGCCGGTAAACTTAGCAGCACGACTTCAGACTCTTGCTGAACCCGATACGATATACATGAGTGAATCTACTCGTCTGTTAATTGGTCCTGAAAGACAATGCAGCGAAATGGAGCAATTTACTCCGAAAGGTTTTACACGACCGGTAAGAGTGTTCCGCTTGGATATGATTGAAGGTGAGGAAAAACCCGTCGGTGGTGCTATGCGACATGTCGGTGAACATGTTGAGGTTAATATCGCTAATCCAAGTAATATGCGAGAAGCAATAGAAGAACTTCGTCGAATATCAGAAAGTATTGAAAAAAATTTGAGGAAAAATCCTGATTCGTTCTAAATATGAATTGTGAAACACTAGTATGAGCCGAGTGATGTTAGGTAAATGTTGAAGCTATTGTTCGATGTAGGCACGTAGGCGACTGAATAGCGACACCGCTCGGGCTTAAAGATAACGGTGGTGCCGGGATCAACGCCTAGATCCTGTTGAATGCGCAGCCATATATCATTACCCAGTATCTCGGTTACATGTGAAATTCCATGACGTTGGAATAAGTGAAGGGTTGTATCGCCTGCTTCCAAAAGTGTTCCACTTTGGTCGACTCGGAATACGGGATCGGGTTTTTGGTTTGGAAAATTGGCCACGGATTCGACTCGACGCAGCTTGTATCGGGTAGCAACAGAAGAGTAGATTCCGACACAAAATGGAAACGCGAAGCCTAAAAATATTGAAAGTATGGATGTGCCAGGATCTTGTTGAAAACCATTCATTAAGTCTTCGAGCGGGGCTTGCGAGCCTCTTAACCACGGTACTAGTATTTGTCCGTAGAGGTTAATGAATGTTCCAACTATTACAGCAACGAAATAAGTTCCGGGGTCACGAATTTTCCCCCATATTAGTCGCTTGATAATCTTAGTGTCCATAAATGCCTGCTGCGTGAAGTTTTTCTATGTTAACGGTTTACGTATAGCTCGCCTAATATAATTTATGAAAATTTCTGTTTCGAAGTAAGCTGTCTATTTTACAACCACAACAACGTATTGTTGCTTATGGACATAATATTTGTTAAGAAGTTCACTCGGATATTGCGCACTCAGATGTTTTACTAAATAGAACTATGTGGAAACGCAATTGGCACACAATCACCGCGTTTGGTTATAGAGGGGTTTCGAGCAAGGTATATCAGTTGCGGGGCAGTTTGAGTTTACTTTTATTCACTATCTCATGTTTTCGCGACTCTGCTAGCTGGTATTAATCAATGTTGATAACTTTGTTGCGATAGATTCAAAATTGCAGTTTGTTGCAATTACATATAGGCGTTCTGTTTCTATAATGAGTTTTTCTGATATTTCGTTGCGACCCCAGGATGCTTGTACTCGACCATATTCGATTAATAGATTGGACAAGGGTAATGGCTCGTGGTGTGTGTAATTTTCTAGACGATCAACAATGTGATTAACTCGAGCGAAGTCTTTCAGATTAAGGGCAGCGTCGATTGCAAATTCGGCGAAGTCAAATTGGCTATGCGAAACTGCTCCACTATTTAGTATAGATTCACCTTTATCCAGTAGTCGAGCAGACTCGGCAGCATCGGTTGCACAACAGGCAGCTATTGCGTACGCAGACGCTCCACAAAATGGTAAATAAGAATCTTCAAGCCACTTCAGTGCATTATGCGATGCTTGTCGAGAATCAGCAGCATTTCCTCGTTGATAAACAAGCCTGGCAAGAATGGTGCCCGTATAGGCGCGAAAGTTACTCGCGCCGATTTTTTTGGATAGTTCCAGAGCGAGTTGTAAATAACTTTCCGCAGATTGGAGATTGCCTAGACGCAAATGAGCGAAACCAGACATCATCAATCCCTGCAGTTCCGCACGTCGTTGATTTAACTCCCGTGCTAAATCAACAGCGAGTTCTCCATACTTAAGTGCAGCCCTTAGTTCTAGAGTATAGCCGGCCGTCCATCCCAGCATAGGGCGATTAGCAGCTTCGATTTGACGAAATCCCTTGTCTTGACATAGCTCAATGCAGGCTTTGAACTGTTGGTGTGAAGACAACATTCTTCCTTGAAGGTAATAGGCATCCCCAACACCACCCAGTGCGCGAGCCTCACCCTGACTAGACCTCGCTTTTTGATAGAGTTGAAGTGCCCGCTCATGTTCAGCTAGGCAGCGAGTGTAGTCGCCGGTTGGGAAAAGGATATTCCCCCGGAGATAGTGACTTTGTGCTAGTTTTTCTGCTATGTCGAGTGTTTCTGCAATTTTCTGGGCTTCACTTAGTGCCTCTAATGCACTATCTCGATGATCAGATATTCGAAAAGCATTAGCAAGGCCTATGCTTGCGTCGTAGCGTAACTCAAGTGGTGGGGATTTACTTAGGGCCATAGTAAAAGAGTCTATTGCGGCTTTAGTATCTCCCATGTGGGTTAAACTTTCGCCACGCACGCAGAGTAAAGAGCATAATGTTGCATCGTCGTTGCATAGCTCAATACCACGTTTTGTCAGTGAGGCTGATGATTCGAATCTATATAGTAAAGCATGACTTGTGGCTGCAGCTAAGTAGGCAGCTGATGCGTTAGGGTCCTCGCCACGATCGAGATGCTGGGCCGCTAGGAGTAAATCCTGTTGTGCAAAGTAATCGGCTGCTCGGCGATGCAGTATTTTACGTTTGGGAGCAATAAGGGAGTTGTATACTCCTTCTTGCACCAATGCATGAGCAAACAGGAATTGATCACCATCAGGTTTTATTAACTGACGATTTATCAATTCACCACAGTCATAGTTTTCAATCTGAATTAAATAGCGTAGGGTCTCTATCGCAAAACGTTGCCCTAGCACTGAAGCTGCTTGCAAGGCCTCCTTTTCCTTTGCGGGTAGTCGGTCTATACGTGCAAGAACTAGACTTTGTATCGAAGGCGGCACGTCATCATTGCCGTGCTCAATTTGGTTGTGCAGCAACTGTTCGAGAAACAAGGGGTTACCACCTGCCCGTATGATAGTTTCCTCAGACAGGTTGCTCAGGGTTTCTTGGTGCAAATTCGCTAGTTTAATGGCATCAGATTTTCGGAGCGGCCCAAGATCAATGGTTAGCAATGAACATGAACCTATTTTCGTTCGCCAGTTATCGGTTAATGGATAACTATCGATGCGTGAGGTTAGTAATAGTATTCCATTTGCATTGGCGATTGTTCTAGCTAAATGTGCAATATCATCTAGTATTGATTTCGATGCCCAATGCACATCTTCAATAATTAGTAATAGGGGTTCACTCTTTTCCTGGTTGAATATAAGGCTCGAAATAACAGCTCGCTTACCTTCCGTTCGCTCGTTATTATTGAGGGCATCATAGCGAATCTGCTCGTCAATGGATTGGGAAAGATCAAGTAAGTCATTCAGAAATATTCGTTGACTTTCATTAAGACGACCATTATCGAATACCGCTTGAATATAGTTTGTATAGGAAGGTGTTCCTATATCAGATTCGATTTTTAGTAAACTTCGGACGATGGACGGAATAGCCTCCTGCCCTTTACCTACACCAAAGTCGAGAACTAAACCACGATGACACGTACAGCCGCGTCGTCTTGCTATTTCGCTGAATTCGGTAATCAACCGGGTTTTACCTATTCCAGCTTCCCCTCGAACAACTACCGCTTGACCATGACCGCTCGCAAGGCACACGTCTAATGTGCTCGAAAATTGTGACAGTTCGACGTCTCGTCCTACTAGGGTGTTAGTTGCTGTGCTAGGTGACCATTCCCGTAATGACTCGACGCGCCAAACACTAACAGGTTTTTCGATGCCCTTGAGTGCGATATTGTCTAAAATAGAGCAATTTGCCTGAGAGGAAACCATTTGATAAAGGGCTCCAGAAATCAAAGTTTCTCCTGGTTTTGCTAAATCTTGCAGACGTGATGCGAGGTTAACAGAGTCTCCGGTAACAGTGTATTCACGATGCGCATCACTTCCCGTTTTGCTTGCCATTACCTGGCCACTTGCAATACCTACATGGGCATAATGCGGTTGCCCGGTGTTGAGGGCTAGCATCCCCTTATGAATCGCTATTGCGCTATGTATTGCTCTGATCGGGTCATCGCCATGGGCTATAGGTGCACCGAATACTGCCATAACGCTGTCGCCGATATGTTTATCGATACGACCACCGTGGTTTTCAATAATACTGTCAACAGTCGAAAAATACTTGTTAAGAAGTTCGTGTGTGCCTTCCGAACCAAGTTTACTGGATAGATTTGTAAAACCGAAAAGGTCAGCAAACAACACAGTGACCTGCCGTTTTTCACTGTCGGGCATTTCAGAACCTTTAGCTGAAACAGCTGTGGGACTTGTTACATTTACCAAATTACTAATCAGTTTGAGAATGCGCTTTCGGTCGCCTAAGCGTTCAACTCCCAAGTCTTTTAGATCGTCATTACTTAATTCGGGTAGTAGCTCGACGTCGATACGGTTTTCGATGAATGCTGGAACGTATTCTTCAAAACCAGCCGATGTTAACCAATCTTTTATAGCCATGGAAACAGTGTAACTTGATTAATGCTAAAAGTTAATTAAGTTACATTGCAGTAGTGGTTCTTGCATATTGAATTTTTCTACGATTGACTAGTAAAAGTCTTGTTAATATGGCAAATACTATCTTTCGGATCAGCCGATAAGATCAAGTGTGAAGCACACTGGTGAATAAAAAATAGGTTTTACAATAATCGGGTTTTATATTTTTATCATCTGTCGGGTACCGTATTTTTTTCGAATAGGAATGGTTGATGACTACAGCTGAGAGGATTAACGCCTGGATGTTAAACGAAGGGCGACTTTTAGGAGATGGAATTTGTATCGTTGAACACTATGCGCGACTATTAAGAGAATCAGGTGTGCCCTTGCAGCGGGCAAATATAGCTCAGTTGCTGGCAAATCCCTTGTTAGCGGCTTGGGGCGTGATATGGACCAGCGATGAGACGACCCAATATGATGTTGAGCGCTCAACGCTGGAAATGCCTGCTTATATTGGTGGTCCGTTTGAATATGTTCTCGTAAATAAGACCACGTTGCACAAAAGCTTAACTGATTTAAATGTTGAGAAAGAACACGGAGCCTATATTGATTTGGCAGCTGCCGGTGGCACTGATTTATATGCAAATTTACTTGAATATGGTGATGGATCGATACAAGGATGCACCTACGTAACGGATAACCAATATGGATTTAGTGATGAACATATTTCGCTAATTGAGAATACCCGTCATGGTTTAGCATGTGCGCTTGAGCCAGTTGCCATGCGACGTTCGACTGAAAGCTTGCTTAGAACTTATATTGGCAATGGACCCGCTAGCGCTGTAGTGGATGGTTCGATTCGAAGGGGTGAGCACACGACTATAGACGCCGTTGTTATGTTTAGCGATTTACGTGGTTTTACCGAAAAGACGGAAAAATGGGCCAAGTCAGATCTTTTTGAAGCGTTAAATAGCTATTTTGATGCTGTGGTAGATGCTGTAGAGAAATCGGGTGGTGACGTTTTGAAATTTATGGGGGATGGAATTCTTTCGGTTTTTCCGATTAAAAATCAATCTACTAAATCAACCTGTGAAGCAGCGATTGATGCGGCGCGTACCGCAATAAGTTCAATGAATACGATTAATGACGAGCGGTTAAAGGCTGGAGAACAGCCGCTATCTATGGGTATTGGGATTCATCTTGGATCGGTTACATACGGAAACATTGGCAGCCCTAGTCGACTAGATTTTACCGTAGTGGGATCCGCGGTCAATATTGCGAGTCGGGTTCAGGATTTATGTAAACGTGTTGGAGAGCCTATCCTTATAACCAGTGAAATTTTTAAGCACCAATCTTCAGGTTTTGTATCGCAGGGTGCCTATAACATCCGTGGAGTGATTAAACCTATCGAAGTGTTTGCTGTGGAGTGATAGGGGGTAGGAAAAATTCGCAGCTTTCGTTTCTGGCATTAAAGCGCCTCGTAAATTCCTTTGGTTATTTGAATATCCTGCACTGCGACACCCGTCAGGTCAGCCACTGTAATTTGTTGATCGTTATCGCGTCCTGCACAGCCTCCTGAAATTACGCGTCCTAATTCCCTCAGCTCCGATCGTGTAATTGCGTTTGCTTCTAAAGCTTTATAAATTTCTCCTCGCTCCAAACATTGAGGGATGCTATCCGCTACTACAATATCGGCTTGTTTAAGAATAGCGCTATCAAGTTCTTGTTTATGCGGCGTGTCCGATCCCATCGCAGTGATATGGGTACCAGGAAGAATATCGACTGAATGCAGCAACGGTGTATGGCTGGGCGTTGTGGTAACGATTAGATTGCAGTTCGCCCCAATATCTGCTGTGTTCAGAGTGGTTTCAATCTGAAATCCATGGGCAGACATTGTTCTCTGATAACGTGCGGTTTGCTCTGCGCCACGACCCCACACCAACACATCTCGACAATCTGTAACTGATTTGAGGTATTCCAGTTGCAAATGTGCCTGAATACCAGTTCCCATTATGCCAATTCGTTTTACCTTGTTGGGTGCCATGTATTTACAGGCGATGGCTCCTGCTACGGCGGTACGCACATCAGTCAGCCACCCCTCATCGAGTAAAATAGCCAACACGTCGCCATCTTTTTGGCTAGACAGCACCATCATTCCGTTATTGGGAGATTTACCTAAAGCGCTGTTGCTGGAAAATCCAGAGGCTATTTTAATTACATAGTAATCGTCCTCTTTGAGATAGCCATATTTTATATGGACTTCCCCGTTTGGCATTAATAGTTCTCCCACTGGTGGCACAACCGATTGATCAGCGGAGTACGCCACAAAACCGGCTTCAATGACTCCCATTAAATCGAGAGAAGGTAGGGCGGCATCAATTTCTGCGCGGGAAATAATTCGTGTCATGGGGATCTCGTTATTCTTATGAAAGTTTAGTTAGCTCGGCTAGTGCCGTATCAATGTCATCACTGCTGTTATACAGATGGGGAGAAAAGCGAAAGAAATCCCGGCGAGGGGAAATGACGATATTCGCCTTACCAAGATAACTCACAACTTCCTGAGATGGCGTATCGGGAAGTTTTGCACTAATAATTGAAGTTCGTTCAGTGGCGTTTCGGGGTGAGAAAATCTGGGCACCCAGCGCATCCAGCCCTTCTAACAACCGATCAGCAAGCATTAAGTTATGCGTTTGGATTTTCTCGATACCTAGGTTGGCCAAGTATCCTACAGACTTGGCCAATCCAACGGCACAGCCATAAGCCATAGTGCTAAACTCAAAACGATGGGCTGAATCTGGGTAGTCCTGATACTCAACATCGAGCTTCCAAATGTCTTTATTACTACGAAAGCCAATTAGACCGGGATCAAGAGAGCATTGCAGGTGAGGTGTCACATACATTACCGATGCGCCAAATGGTCCACATAACCATTTATAACCTGCGGCAATGATTATATCCGCCCCAGATGCCGGAGCATCAATAGGGATTGCCCCAGCCGATTGTGTTGCATCTACAATTAGCAATGCTCCATGGGCATGGCAGACATCAGCAAATTGGCGCAGATCATATTGTTGTCCACTGCCAAACTCTACATGGGAAAGGCACACGACGGAAGTTTGGTCATCAATGGCATCCAGCAGTTTTTGTGGGTCGGTATAGCCATTGTCACCGGGTATAAATTTAATTTGCGCGCCCGTATGTCGAGCAACTCGTGCGAAAGGGTAGATAGTTGTTGGGAATACAATTCCGGTTGTTAAGATCTTGCTATCGGCTGGAGGCATAATTGCCCATGCTAGGGAGGATAATTGTTCCGTCGCGCTTGAAGCTACAGCAATGTCTTCTGGGGTAGCGTGTAACAGTCGCGCATAAGAACTATGTAACTCGTCAAATATCGTCTGCTCGGCATGTTCGTTAAAATTAACCGTGCCGTTTTCAGCCAAGTCCCGGTTCCAATCATCAATTGCTTGTTGGCAGCCGCGGTACATCAGGGCAACAGAAGCGGTGTTCAGGTAGGTTGATTGGGCGGCGGCGGGGAAATCTATAAGTGGGGCGAGTGCTTTCATATAAGTATCTTATCAGGATTAAAATTTACTTAACATCAGCATATCTTGTCGACTGGAGCTGTTGGGATCTAGCGAAATTTGCGAGTGCGTCATTATCCAGATCAGACTTGGGTGAATTCATTAGTTCGAACTCGGTTTTATGTGCATTGCCTCTGAGCAAAATAGCAGAGTCTTTATATCCGGGTCGCGGATTAACATTAGAGGATGCATAGTTAAGCCCAACTCCTAGTCTCCAATTGTCTGAACTATTTGGCTGAGATCGATGTAGCATCAATGTATGGTGGATAGAGGCTTGCCCGGGTTCTAGATCAATGTTCACGATACGTGGGTCATCAGCTGGTACAGAAACCTTCTGACCTCGGCGTAACATGCTATTTTTATCAAATGTAGTTTCGTGTGCTACAGGCCCTTCGGCGTGAGACCCCTTAACCATTTGCATGCCACCAGTTGATTGATTTACAGATGATAGCGCAACCCAGAACGACACGATTTCGTTGGCCGGACTAACAGGCCAATAGGTAGCATCCTGATGCCAATCAAACTTTCCAGTGGAATGGGGTGGCTTAACTGGTAGAAACGCATTCCATAACAAGATATTGGGACCGATAAATTCCTGCACAATATTTAGCAGTGTCTCTTCAGCTGCAAGTTGCGCAACCCATTGCAAAAGTAACTCGGTTTTGCCATAGGTCCAGTCTATGTAATTCGGATGGCTACTATATTGATCTATAAAATTTTCACACTTGCGTGAATAATACGCAGCCCTATCCGGTGATATCACATCGACGGCTTTTATAAGGCCATCATTAAGGTAATTTTGTTTTAATGACATAATAGAAATTGGATACTTCAGATTAGAGGAATTACCTATTGTAAACGGGATATGGTTGCTGTTATTTTCGGTTTCCTTAGAACGTTGAGCGTGCTAACAGTCGAAGAACAGATTACCAGAATACTACAATACGCATCCCAGCGTAATAGTTAGGACTGATGCATTGTTTGTTCGGCTTTCATCTTTTAATATGCCAATATTTTCGGCATACTTATGTGTCTCGCCACGGCTGTGTTACGTGGCATAAGAACGATAGAATCCGAGGCGTAATTACTTTGTTCTTCACCAGCTCTCTGGGTAGGCATGGGGATTATAGTGCAGACGATGTTTTAGATTCGTGCGGGTTGACTTAATGTCGAGAATTTCGAATTTTATTCGACCCCTAAAGTTCAGAAGTTGTCGGCACTAGAAAAGTAATGCAGCGGGGGATGTACCCTATAATGAAAGAAACCATTCTTACACTAGAGTATTAACATGAGCGAAAATTGGATTAGAATTTGTGCTACTGACGAAATTGATGAAGAGGACGTAAAACGTTTTGATCACGATGGTAAAACTTACTGTGTGTACAATACTCCAGAAGGTTTTTTTGCGACAGACGGTTTATGCACTCACGAAGATCAACATCTGTCTGATGGATTTGTTTTCGATACTGTAATTGAATGCCCGCTTCACCAAGGTAGTTTCGATATTCGCACTGGCGAAGCGCTTACCGCACCTGTGTGTATTAATCTAAAAACTTGGCCAGTAAAAGTAGAAGAGGGCACTATTTTTCTTGGTGTTGGCGTCACGCTATAAAAATACAGTGTAATGTCCAACAGGTTCGCATTACGTTCGTTATATATTCAGGGTTGGTACGAACTTGATATTACGAAGTTATTGGCCGCGACTGCGAAGGACTTTATATTTGATGATCCCAGAGAACCCATACCGGTTAATCGAAATTCATTAGAAAAATATATGCATGACTGGGTGCAAACAACACGATTGCTCGGATCTACAAATGAGTGGACATTAGCGAATGAGGTTCGTCAGGATAACGATGGTGTGTTGATTGATTGGGAGTGGTGGGAATTAGACAATACATCACTGTGTGGAATGGCTTTTGTCAAAACTCGTGACGATGGTGTCTTTATGGAAAAAATTACTTACTTTGATCGCACGGTGTACTCAAATAGGTAACAGTATTATCTGAGGCAAACGGCAGGGAATGCTAAGGGTGTGTTTTTCTTATTAATCTGCGCAGCGATATCTTTTAGGTTTCTCCATCATTTCCATCACAAGTTCTTCGGCCCCAAAGCCACCTCGACCAAGCGGGATTGCTTGTTGACCGCTATAGCCGATGTTTTGTTTGACAACCGGGTGCATATAGTAGGTGGCGCAGACAATTAGTATTAAGCTGCGTAATTCAGTAATTTCAAGCGACTGGATGTAACTCAGTGCATCTTTGCTGGTTGCATCGTCATAGTTTCGTAGTTGTTCGAGTAGGTTCTGTTCGAGGTCGGGGCGTGAACGCAGCATCAAATCCAGTGGTCCGTCAGCAATATCAATATCCCGGGCCGCGGGTTGTTCTGAGTAACCGGGTAGAATTACATTGGACAGTTCAGTAAAAAGTTTTTGTTGCCTGGTGTCTAGCATTTTATTCAGGAATCCGTTCGAGTAGGAGCGCCGCGTTCACGTATGATCCTATCCACTGCACGACGTGCAAGTGCAGCGATTGTTGCAGCTGGGTTAACTGATGAACTGGTAACAAAAGTACTACCGTCAACTATATATAAATTGGCGATATCATGGCATTGATTCCACTCATTTACTACGGATGAATCCGACGATTTACCCATGCGACAAGTGCCTAGAGGGTGCCACCCTGCATCGGGTGCAAAGCTTTGTTGCAAGGTTTTAGTGACGCCAGCGGCGGCGAAAGATTCTTTTACTCGATCTGTCATAAAGGCCAACATACGTCGACTATTTTCTGAGGTTTTATAAATAAGTCTTGGCAATCCATCCCCGTCTTCGTCAAATTCGTCCTTATCAAGCAGAAGACGATTATGGGCTTCAGGTAGGTCTTCGGCTGTAACACCCCATAGTGCTGATCTGCCAAGCCAATTGGTCACCCGATCATGTAATGCCTCGCCGATAACCGGCTTGCCGTCAGTTGGATAGGTGGCTGCAGTTAGTGGGCCACCGGTAGGGGCCAAGTTCCATTTCCCCCCGCGCACAAAGTCATGTTCCGGACGTGTCTCCGCAAACTCCATAGAGTAAATACTTTGTCCCCAGTGTCCTTGCCAACTTGCCATATCTTCATCAAATAATCCGACCACTCGAGCCAATGGATGCATCATTAGATTATGCCCGACTTGTCCAGATGAGTTGGCCAGACCATCAGGAAACTGGGCGTTGGCTGATTTCAATAACAAGCGTGTGGATCCGATAGCATGGCTGGCAAGAATAACAACACTGGCCTCAATTTTATGGGTATTGCCATCCTGATCATTAAATAGAACACCACTAGCTAAGCCTTGGCCATTGGTAAGGATTCTGCTTACACGAGCTCCCGTTCGTAAAGTGGCGCCAGCCTTAATCGCCGCCGGCCATAAGCTACGATCTGCAGAACTCTTTGCCCCCTCATTGCATCCAACTCGACAGGTACTCCGCTGTACACAAGGTCGACGGCTAGCATATGGTCTCGAGAGTATCGCATTTGAACCGGGCCACCAGTGCCAGCCGAGACGACGATGTGCAGTGGCAATCTTTTCCCCCCAAGGCTGAATAGGCAATGGCGGCAAGGGATATTCTGGTCGATCAGGATAGGCCGGATCGCCAGCTATTCCAGAGACACCAATATCAATTTCATTAGCGTCATAATAAGGTGCTAGATCTTCGTATTTAATTGGCCAGTCGTCGGCAACACCATCAAGACTTCTTACTCTGAAATCCGATGGCAAAAATCGCATCCAATGGGCACTGAATAATACTGTACTACCTCCGACTCCATTAAATAGTAGTGGTTTTATGTCAGATGTGTCGTCGAGAATTCTATAATCAACCTTCCAGTTCCTAACATTGGGATTAGCATGCCATTGTTTTAGTGCGAGTAACTCGAAATCAGCCTTATCACCGGGGTAGTCGTGCGGATTTGTCCAGTTACCTTGCTCTAAACAAGTAACCTCAACACCGGCTCTAGCTAATTGTAAAGAGGAGATCGCGCCAGATAATCCACCGCCAATTACGAGTACATCGGTCTTGTAATTACTTGTTGTCATGTTTTGGCTTGGCTAATAGGATATTAGTTTTGAGAAATGCTCGGTCTGTAAGGGTTTTTTAAAGTGGGAGTATCCATGCTAACCCCTATTACCATCTATATATAAAATAGCGGATCGCCATACTATACATAACGTTGATATAAACAGAAATCTCTTGTTTCTTAATAGTCTAGAAATATTTACTTCGGAGACTCGATCTGACTCAATAATTGCTATTAGATTTCACTACTGTCCCGTTAACTTTCAAACGAAAGAGATCTGATTAGGGTCATGAAGATGATCTCGAATGATCTGGCCCCGTAGCAATGTCATTAGGTCTCGTTTCTCAAACAGATTGA
>Ga0213861_10002060_pt1 | contig 17550 bp, 23 predicted proteins | sample PICome_4_FD_160110 | JGI IMG/M metagenome (GOLD analysis project Ga0213861, IMG submission 160110) | Coastal seawater microbial communities near Pivers Island, North Carolina, United States - PICO131 | ecosystem: Environmental > Aquatic > Marine > Coastal | place: USA: North Carolina... | reverse complement strand
CGTCTTGGTTCAATTTGCAGGTTGCATAAATAAGGTATCATTGGAGATATTATGCCGTTATACGATTTTGAAAATAAAGAAACTGGCGAGAGGTTTACCCTCATGCTTACAATAGCCAACAAACAAAAGTTCCTAGAGCTGAACCCCGAGGTCAAGTCTATCATACTTGGCGCGCCATCTCTTGTAGCAGGAACGAATCACCTAGCAAAATTAGACGATGGCTGGAAAGAAAACCTTTCCCGCATCGCAGAAGCACACCCAGGATCCGCACTCGCGGAAAAACAAGGTGGACGGTCTACCAAGGCAGTCAAAGTTCAAGACCTCGCAAAGAAGCACGGCTTGCGAAAGAAAGGGCAATATAATATGGATCTTTAACCCTCAACCCAAAGGAGACATTATGTCATCCACTTTTGCGCATGTAGATAAAAACATTTCTGAGATAGACTACTACATTGATAGAAGGCAAAAGAAAAAAGAAAAAAAGGCTAGTGGTAGAATTCGACAACAATCTGGCCTGACATTAAGGGAAATATCACCACTTACAAATACACAGCGAGAAGTCTTTAAAGCATACAACAGCGGATACAACACCGTTCTACACGGTTGTGCCGGCACCGGTAAGACATTCCTGTCTGCCTATCTGGCCATTCGCGATATCATGAATAAGGTGGATCAAAAGCGACAGCTGATTATTGTACGCAGCGTTGTACCTTCACGGGATATGGGGTTTCTCCCTGGTTCCGTAACTGAGAAGGCAAAGATCTATGAAGCACCATACCAAGCAATCTTCACCGACCTATTCGGTAGAGGTGACGCTTATGAAGTTCTCAAACAAAAACAAAAGGTAGTCTTCACAACAACGTCATTCGTACGAGGTCAAACTTGGGATGATGCGATTGTCCTTGTGGACGAATTTCAAAATCTTAGTTGGCAAGAACTCAACACAGTAATTACACGCGTGGGGGAAAACTCCAGAATCATATTTTCGGGTGATGGGAAACAGGACGACCTTACTAGCGAGCGGTATAGCACTGAGTCAGGCGCAGCAAAGTTCATCAAGATATTGAATAAGATGGACAGCTTTGCTTCTATTGACTTTGGGCCAGATGATATTGTGCGCTCAGACTTTGTTAGAGAATACATCAAAACGTGTTACGAAATGGGCATATATGGAGGATAAAAGGCTTTACTTTTTTATTGTACTATAGTATAATACACTATTGATCAGGATTTATATTATGTTTGAACACAAGAAACTGTCGTTCCAGGAATTGAACACCGAAACCATTAAGGGTGGTCGTTATTATATTACGCCGAATGGTGCTTACCCAAGTATCACTACGGTTCTCGGTGTTCTATCAAAACAAGGAATAGCTGAGTGGAGGGAACGAGTTGGTGAAGTTGAAGCTGACCGTATCTCCACTCAAGCTGCCCGCCGTGGTACTAATGTTCACCAGATGTGTGAGGATTATGTCAATAATGAATTGGATATCAGCAAGTTCAAGCCGCATGAAAAGGCGATGTTCATTCCGATTAAGCGTGTTCTTGATGAAAGTCTAGGCTTGGTATATGCCCAAGAGTGTCCACTCTACTCCGACTATCTTGGCATCGCGGGTCGCGTTGATTGTGTAGCTGAGTATAATGGTCGCTTGTCTATCATAGACTACAAGACTGCTGGTAAACTGAAGAAGAAAGAATGGATCGGAAGTTACTTTCAGCAGGCTTCGGCTTATTGTGTGATGTTTGAGGAGCGGACTGGTATTCCAGTCGACCAGATTGTTATTGTAATTGCTGTAGAGAGCGAATCTGAACCACAAGTATTTGTCGAAAAGCGCGACAACTATATCGGAGAATGTATCGAAACAATAGCAAAGTATAAGGAAAGTCTCGATGGCTAAGTGGGAAGGATATGGTAAATGGGAAACTGAAGGGTTTATGTCATATAACCCGATCGCAATGAATGGCTGGGTATTTCAAATATCTACATTAAACTCGGCGGTGATGGTGTTCGCGATCAACTACTATACTGAAGAAACTGAACTGATCGGATTTAAGGATATAGATTCTGCTAGGGAATGGATTGACTGTGTGTTCGATCAAGATGGCGAGGATTACTTATGATCAAATCAATTATACTAGCATCAGCACTAATTGCTCCAGCAGCGGCACAAGGTTATAGCGATGAAGAAGTTACTTGGCTTGCCAAGAACGTATACTTCGAGGCACGCAATCAAGGGATAGCCGGTCAGATAGCGGTGGCGCAAGTTACCTTGAACCGTGTTGATGATAGAAGGTTCCCTAATACAATTCGTGAAGTTGTCACTCAAGGATTGACTAAGAAGTCTTGGCGCGGAATCATTTATCCTATCAAAAACAAATGCCAGTTCTCTTGGTATTGTGATGGTAAAGAAGATAAGATATCCGATTGGGGATCATTCAATAAGATCAAAAAAATGTTATTGACTTATACAGCTAGTAGTAGTATAATTGATATAACTGAAGGTGCTACGCATTATCATGCTGATTATGTTTATCCCGATTGGGCTGATACTAAAACAAAAACTATAGAGATAGAAGATCATATCTTTTACAGATGGGAGTAATTAATGGTTGAGGTTATGACTACAGCCAAGTTTTCTAATATAATCGAGAATGTGGTAATTGATAAGCGTATCGGTTATATGGATGCGGTATGTTGGTGGTGCGAAAAGAACGAGATGGAAATTGAAGTCGCAGCTAAACTTCTCAACACAGTCATCAAAGGTAAACTAGAAGTTGAAGCGCAAGATCTTAATTATCTTGCAAAGGGCGCCAGACTGCCTATTTAATTATGAGTGAGACTATGTCAGGATTTGATTGCTACAAAACTTATCTCGCGGTGAGTCAACATTTCACGCGCGAGTCTTACGACTATTTTAAATATAATGGTCAGGTAAGAGCAAAAGAAACATCTTATGAAGTTAGAAAGGATAAGTATTTTTTCGAGAAGGCTGCTAAGAAGTTTAAGCGCGATGACTTTGTTAAGTTCTTAGTTGCTAACTACAGTCAGAATACAGGCAAACCTCCATGGATTGGGAACCTTTTAAGTGCACCGAATGATTTGATTATGAAGTCGTGGAAGAAAAACACTGAATCATTATCGTACAGATTCTCTGAGGATATGGATTATTTGTTTAATGTCGAAGAGTCCTTCAACGACTTATTCACTATGAATGATGGTTCACATCCTATCATCTATCGTCACTATGCTCAGAATAAAATCTCGCTAGAGACCTTGGTGCTTCTCAACGAGCTGGTCGGCTTTAATAAATTGTGGAAGAGGTACGATGACATTGTACTTAATGATACAGTTTTTCTGCTGAGCAAATACACGCCGTTCCTACACCGCTTTTCCCCCATCAATAAAGATAAACTGAAAAGCATAGTTTTGAAAACGTATAAATAAACTTAATACACCGCATACAAAAAGGTTGACTTGCTCCTCAAAAGCAAGTATAATAGAAACTCAATATTATGATATATTGTGAATAAACTTAATATAAACTATACAGAAGGTAATACAATAATGGCATCATCATTTGCATCACTCAAAAAATCTCGTAGCAGCTCTCTCAACAAACTCTTATCTGAATCTACTAAACTTTCTTCTGGCAGTCAGCAGAAGTCAGGCGACGATCGTTTCTGGAAACCAGAAGTCGATAAGGCTGGTAATGGGTATGCTGTACTTCGATTCCTGCCCGAACCAAAAGGTGAAGATCTGCCTTGGGTTCGTATGTTCGATCATGGCTTTCAAGGTACTGGCGGCTGGTATATCGAAAACTCTTTAACAACTATCAACCAGAAAGATCCCGTCTCTGAGTATAATTCTATGCTTTGGAACAACGGTACTGATGCTGGTAAAGAACAAGCTCGTAAGCAAAAGCGCCGCCTGTCATATATCGCGAATGTCATGGTCATTAAAGACCCTGCGCATCCTGAGAATGAAGGTAAGGTAATGCTCTATAAGTTTGGTAAGAAAATCTTTGACAAACTGAACGAAGCGATGAACCCTGCGTTTGAAGATGAAGAAGCAATCAACCCCTTTGACTTCTGGGAAGGCGCTGACTTCAAACTGAAGATCCGTCAGGTTGAAGGTTATCGTAACTATGACAAGTCTGAGTTTGACTCGCAAAGCGAACTGCTTGATGGTGACGACGAAGCTTTAGAAAAGGCGTATGAATCTTTGCATTCTCTTCAAGACTTTGTCGATCCAAAGAACTTCAAGAGTTTCGCAGAGTTACAAACTAAACTCAACCGTGTTCTTGGCCTCGGTGGTGTTCCAGTTACTGGTAATGCTATGGACGATGACGGCACTGACGAGATTCCGTTTGAGCCTGTGGCTAAAGTCGCTGCTGCACCAACTACCCGAACTGCTTCTGCGCCGGTTGAAGAAGAGGATGAAGATGATTCATTGTCGTTCTTCGAGAAACTTGCTGAAGAAGATTAATAGTAAGGTAACAACAAAAAGGGGCACTCTTCGGAGCTGCCCCTTTTTTTATACTGCCTTACTGCGCCTTGCTTGATTTGCTGTTCTGCTTCTACCAGGAGATACTGATACCATAGTCTGACTATTCATGCTTGTAGATGATGGCGCGTTTACAGTTGTCGGAGCATTAGTCACAACATTTATGCTTGCTGCGGAAGCAGCTTGAGATGCTGATCTTCCATTAATTTCACTACCAGCGCCAATACCAGATTCAGTTCCCTTTCCCTCAACCTGTTCGCGAGCTTCTGCAGGTTTGGCTTCAGGGCGTTTCGAAACGTCTTCGATACCTTCACGTTCCTTCTCCATCTCGGCCCTTCTCAGAGCATCATTGGCAAGTGATCGTTTAATAGTTCCGGCTTTCTTACCTTCCCGTATTTCTTCCTCGGTCAGATTCTGCATCCCGTCTTTGGTCATCACCCCAACTTTCACCGGTGGCGCTGGTTGATTTGCGGCTCGCTCTTTCTCGACTGCCTCGCGCATCTCCTTTTCTTTGCTTGTCTCGAATCCGAAAAGGCTTTTCACCCAGTCAACCTTATCGTTGAACCAATCGCCGACACTTCTCAATACACTTTCCAAGCCATCAACCAAACCACTAAACACTTCTTCAAAGGAGAAGCCGTCAAGCATCTCTGAGAAATTCTCAAATCCAAGTTTGCTCGCGAGCCACGAAACGGCATCTTTGAGTAAGTCTAGCGGTTTCATGATGAGTCCGTTGAACAAACCTTTGATTGCTCCCATCACACCACCAAGAAGACCACCCGCTTCGAATCCATCCATGAACCCTGTAACAGTATCTACAATACCCATGATGATTGTGATTGGCAAGAACAACTTCCCAAGAACAGAACCAAAGCCAGCTGCGAATTTTGCTATTGGCGCAAAACCTTTGCTTATGATTCCAAATACTTTACCGAATGTCCCACTCTTTCCAAATAGACCACTTATCTTTGAGCCGATATTCTTGAAGAAATCTCCCATCGCTATAAACGGCTTTAGCAACTTATCAATAGGAACATTTTTCGTGGAAAAGGTTTTGGAGAATTTCGACCCTAGATCTTTAATGAAGTCTATTGCTTTGACGAATGGTTTGGTCAGGTTTCCCTTGAAGACTTTGTTCAGAAAAGCAAACTCAGCCTTTAACGATTTGAAGAATCCTACCAGCGCAATAACTGGAGCGGCAATGATGCCGAACAGCATACCAACACCCATACCGCCCTTTTCGCCGAGACCCTTCAACCCTTCAAGAAGCGATTTTCCCATCGACTTTATGCCTATGGATATGCTTTCTAATGCTGTTTGTTGTTCTGCCGCGACAACTGCTTGTTCTGCTTTGTTCTCTGCTTCTACAGCTTTGTTGCCTTTGAAGACGCCAGTAATTCCTTTTGTGACACTTTCAGAAAACGCTTTATTATCTGCGGAAATTCCTGCTTTAACATCATACAGGCCAGATTTTACACCATCAACAGCAGTAGAAATACCGCCGAGCAATCCTTGTTGCGTTTTTTCGAATCCAGCTTCTCTTTTGCTGTTATCTGATTCTGCGGCAAGAATTCCGTCTACGATTTTTTGAGATGATAAGAATCTTCCTTTCTCATCACGGTCAGCAACTCTCGCTGTTAATTTTCCTTGCCTATCAAAAAACGCATTTACATTCAATCCATACGCATCAAGACTGGCCTTTAATGCATCTGCTTGCGCTTTTTGGGCTTCGGTGACTTCCTTATTTGCTTTGAGAAGTCGCAGTTCATCACGTGTGATGCCAACTGTTTCAGCTAGACGCTTCTCTTCCTTGATCTGCGTCATCTTTTGCCCGACAAATGTTTTGTCAAACCCAGCCTTTATTTTCTTGAATGGATTGATGCTATCCATCTGAGACTTGGCAAATTGATTCAAGGCCATTGATGTTTTGTTAAATGCCTTGTTACTATCCGAAAAGATTTTCATCTGATTGGCCAGCTCTTTGCTAGCTTCAGTCATTCTGGCATCTGACTCCATGGATCCTTCCATGGCCTTCGTGACTAATTCCGGTAGTTTTTTATCTTCTGCCATCTTACTTACTCATTGCCTCTTTAGCATAGAACGCCGCAACAATTGCTGCGACCGATACGAAATACGTTGGCGCCATAGACCCTAATGTTTTCTGCGCTTCATCCAGCCCAGCCAAAGATGCCAGAACTACCGCAAATGGATATAGCAGCATACCAAACAATGCAAACCAAGCCATCTTCCTTTGCGCATCTCGCATCGCATCAGCATCTTCCAGTTCTTTCCGCTTGAACTCGAGGTGCATCTCTAACTCTTCTTCAGTGATAATTCCATCACCATTTATGTCTGCCGCTTCTAGTGAAGATCCTGCTTCTATTTTCTTTCCCATCTGATTACCTATTCTGTTTTTGGTTTTCTTCTTGTTCCTCGAGGTAATTTCTCAGAAGTGTAACATATATGTCACGCTCGAACGGTATCATTTCATCTAGTTCTGACAAGCTATAGTTGTGGTGTTGCATCAAAGCAAAGTTTAATTGGTACATGTTCGCTAATGAATCGTGTACCATACTTACATAAAAAAACTTGTAAGTCCCTCCAGCTTGAGGCTATCGTCTTTACCACATTCCTTACATGTCCATTCAATTTCATGGCTCAACTTTGGCGAGTTCTCGAAGAATTCTGTTATCTTCTTAAACTGCTCTGAACTTAATTGTTCAAGCCAGTCAGCCATTTCTTTCTTTGTGAAATCACTGTATACATTTTCATTATCGTAAATAAACTCAACGCAATCAATAATAAGATTGAACATATCTTCTGACGAATCAGTGTCCAAGCCTTTAATATCGTTGATGCCAGCATATCTCAACTTAATGCCGACATCGCCGGTCAAGTGTATCTTATTTTCTGGCCGTTCTTCAGTCACGTTAATATCGTCAATGTTAACTTCTACATCAGTACGGTGTTTACATTCGCCATCTTTATGGCTCATTCGCAACTCTATAACTTCACCGACAGACTTGCCTCTCAATTTAAGAAACAAGTATTCAATATCAAACGTTGCCAGTTTAGTCAAATCAATGCCTTCTTGCAGGCAGTTGTTGAGTATCGTTATGATTGCGTTGGTTATCTCGTTTTGATCATTTCCCTCAAGAGCCATCAATAGAATTTTTTCTTCCTTCACTAGGAATGGTCTATACTTAATTTCCTGACCAGTTGAAGGTATCTTCGTAAAAAATTCAGGTGCCGTTAATGATGGTAATGCCATAATATTCTCCAGTTATATAAAATAATTAAAATGCGCTTCTTATCGCAGCAACACGTCCAAGTGTGCCGCCGACATTTGCGCTTATCGATCCAGTCGCAGTTGATCCTGATATATTTCCAACACCAGGAATTCTAGCGCTTCCGCTTATTCCTCCTGGCCCAATACTCAAAGAGAAGCCAAACCCTTGCTCTGGCTGATCTTGTTTTGTAAACTTACACTTATAATTTCTGTATGCAAAAGTGACGCCAAGTCTGGCGACACCTTCCTCATTCCAACCCATTGTGATCGGATTAATGATTAAAGGATATGCTTCATTTAATGTATGTAGCGCACGCAGCTCACCAGTCGGAGAGTATTGTCTGATCTCGATCGTTCCCGCATAGTTGTCAAAATACTTTGGATTGAACGTGTTGGATGACGTTCTGCTGAAGAAATAATCATTGAACGCTCCAGTATTTACCATTCTATCTTGCCAAATCTCAAAGTATTCTTTTTCGCGCATATCTTCGCTGAGAAGAAACTGTACTGTCACATCGCCGTATGTCTGGCCATATGCAACCTTATTTACTGGACCATAGTTCTGGAACTTGTGTTCTACTGAAGCTATACTTCTTCCAGGAATGTCCACAGATTCTGCGCGATACATTAATTCGCGCTCGTCCATGAAGTCTCCGAATCCATGACAGATCACTTCATAGTGAGATAGTTTTGCGACACCGCTCTTATTGATTGAAGAAACCATGTCGTTTACGTTAAATGCCATTAGATCATTTTCCTGCTGTCTGCCCAAACTTTTGTTTTCTTTGCCTTCTCAAATCTTTCTGTCGGCAGGAATAATGCCGTATCCCACTCAGTCGAATTGATCTCGATAAACTTTGAGCGGACATGTTGACTCAAATAGTGTTTGAATGTCGGTTTAAAGTATTTGAACTTACTAGCACTATTTAGTAGATCATACGTTAATTTCAATTTGGTGCTTTCATCGTATCTAGTATTATTTGTCAAGTCGTACAGACCATCCATCAATTTCGCTCTTAGTTGCGGTGGAAGGTAGTGTAAATTGATACCATAGAACCCGCCTTGAGCTGGACCAACCATAAAGATCAACGGAAACTTATCGTAGTATGGTAGAGTCTTAGCGCCTTTCGGCTCATATTTGAAGTGATACATCCTACCGATCAAGACATTAGACTTTCCGGTGCTGCTCCGTATGATGTTGTCCGGATAAACTGCCGCGCTTCTTTGATCTCTCGCCTTTTCGCGATACCAATCTCTGGCGCCCTGCGTTCGCGCTGGGACTTGCCCTTTACGAATACCGGTCAATAATATGTCGTCAAATATGCTGGCGATGATAGTAGCCTCTTGTTATCTACTATTTAGTCTTTTTATACAACTCTTTTTCGGTGAGAATTTGAAACTTCCAATTACGATCTTTACAATACTCAATCGCTGCTTCCCACTTCGCCTGATTCACCCCCCACGTCTTCACCTCATTCAAATATTTTTTGGTGAGACGCTTCTGCGATTTCGGCGCATGTGTTTGGGCGTATGGTTTGACTTCTATCATTATTGTTTCTTTATTTTTTGTTCGAATTACAAAGTCAACAAAGTACCGATGTTTCTTTCCATCAATCGGAGATCGATAACCTATGGGGAATGGTTCAGAAGCCCACCAGTGTATGTCTGGGTTCTTATCAAGATAAGACATTACGTGCCTCTCCCACATTGAGCGGTACGTGATATTTGAAGGATCGCCCTTATACTTCTCGGGAAACTTACATTGATATTTACCTTTATAAAAATGCGTCATCACTTCCCTTATAAATAGTTCATCTAAAGCATTATTTATAGGCAAAGCTGCATGGCAAAAATAAACCTAAAACAACTAACTGTAGCTGGCAAAAGCGCAGCAGGTCAAGTTGGTGGAAATTTAGAGAACGTTGCTGGAGCCGCCGGACAAGGCTCATTCTCAGTTTCAGCTGGCCCTAATGGTATTTCTATCAATGCTAACTTCAACGAATTGATAAAAAAAGAAACGACAGGTAATAAGATCGTATCGCCAGTCAATGCGCTGTACTCAAATCCGAAAGTGAAGAATACAATTGTATTTCCGCGCGACTTGACGAACGAACACTATGTCATTTTCAGCGTGATGAACCGTGATAGAAAAGATCGAACCAAAGCGCCAACAAAAACAGCTATCCGAAATATAGTTTTGCCGGTGCCTAATAATCTGCAAGCATCTTATGGCGCGCAGTACGAAAACGAAGGTCTTGGCGCTCTCGGCGCTGCAGCGGCTGGCAGGCTTTCGGCATCGAACCTCGGCCAAGGCGTAAATGATATTGGCGAGCTTATATCGAAGAAGTTTAATGCTGCCACCGGTTCTTTGAAATCTGGAGATTCTGATGGTATGCTGAAGTCGGCAGCGATACTTGCGCCAGTAGCAGCAACCGCAGCTGCAACCGGTGGCGCAGGATCTGTCGCAGGTGCGCTAACAGCATTGGGAACTGGCGGATCCGTCCTTTCTGGTGTTGCTGTTGACGAGGGATTGGCGATCAACCCACACATGGCCGTATTGTTTAAGGGTGTTGACTTCAGAGAACACCAATTTTCATATAAGTTCATTGCTAGAAATAATATGGAATCTGATATAATTCAAGAGTTGATCGCGGTGTTGAAGTATCACATGCATCCCGGATATACTGCCGGAACATTGGGATTCACATATCCAGATGAATTTGAAGTCACCTTTGCTGATGCCATCGCATCTAACCTTTACAAAATTGGAACATGTGTTCTTAAGTCTTTGACCGTGAATTACAACGGAGAAGGGTTTCCGCTGTTCTTTGAAGATACTGGACAGCCTGTTTCGATTGAAATCAATATGTCGTTCCAGGAAACTGAAATTATAACTCGCGAAAATTTAGACACTGGATATTACACACCAAAGTCAGCACAACCGAAGGGTAAAGCATAATGTCGAATTACTTTTCATACTTCCCAAAAACAACGCACGATCTTACAAATCGCGGACACAATATTCAGCTAACTAATTTGCTGCGTAGGTTTAAAATCCCAACATCAATATCTTCTCGCGCCGGTGTTTACTACGACTATGACATTCAAGAAGGCGATCGGCCAGACACCATAGCAGAAAAGTATTATGGCAATGCGAATTACGCTTGGCTTGTTCTACACTTCAACAATATTAGCGATGTACATTTTGATTGGCCCCTTTCTTCTGTAGATTTTGAAAGATATATCACCGGAAAGTATGGCAGTATTTCAGCGGCACAGTCGCAGATTGAAGAGTACAGAATATATTTGTCGCGTATTGAAAGCGGAAGTAAGGTTCCCGCCACATCCGTAGTTCTTTATGATGGAACTGTTGTCACGGAACGTGTTGTGGTTGTTGACGAGTCTACATACAATTCTACAGCAGCAAATTATCAAAAAGCTGCTGTGACAAGTTACGATTATGAAATTGAAAAGAACGAAGCCAAGCGAGCAATCCAATTACTCGACAAAAGATACTTGAGTAAAGTTCGCGATGAAGTTGAAGATATCTTAAGGAATGGCGTTTAATGTCTGAAGAAGGGATCTCGGGATACAGAAACCCTGGGGATATTGATGTTCGGAAGTTCACTCTAGTTTCAGCGAGCGGGCAGATCATCGATCTACAATCATTGGTTGTAGACTTCAGCGTGTATCAAAGTATATTTGAACATTACATTCAATGCGATCTTGTGTTGAATGATTCTGTCGGATTGATCAATACGTTAAGAGGCGATAAAGACAATAATATTCAAGGCGGATTTACTGGCGGCGAAGTTTTAATTGTATCATACAGATCGAACGATGAGTCTTTAAAGTATAAGAACCACTTCTTTTCTTTGTATGAGCTTACCGACAGGAAAAGAATTGAGGAAAGAAGCGAAGCATATTTCTTATCAGGAATTAGTGTCGAAGCATACCCAGCCATGTCAAATAAAATTTGTAGAGCTTATGGCGGAAAGGCTGGAAACATAATATCCAAAATGGTAAGCAGTATTGTAGACGAATATGTTTACAACGAAAATATCAAAGCCTTACACTATAACTACAGAGAAACAGCTGGGTTTCGTCAAATAAAAACTAAAGATATTGACGAAACTATCGGATTACAAAAATACATTATACCGAATTTAACTGTAGATGACACCATCGATTTTCTGGCAAAGGAATCGGATTCGCCAGACCATATACCATATTATATGTTTTATGAGAATAGCTCTGGGTTTAATTTCAAAAACCTCAGCAACCTCATCAAACAAGATGTTAAAGAAACGTTCACATACCTACCGTCAAACGTAGCCGAAGGTAAGAACACCGCTCAAGACGAAAACTTTGACAGAACAAAAATAATTATGTTTGATGTTATCAAGCAAAGTAACCTCGTCGACAATATGCAGGCTGGATTGTATCGCTCCAAGACAATACATCTAGACCTTCTTCGTAAATCCAAACGCGAAGTTATATTCGACTACGACGCCTATGCGCCAAAGTATAGTAAACTCCAACCATATAAAATTCCAGGCAAGATAGATTCTATTCCTCTCGTCAGGATGTTGACGACAAGAACTGGACATGACACGGATCCATTTTTTGCCAAAGAAGCGCCTGTCCCGAAGAAGTATGGTGAGGTTATCGCGCAAAGCGATTCATACGAAACGCACATATTCAACACAATAGTCGAAGTTACAATCCCAGGCGATAGCGAGTTGGATGCTGGTGACATAATATATTTGAGCATTCCATCTGCCGCAACCACAAAAGACCAGGATGGTGATGAAGATAAATACCTGAGTGGAAAGTATCTAATTACCAAACTTCGGCATAAGATGCTTGACGGTAATGATTCTTTCACAACTATTCTAGAATGTGCCAAAGATACAGGCACAAAGATTTAACAATACCGGAGATATAATATGCCATTGCCAGGATCAGATAGAGATTTAGCCCACAAAAAGTTTTTGTCGGAAGTAGCCGAGCCAGTTCAAGAGAAGCCAGTATTCCTCCAGGAAATCAAAGAACCGACTCATGAGTATGAAGTTCTCGTTGAAAAAGATACGAAGAAGAAAAGTAAAGGCCGCTCCAAAAAATAAGTCATCATCTCAGGGTAACTAATGAGACAATACATCGGTAGAGATGACTTCACTTGGTTTATTGGAGTTGTTGAAGATAGGAATGATCCTGCTCAACTCGGGCGGGTGCGCGTTCGCACATTCGGATATCACACCGATAATAAAGATCAGATTCCGACAGAAGCATTACCTTGGGCGACACCAATCAACAGTGTCGATTCAGCTTCAATCAGTGGAGTTGGTACATCACCAACCGGAATGGTTGAGGGTACATGGGTTGTTGGATTCTTTATTGACGGCGATCGCGCGCAAGAACCTGCGATCATAGGAACATTAGCTGGCGCACCATCTGCTCTAGCTGAAACGACTTTGGGCTTCAACGATCCGAATGGTGTATATCCAAAATACATAAACCAGTCTGATGTTAATGATCGTGCGCGCGGTGTCGCCCAAGCTGCGCCGCCAGTACTCAGTTCGACCATAGCAACTCCTGACAGTCCATATGCGCCGACTTATCCATACAACCACGTCAGGTCTACCGAGTCAGGCCACTATAAAGAATACGATGACACCCCAAGCGCGGAACGGATTAAAGAATTCCACAAAAGTGGGACGATGTATGAGGTTTACCCTGACGGTACAAAAGTAACACACATTGTCAAAGACAATTATACTGTAGTTGCTGGTGAAGATAAAATTCACGTTAAAGGTAATGTGACTATATATGTTGATGGTGACACTAACTTGACAGTTTCTGGAACTACCACAGTAGAAACGCCAACTACAAACTGGACTGGCGATATAAATTTGACAGGAGATATTAATATCACAGGAACATCAACTGCTTCTGTGGACCACATCTCTTCAGGAATATCTGGTAAGAGTCATACTCACAAAGATACTCCAGGACTTGGCGCTGGTACTACCAGCAAGCCGCAATAGGGTGATTATGAATGTCTAAGTTTCTTGACGAATCTGGATTCACTATGAAAATTGGTGGCATTGAAATTGCCTCCAACACAACACCAGGAACACTAGAAGGTCAGCTTGTGTTTGGCGACTGGGTTATTGTCAATGAATCAAGCGAATTAATTTTCAAACTGAATAATGTTGAAAAGATGCGCCTGAACACTGCAGGTATTGTTGGTGTTTCTGAAAGTAGTTCTTATCAAACATTCACATTCACATCAACAAATAATGATACACTCTTCAGTGGCGCTGATCAATTTGGTGTTCCGCTTTCTTACACTGTAGGAAGTGCCGCTACATACTTGAATGGGATTCGGTTGGTTGCTAATACTGATTATACTGCGACCACTGGAAATACTGTCGTTTTTCTTGAGCCTACTTCTAATGGTGATATAATTACGGTAGAAACATTCTAATCAACTCGTATAAATAGAGTATCAATTGGGTCGTTTATATTAATACTTAAAGGGCGACATTCTTATTATACTATATTATTGGAAAAAGTAAAGGTTTTTTTATGAATAATCATGACAGTTTAACAAATTTATTTGAAACATATAACACCGAAAGTCAAAAGTTTGAAAGCGGTAACGCAGCTGCTGGCACAAGAGCAAGAAAGGCTCTGGCTGAAATCAGCAAACTGTGTAAAGATAGGCGCAAAGAGATTCAAGATTCTAAAAACGCATAAAGTAGAGAGTTATGGCTGGCAAGACTAAAACGAAAGAAATCTATAGTGATTTGGATTTGGGCTTTTTTGCCCATCCAGTCACGCAGGCTGTAACGCGCAAAACTAATAGAGAAGCTGTTCGCCAGGCAGTCAAGTCATTAATCTTGACAGATTATTATGAGCGACCATTTAATTCTGGTATTGGTTGCAGTATTCGCTACTATCTTTTTGAACTTTTTACACCAGCCACTAAACAAGCAATGGAACGCGCCATCCGTGAGGTAATTTCCAACTACGAACCTCGGGCAGATGTCATAGCGGTGATGGTTGAAGAAAAGCCAGATGATCATGCTCTTGTCGTATCAATAGCATTCATGATAATCAACGATCCAGATCCAGTCATCTTAGATGTCATACTAGAAAGAGTCAGGTAATGTCAGCAAACACATACTTACAAGTATCCGAATTAGATTTTGATGAGATCCGTTCAAATCTAAAAACCTATTTGAGCAGCCAAGATCAATTCAAGGACTATAGTTTTGAAGGGTCAGCTATGGCTGTTCTTCTTGATGTTCTTGCGTATAATACGCACTACAATGCATATTATCTGAACATGGTCGGAAACGAAATGTTCTTGGACACCGCGCAACAAAGGGATTCAGTCGTTTCTCGCGCAAAAGAGCTCGGCTATGTTCCTGTATCTTCAATCGGCGCAACTGCTGAAGTCAATCTGACAATTACTGGCGTTGCTAATACAGTAACCCAAGTTACAGTTCCGAAGAACTCAAAATTTACAACTACTGTTGATGATGTGACATACACATACGTAACGCCAAATTCGACAAAAATTGCGGCATCATCTCCTGGTGTATTTACTTCTCCAGTTGTTATCAAGGAAGGCGAGCCATTATCGCATTCTTGGACAGTGAGCGCATCTAATCCTGTTCGATATATTATCCCAAACGCTGGCGTTGACACAACTAGCATTACTGTCAATGTTCAAGAATCTGCTTCAGACTCTACGACAACTGAGTTCACAAGAGCAACCAATATCGTTCAAGTATTCTCAACTTCGCCAATTTATTTTGTTGAAGAAGCGGCTGATGAAAAGTATGAAGTGATCTTTGGTTCTGGTTCTTTGGGCCGTTCTTTGAAAGCTGGTAATATTGTCAAGGTAGACTATCTTGTGAACAGCGGAGAAGCGACTAATGGCGCTGACACTTTTAGTGTCGACAGTTTAAATATTGGAACTTCATATACATCTGCAGTTATCTCGTCGGTCGCCGCCAACGCACTTGGTGGAAGGCCACAAGAGACAGTAGAATCTATCAAGTTTCAAGCGCCGAGAAATTATCAAACGCAGAACAGAGCAGTTATTGCTAGCGATTACGAAAGAATACTTCTTTCCGAAAACCCCGACCTACAGTCTGTTATTGCGTATGGCGGCGAGCAGGCAACACCAGCTGTGTACGGTAAGGTGTTTATTGCTGTTAAACCCTTTGGGGAAAAGTTTGCTACCGAAAGCAGAAAACAATCACTCAAAAGTTCAATTTCCGACAGAACACCATTAGCTGTTGATCCGATTGTTATAGATGCAGATTACACATACATCATTCCGACAATAACGTCATACTATGATACTACAAAATCTTCTTTGAATAATATTGCCGTTGAGAGTAATATTAGAACAGCAGTAGAAACTTTCTCGACCAACAACCTTGGCAGGTTTGGCAATAAACTCAGATTTTCTAGATTCGTCAGATCTTTAGATGATACATCTGAAGGATCTATACTTAACAACGACGCAATCATTAAAATTCAGAAGAGAATTACGCCAAATACAAATGTTGCCGAGTTAGTTACTTTGCGCTATAATAATCCTATTCGCCCAGGAACATTAGCATCAACTGAATTTACATACAATGGATTCTCTGCGTTCCTCGGAGATAATGGTCTTGGTGTTGTGAGCATATTCAGGTACAGTGACACAAAGGAACGAATAGATATTGTGCCGACCGCTGGCTCGGTCGATTATGATTCCGGAATTGTTTCTGTTGAAAACTTTTTGCCATCAGCATTTTCTGACCTGGAACTAAAAGTCAGCGTCACACCAGTAAACTTAGATGTCATACCAGTGCGAGAGCAAATCCTTATATTGGAGTCTGCTGACGCTGTTATTAATGTTGTTGGCGAGCAGACCTAATGGTAAAATCAAAACTTTCGGCGCTCGTAAGGAATCAGTTCCCAGCTTTCTATCAGGAAGAAGGCGAGAACTTTCTTGCGTTTATTGAGGCATACTACGAGTATCTAGAACAGAACGGTAAATTGACTGACGCTATCCAGAATCTTCAGTCGAGCAGAGACATCAATACAACACTTGACGAGTATATTACATACTTCCAAAATACATTATTGCCTTCTGTCCCTCATTCTGTTGTAGCCGATAAGAAACTTTTGGCCAAATATGTTAAGTACTATAATGTAACACGTGGTTCGCTTTCTTCTTATAAGTTGCTGTTCAGAACTCTGTATAATGAATCTGTAGAAGTTTATTATCCTGCTGATCAAATGCTCAAGGTATCTGATGGTGATTGGAACCTCGATAGATATCTTGTCACATCATATGACATAAACAACTATAAATTTATTGGCAGAACAATTCAAGGTCAGGAATCTCGTGCCGAGGCTCTTGTTGAGGATGTTGTCGGGCGTGTAATTCGCAACAGAGACGTGATGCAATTAATCGTATCCAAGGTGAAAGGTTCGTTCAATCACTTGGAGCCTGTTCGCATTTTGGGCGAAGCGCCGAATGGAACTGGACACTCCCCTGTGGTCGAGGCAGGCATTGCCAGATTGGAAATTGTGTCGCCAGGTGGAGAATATAATAAAGGCGATGTTGTTGAACTTTTGTCTAATGGTGTTGGCGATTTCGGTAAGGTTGTTGTAACTGATACGGTCGACCTCGGCGGATCAATCACTTTCTCTATTACGGATGGTGGTTCAGGGTACACATCTT
>Ga0213861_10002058_pt1 | contig 17566 bp, 18 predicted proteins | sample PICome_4_FD_160110 | JGI IMG/M metagenome (GOLD analysis project Ga0213861, IMG submission 160110) | Coastal seawater microbial communities near Pivers Island, North Carolina, United States - PICO131 | ecosystem: Environmental > Aquatic > Marine > Coastal | place: USA: North Carolina... | reverse complement strand
CAGATCCACGTAAGCCGGGCTGGTGATCAGGTCGTAGGACTTGAGGATGCGATACACGGAAGCTTCTGATACAAAATACTTTTCCGTATCGGTGAACTGCACGGCCAACTCGCGCGGCGACAGATCGCTTTCCAGTAGAGCCAGGTTCCTGATCTTCTCGCGAACCGGCTCGGGAATGCGGTTCCAGACCCGTGATGGCCTGGGGCTGCGATCCTCAAGCGCTTCGGGGCCGCCAGCGAGATATCGATCATACCAGCGATAGAAGGTCGTTCTGGGGATGCCGAGCTTGTCCAGCGTGCGCTTGGTCGGCAGATGCGATCCTTCGACCAGGCGGATGATCTCCAGTTTATCTAATACTCATCAACCTAAATTACACGAAGCCTCCTAAACAATTGATCTTCACATTGACTCCGGTCATGCCTTTATCCGCTTCAACTATATGCTAGTGGTGTATGAAATAAAGCGCCTGTCCATGCACCTAAATCTCTCTCAAGAGCCCAAGCGCTGCCCTCGTTCGTTTATTATCGAAGGTTTCCATTCTGCCATCAGAAATGAATGACAATGTCGTACCGCTTGCGCTGTATTGGCGATACCCGGCAAGGCGTCGTTCAAGTATTGGGATCGGTCATTGGCTCTGAGCCTTGTCCATTGCAAGCACGAATGAAGGCCCGGCAGTGAACGGCAGGTAGTAGACATTCTCAGTGTCATTCTCACTCATGGATTGGACGCTGTCGATAGGTGGTCACTCAAACCGATTTATGTGCCGTGACTTTGAGGCAGACCGCGACTGGCTGCGCGCGAGTCGCTTCATTGGCGCTCTGACCCTATTGAAAATAGACCGATTTCTGGGTTGTCATGTTCGCGCGATCGGTTTTATCCTAGCTTGGATTTGCAGGGGAATAATGTCATGATCAGGGTCTTGGGCGGAGGCGCCGCGAAGGGGATTACGACGGCGCTGGGACCCGAAATTGAAGCAGCGACGGGACTGGCGGTTGATGGCGACTACGGTCCAGTTGGCGGGATGCGCGATCGTATCATTGGCGGCGAAGTTGCTGACTTGGTGATCCTGTCGCGGAGCTTGGTCGAGGAGCTTGCGGTACAGGAGCATGTGCTACCTGACAGTATGGTTGATATCGGAAACGTCGCTACAGGAATCGCTGTGCGCGAAACGGATTCTGATGCCCTTTGCGCGACGCAGGACGATCTGCGGGAGATTCTGCTTGGGTCGGATGCAGTGTTCTTTCCGGATCCAGAGCAGGCGACAGCAGGCATCCACTTTGTAAATGTCATGAAGAAGCTGGGGATTTACGAGACTCTCAGTAACCGGTTTCAGACCTTTCCGGGAGGTATACCAGCGATGGCTGCCATGGCGCGAAGTGATCTGATAAGGCCGATTGGTTGTACGCAGGTTACGGAAATCCTTGGCACCGCCGGCGTTAAGCTGTCGGGATTGCTACCTGACGGTTGCGATCTAGTCACTACCTATACTGCCGGGGTGACGACCCGTGCCAGAAACCCTGCGGCAGCCCGCACTATGATTGAAATTCTTGCATCCCCCGATGCCGCCTCGGAAAGGTCAGCAATCGGCTTTACGAAGTAACACCGATTAGACGATCTTGTTCTCAAGAGTGCCGAGGCCAGTGATCGTAACACGCATCCTGTCTCCAGCGAGGAGATAACGTGGGGGCGTGAACCCGATACCGACACCTACAGGAGTTCCAGTGGCGATGATATCGCCCGGAAGTAGCGTCATCGTTCTGGACACGGTCTCGATGAGTGTCGGGATGTCGAAGATTAGGTCTTCGACCAAAGCTTTCTGACGCACCTCGCCGTTGATCTCGGTCATGAGTTCAAGGGCGCGGACATCCCCGACCTCATCCGCTGTCGCGATCCAAGGACCGATCGGGCAAAATGTGTCGATCCCCTTGCCGATCACCCACTGATTGTGACGTTTCTGAAGTTCGCGCGACGTCACGTCGTTGACGATGACATAGCCGAACACGTAATCCATGGCATCATTCTGAGATACCTGAAACGCACGCTTTCCGAGCACCACACCCAATTCGCCCTCGTAATCAACGGTTTGTGTTGGGTCGAGTGAGCCGCGTACGTCATCATTGGGGCCGCAGACGCTTGTTGTTGGTTTGGTGAAGATCACTGGCGCAGATGGAACCGTCTCGGTTGCGCTGGAATCAAATCCGCTCGAATGGAACTCAGCGGCGTGGGCATAATAGTTTTTGCCCACACAGAAGATATCGCGCAGCGGCTTTGGGATCGGCGACGTAAGTCGAATTTCGCTTACGGGCACCCGCTCACCCTGTGCTTTTGCCCAATCCCGAAGGCCATCATCGCCGCGTTCAATCACGTCAAGTACAGCACGTTCGGCTTGCGGACCTTCGGCGCAAACCACGACATGGTCTCCGTCTAGCCACCCTGCGACAGCCTTGTCGCCTTTTTGTCCAGAAATCAGCTTCATTTTCTCGTTGCATCTTGATTTTATCGATGATTTGGTTAAACCACGATGAAAACCCAGTGTCAAATGCAGTTTTTGAGGGAATTTTTTGGCTGATCACGACCTCATGAAGAACCGGGTGGGCTTAGCGAGCCCCGACTGGGGTGGCGAGTCTGCCGAAGGAACGCTTGCAGAGCAGGCTTACCGCGCGATCAAGTCCGATATCATAAATGGCGTGCGGGTGCCGGGCGAGCGGTTGCGTATCGAGCAGTTGCGGGGGATCTACGGTATCAGTCCCACCCCTCTTCGCGAAGCACTGCAACGCTTGAGTGTAATGCGGCTAGTGACTGCCGAGAACAACCGTGGCTTTACGGTGGCGCCCTTCATTCCCGCAGAGTTCATCGACCTGAATATAGCACGTATCGCGGTTGAGAAGGCGGCGCTCAGGATGTCGCTTGAAAAGGGTGGTATGGCGTGGGAAAGCTCAGTCGTCGCGTCACTCTACGTATTGGAGCAGGAAGACCGTGCACTCTCGGAGGGGCGGGACGGGGTGCCGGACAGTTGGGACGCAGCAAATGTGGCGTTTCACACAGCGCTCGTGTCCGCCTGCGGATCTGAATGGTTGCTCTGGGTCCGGTTGCAACTTCAGGAGCAATGCGAACGGTATCGTCGGGCGTCCGTGGCGCGCGAGATGGGGAGCCGTTCTCTGCATGTAGAGCATTCCGAGATCGCGGAAGCCGCACTGGCGCGCGATGCGGACAGGCTCTGTGATCTGATCGAAAATCACTACAACCGGACGGCGCGGATGTTCCAATAGACGCGACGAGAAAAGACTATCTGGCTAGGCGTCTAGGAGGGGCGGCTGGGCAGGGGGAGATGACACTAGGCGCAGTGAAAATTGAGCCGGGAGTTAAGAAGGCACAGATTGGGGGTAAGTTGGAGCAATCGCAGAATGATCAGGGTAAGATGAATCCCTCCAGTCCTCGGGGCCAAACGGTGATCGAGGGTCAGGGCGTCAGCAAGTTGTTCGGGGAGACTGTGGTGGCACTTGACGGGGCCACCTTTAATGTTCGCAAGCAGCAGTTTATTTCGTTGGTCGGTCCCAGTGGCTGTGGTAAGTCGACACTCCTGCGGATGATTTCGGGGCTGATCCCGGTCAGTTCAGGCACGCTCGAATTACATGGAGAGCTTGTCCAAAGACCGCGCCCCGATGTGGGGATGATGTTCCAAAAGCCCACACTCCTAGCGTGGCGTACGATACTCGAAAATGTACTGCTGCCGACCGAACTGTCTCGCAAGGTGACTGCCGAAGATCGAGACCATGCGCTCGAGTTGCTGGAACTGGTGGGTCTCGCGGATTTCGCATTTTCCTTTCCAAGCCAGTTGTCGGGCGGCATGCAGCAGCGCGCGGCTCTGGCGCGATTGTTGCAGACCGGTGCGGATGTGCTCCTTTTGGACGAGCCCTTTGGGGCGCTCGACGAATTCACGCGCGAGCGTCTGAACGTCGAGTTGCTCCGTATCGTGGAAAAGTTTGAACGGACGACACTGTTCGTCACACACAACATTCAGGAGGCGATCTTTTTGGCCGATCAAGTGTTCGTAATGACGCCGCGCCCGGGTCGGATCGCTGCAGTCATTGACGTGCCGTTTGAGCGTCCACGTGATCCCGAGCTTATGCAGTCGGTCCCTTTCAACGACTTGGTGGGACAGGTGCGTAAGATTTTCGGCAACGCGGCACATTAGGAGGTCGCATGGAACACGAAACGATCCCAGGCATCGGAAAAAGCGGAACCTTTAGCTGGGGACGTATTGCAAAGCACATGGCCATCCTATTTGTGCTGCTCGCGGTGTGGGAATACGTCACGGCGACCGGTATTGCCGACGAGTTGATGTTTCCTCAGCCGACAGAAATTGTGCTGTCAGTCTGGCCGCTCTACGGGTCACCCGGCATCGTCTGGTATCACCTTTGGGTAACGATGGCGACGGTGCTTGCGGGCTTTGTCGTTGGCACGGTACTCGGCATTGTGTTGGCTGCCCTTGTCGGAATGAGCGAGAGCACCCGACGCTATCTCCAGCCCTACATTATCATCCTGGAAGCAACCCCAAGGATCGCAATGGGACCTCTGGTGCTAGCCTGGCTCGGCTTTGGCTTTGGAGCCAAGCTGGCGATCGTGACGCTAGTCTGTTTTTTTGCGCCCTTCGTCAACACTTTGACAGGGATCCTTTCGGCCAACGAACCTCAGATTGAACTGATGAAGTCGATGGGTGCAAGCAAGTGGCAAATCCTCACCAAAGCCATGGTCCCTGATGCGATGCCGCTGATCATGGCGGGCATACGTCTAGCTATGGCATCCGCCCTTGGGGGGGCGCTGGTGGCGGAGTTCATTTCTTCGAACGACGGCATGGGCGTGCTGATGCAGAACCTTACAGCTGTTCTCAACATGCCGGCCGCTTTTGCGACCCTACTGTCGCTCACTATCGTCGGATTTATTCTCTACCGTTTGATGGAGATGATCGAGGGGACGGTGGTCTTTTGGCAGAACGATGACGGGATGCGCCGCGCGTCGCGCCGCCGTGAAAAATATTGGAGGTCGCTGTGAGTGAGGTCACGCAGACCGGCGGCAGGTCCGGCATATTCGGCTGGATGAGCAACCCGGTCCACCTTACCCGGCTTGCGATTCATTTCGGCATTTTCGCGTCGTTCATGAGTGTCTGGGAATGGGCTAGCCGTACCGGGCGGCTCAATGACCTGATCATGCCAGGACCGATTGCTATCGCAGATGCGATCTGGCGGCTGTATTTTGCGACTGGAGAAATTTACTGGCATTTCTTCGTGACGATGTTCGAGGCCGTGGCAGGCTTTACCATCGGGGGGCTAATCGGCCTAGGCCTTGCGATCGCTGCCGCGCTCAGCATGACGTTTCGGCGCTATATCGCCCCTTATGCTGTTGCGCTGAACGTTACTCCAGGAATCGCTGTGACGCCTATATTCATTGCGTGGTTTGGCTTTGGCTGGAACTCCAAGATCGCGCTTGCTTCGTTGATTGTATTTTTCCCGATATTCGTCAACACGCTATCGGGTCTACTTAGGGTTGACCGAGATACGATGGAGCTGTTCCGATCACTTGGTGCGAAGAAGTCGCAAATCTTCTTCAAGCTGATGTTGCCAGAAGCTGCGCCGATGATATTCGCCGGTTTCAAGGTGGCGATCACGACCGCGCTCGTCGGTGCCATCGTTGCAGAGTTTGCGTCTGCCACTGAGGGCATCGGAATTCTGATGCAGCGCTACGCTCACCGACTGGATATTGCCGCCTCGATTGCGGTGCTGTTCAGTATGTCGTTGATGGGTTTGATCCTCTACACACTGATGGAGATGACCGACAGGCGCCTTGTGTTCTGGCAACATGCGGACCGGCTCGACCGCGTCGGACATCGCCGCTTCAAAAAGCTGATGCGTCTTCGGAGCAGAGGGACGCGGAAACCTCTGGGTGTTTCAAGGAGAGCCCAAGACTAGATCGAGCATTTTCGAAGGTTCGCCCTTCGAATTTAGAAAGATCGTGCCTCTTACGTCGTGGCATCTGGCGATGCATCTGCCTGAGGGTCGATCTGACTGTAGCAACGTCGCAATGGTGCGACATTAGGGAGGACGAAAGATGAAGTTGACGAATACCACAGCTTGGCGTGTTGGCGCGGCCGCAATCGCCTCGGCCACAATCAGCCTTGGCAGCGTGTCTGCCCAGGAAATGGACACGCTCAATATTCTTGTTGCTAACGAGCGCTCAACCACGTTTTACGGAATGCACGTGGCTCTGGAGTTGGGCTACTTTGCAGACGAAAACCTTGACATAAACTGGCTTTCCTCGTCCACGACCATTCCCTACGTCGCTTTTTTGTCGAACGGGCAAGCCGACCTAGTGATGTTCGACTCGGCCCAGACGATGCAGGCCGTTGACGCCAAGCAGCCATTCTCGATCATTTATGAAGACATGCAGTTTGCGCCCGAGGCGATATATGTCGCTGAAGAAAGTGATATCCAGAGCGTTGCCGATCTGGCGGGCAAGACCATCGGACTGGTCAGCGACCGCGACCGGATCATCGCCCAGGTGGCCCTTGAAAGCGCTGGTCTAACGCTTGATGATGTTTCGACGGCCGTTGTTGGTGAAGCTGGCCCGACCTTGGCCAATGCGTTCAGGCGCAACACGGTTGATGCCGTGGCTGGTAGTGCTACCGACCTCAACGGGATCCAGTCGGCTGGCGTGCTGACCCGAGACATTACGCCGCCTGATGTGGCCGAAAATCCGGCGAACTCATTTGCCATATGGAACGATCGCAAGGACGAGTTGCGGGATCCAGTCGAACGCTTCCTTCGTGCGTGGAGCAAGGGTATGGAAGCTGGCCGTCTCGACCTGCAGATGACTGCAGCGATCATGACTGATGCAGTTCCCGAGCAGTGGCAGATCCCCGAAGTGGGCTATATTCTGCTCGAGCTGACTGCAAACAAGCTGCACGAGCCCCGGTCGGGCGTGCGTGGCGCCATTCATCCCGAACTGTGGGAGGCGGTTCAGCCGGTGCTCGTGAAAGTTGGCGAAATCAGCCAGCTCTATGACCCGGCTACCTTTACCGATGATTCCTTCATCGCGGCATCGAACGAGTACACCATCGAAGCGCTTCAGGCGGACGTTGAGGCATGGATTGCATCGAACGGTGATCGCTACGAGGCTTTGGCTCGCTAAGTGAAGCAAGGTTTTGTAACTCGATCGGCCTAGCGCGAAGCGAAGCCGGTCGGGGACAATCTCCGTAATGAAATGGCATTTGGCGACAGATTTTGACGCTAAACCACTCTACCATCAGGGCCTGCACACCACTGTGTGGGCCCTGATTTGTTCATTTGCAGAAGCTGTCGCTCGTTGTTGCTCGGATGCGCATACGGGACAGGCTACGTGAGTCCTTGGTTATTCGACCAGAAACGCAGTGATTTCGGCCAGAAAAGCGTCTGGCGCCTGCACCTGTGGGCAATGACCAACACCGGGCAGTTCAACCAGCTTTGCGTCTACGATCCCATCGGCTAGTTGATGCGACAGCGCGGGGGGGGTCGTCTGATCCTCCAGACCGACAAGAACAAGCGTCTTATGCGTGATCTTGCCTAGATGGGGCAGATGATCCAACGCAACCAGAGCGCCACAGGCATTGGCAAACCGGGTCGGGTCAGCCCGGCCAAGGGCTGCGCGTCGTTCGGCAATCACATCGGGCGCCGCCTCAATGTAAGCGGGTGGGAACATCCGCAGCATCGCTGCGTCCAGCACCCCTGACATGCCGTCAGCCAGCACCTTAGCTTGCATACCGCGCAGTGGCACCTTTGCAGCATCAGGGAAGGCCGGCGCTGTATCAACCAACATCAGGCGGTCGATGCGTTCAGGATAGTGCAACGCGACGGATTGCGCCACAAATCCACCAAAGCCGTTGCCTAGCAAATCGACGCGGGTAAGTCCGAGGGCATCCAGAAAATCGGCAAAAAATCCCGCATAGCCCTCTATCCCGCCCTCAATCGTGCCGTCTGATGCGCCATAACCGGGGAAATTAGGCGAGATCACTCGCCACTCACCGGCCAATTCTGGGATCACCCGATCATAGACCGTGCGGTCGGCCAGTAGTGTGTGCAGCAAGAGAAGCAGCTTGCCTGCACCACCGGTATCTTCATAGTCAACGGAAGCGCCGTTCAGGGTCATCATGGGCAATGTGGGCATCCTTTCATCTAGTCTTGGACTGACTAGCAGCGATCAAACAGGTAATGCTCTCTCGGTTCAAGCGAGCGCGTGTAGACATAAATGGTGTCGCAATCGCGAACATAGTTCAGGCGCTCTGTGAGTCTCCTGTCGCTCATGCCTCGAAATGGCACCAGTTAAAAGTAAGTTACTAGGAAATCAGTGAAATTCATTGGCTGAAATTACTGGGTCAGCGACTCTCAGCGCATGACTTTGATCAGCAGGTTGCGAAGTTCCAAATCCGTGCAGCGATCCTGAATGCTTTCATGGCGCTTGGCATTCCAGGTACCGTCGCTCTAGGCTAATCACGTTTGGAATAAGCGGAAACTCAACCTCAGAACGATATGTGCCACAAAACCGATTGAAGTGGTCTGACCACACCTGCATGTCCAGATTGTTCGTTGCACGAATGAACAGGGGCACTTCCCCAGATATAGCGATGGCTTGGGCATGGGTCTAAATGGCCACCGGCTGGTGCGAATTTGAAGGAGGACAGGGTATTAGCTTTCCCGGGAGTGAGGATAGGCCAGACGATGGCGCGCGCTCCTTTGTTGGTACGTCAAGGCTCGAAACTGTGTACTCTGCCATCAAATTGGACTTGAAAACCGGGAACCGCTCGTTTGAGGAGCTGCTGCGCATCGACCGGAGGAGCCGTGCCTATGGCGTGGGTTCGACTCCTCTTCGCGAGACGCTGCAACGGTTGACCGCCGACCGGCTGTTGTTCATCGCGCGTGGCGGTTGAGGCTCTCAGGTCGCACCTCTGACCATCGAGGAATTCGAGGATTTGGACATTGCCCGAACGGCCATCGAACAAGCGGCGCTGCTCCTGTCGCTGAAGCATGGTAATGACGGATCGGAAAGCAGGCAGGTCCCTTTTGGATTCATGCCGCAAAAGCTTGATCCGCTGATGCTGGAAACCTCGATCGAGGTAATCGACAGCTGGAAACTGGCGAATGCCGATTTTCATTCAACTCTTTTTGCGGGCGGCCCCTCGGGGTGTCTGTTGCGAACCCCAAAGGGGCTGGGCAGCAAAGATGAGCGCTATCGGCGGGTGGTCGTGGCAAAGGCTGGTCCACCTTGGCAAAAGGATGTTGCGCAAGAAAATAAGAAGCTGTTGGCCGCGGGGCTGAAGCGAGATAAAGAAAAGGCTCTTGATCTTATATCCACCCATTATTCCCATCCGCCCGAGGCCGTGTGCAAGCTGCTCCACCGCAATCCTTCCGCCTCTGCCTATGATGCCTGAACAACAGGCCGAGACGCCGCCGAACATGGAGGACGCGCGTGGCAAGCGCTTAATTGTGGAAGCCTATCAGCGTCTCGTCCAAAACGGGGCAATCAAGCCCGATCCGGCACAGGCAGGTGCGGCCCAGATGTTGCAGCGGTTCGCGCAACGTCTGCAGGCGTCGCGGAAGAAGCTGGGGTTCATTCGTCGGCACCTGGGCTGGACCGCGTCGCCTGTACGCGGATTGTATATCTTCGGCCCGGCCGGTCGTGGCAAGTCAATGCTGATGGATCTATTCTATGGCACGATGCCGGTGGCGTCGAAGCGCCGGGTGCATTTCCATGCTTTCATGCAGGAGGTTCACACAGGCATCACTGCCGTCCGCAAGCAGGGGCTGGACGATCCGGTACAGCGTGTGGCCGACAGTATCGCTGATGCAACGGGCCTGCTGTGCCTGGACGAAATGGAAATCTCGGACATCACTGATGCGATGCTAGTCGGACGGCTGATGGAAAAATTATTCGACCGTGGGGTGGCCGTCGTCACAACCTCGAACTCGCAGCCCGATGACCTCTACAAGGGCGGGTGGAACCGTGATCAGTTTGTCCCATTTATCGCGCTTCTGAAGGATCGGATGGAGATCCTCGAACTGGATGGGCCGGTGGACCATCGCCGCAACCGGCCCCGCCACCAGAGCAGTTATCTGAGCCCGCTGAACGATGCGACTCATTCGGCGATCGACGAAATCTGGCACACCCTGCGAGAGGGACAGCCGGAGGCACCACTTGTCGTGCGGGCCTATGGCCACGAACACGTCTTTCCGCGATTTACTGGAACAGCGCTGCGCTGCGATTTTCAGAGTATCTGCGGCATCCCTTTCGGCCCGGCAGATTGTCTGGATCTGGTCAAAAAGATCGACGTTCTTGTACTCGAACGAGTCCCTGTCCTGCCACCAAAACGCAACAACGAAGCACGTCGGTTGATTACCCTAATCGACACGCTCTACGAGGCAAATTCCAGACTTGTTGTGTCAGCGGCGGCAGCCCCGGACGAACTATATCCTGAAGGTGACGGCGCGTTTGAGTTTCGACGGACGGTGTCGCGGTTGGAGGAAATGCGCAGCGCAGGCTGGTGGAACGACGGGGATAGTGCGAGCAAGGCTCGGGAGCGGACGAAAGAGGTCCCTTGATGCCATGGCGGGGCGCGCAGCTGAATGGTGTAGAAGTGCTCTCCTTTTGTGATGGCGTCTACGCTCATCACATTGGCACTGGATCTGTCGCGTTTTTGTGCCGCCCCAAGTGCTCTTTTAAGCCACCTTCCGTTCGAAGGCGACCGGGCTTTTCCAGCCCAACGCTGAGTGCCGTCGACGCGGATTGTAGAAGCCATTGATGTATTCGAAGATCGCCATCTCAGCTTGCCGCCGGGTTGTCCATGATCGCCGCCAGATCAGCTCGGCCTTGATGGTTTTGAAGAACGTCTCGACGGCCGCATTGTCATAGCAATTACCTTTGCCGCTCATTGAGACCTGGAAGCCATGCTGGCGCAGGATCTTCTGATAGTCATGCGAACAGTATTGGCTGCCGCGATCGCTGTGGAAGATGCAGCCCCTGGGCGGGGATCGCAGGGCGATGGCCATCTTCAGCGCCTGGATCGCCAGGTCGCGCTTCATCCGGTTGCTGACGGCCCAGCCGATCACGCGGCGGGAATGCAGGTCCAGGATGACTGCCAGATATAACCACCCCTCGCGGGTCCAGATGTAGCTGATGTCGCCTGCCCATTTCTGGTTGGGCCGATCCGCCGTGAAGTCACGGTCCAGCAGGTTTGGCGCGATGTTGAACGTATGATCGCTGTCTGTGGTCGCCTTGAACTTGCGCGTTCTTTCAACGGTGATCCCGTTTTCGCGCATCAGGCGACCGACGCGCCGGTGACCGACATCGATGCCGACCTCCTTCAGTTCTTCGGTCATTCGTGGGCGGCCGTAGCTGCCCAGGCTCAGACGCGACTGTTCCTTGATATGCGCCAGCACAACCATATCCGTCCGCTGCCTGCGGCTGGCAGGTCGGCTACGGAAAGCCCGAAATCCGCGCGTGCTGACGTTCATAACCTGACACAATCGGTCGATCTGGAAGGCCCCACGCTGTTCTTCGACGAACCGAAACCTCATGGCTTTTGGCTCGCGAAGAACTGGGTGGCCTTCCTAAGAAACAGCCGCTGCCTCGGGAATGGGCGCCAATGCAAAACCGAAGGTCTTGGCGCGGCGCTGAAGGTTTGAGAGGACGCGTTGCCGGTGTCGCTCATCGTAGGCGGCTGCGCCTTGATCTTGATAGGTCATGCCATGCCGCACGGCATTGTAGAACTGCACGGCGATCTTGCGCGCCGTGGCTGTGACGGCCTTCTGCTTGCCGATGCGCGATGATAACCGTCGATAGAATGCACCTAAAGCCGTATCGCTCCGGCCAATGGTGGTCGCGGCCAGCCTGAGCAATGCCGCAGCACGACTTGAGGACCGGCGCGTCCGCGAAGACAGAAGTTTGCCTCCCGATATCTTGTTGCCTGGGGCCAGACAGAGCCACGACGTGAAGTGCTTGGCGGTCTTCCATGCACGCAAATCCGTGCCACATTCTGCGACCAGCTTCAAAGCCAGAGATGGCCCGAGGCCGTGGATCTGTGTCAGGTCTGTGCCCAACACACCGTAGAGCGCAGCGCGCACATCAAAGGACGGGGCATTGTGCTGCTTGCCCTTGATCCGCGCCTTGGGCAGTGGGGCCAGATCACCGTTTGCCCGGGCTGTCAGTGCGCCAACCGCAGCCTCCAGCTTGCGGTCGCAAGCTTCAATCTGCGCTTTGTAGAAATCGTAAAGTGCCAAAGACTGTGTCAGGGCAAAAACGTGTTCCTCACGGTCATTGCCGACCAACGCCGCTCTGATGGTCTCTATCGAGGATTTGCATCGGACATCGCGGAACGCTGCCAGAGCCTCCGGATCACGCTCGCCGCCGACAATGGCACGGATGATCCGCATGCCGGTTACACCAGTGATGTCGGACACGACGTGATGCAGCTGCAGGTTCATCTCCATGAGCGCCTTCTGCATGTGCTGAATATGCGCGGCGGCATATTCTGTCAGCCGTTCGCGCTGGCGCATATAGGCGCGCAAAGTGGCGATCTCGGCCTCTGGCCGGAAACTACCGCGCAGCAGGCCATAGGAGTGCAGCTGACGCAGCCATCCAGCGTCACTGACATCTGTTTTGCGGCCCGGCACGTTCTTGGCGTAACGCGCATTCACGAGGATCACATGAAGGCCGTGGGCCTCAAGTATCTCAAAGGCAGGAATCCAGTAAACACCGGTCGATTCCATCGCGACGCTGGTGACAGCACAGGATTTGAACCAAGCCGCCAACGCATGAAGATCCTGCGTGAATGTTCCAAAGGCGCGCACGGGCATGTCGCAGGCATCAGGATGAACCGCAGCCATATGCATGGTCGAGCCGATGTCGATCGCCGCTGCATTTGAATTGACCATCTTCAGATCCGGGTGGCCGCCGGTCGTGGGGTTCGTCATGACATCTCCTCCGTTTGGGAAGAAGAGCGTGGGCCATGCAAGTTCGTCATCTTCCTACCCGGGATCACCGCAATGACGGTGTCACCACTCTCAAGTGCGCATCAACCCATGTGCCACGTTTTTTAACGGGGTCTGACCCTCCAATAAGCGATCGGCAACTGCCCTTCGGGTGCAGCATAGCACAAGCTGTTACTACCGCGCACAGGCGGGCTGCGGCCCGGAACAGTTTTTTAGGATGTCCCTCTCCTCCTTGAGGATGCGGTTCTCACGTCGAAGCCGTTCGTTCTCCCGCGCAAGCTCGCGATCCTCGGGCGACACCACATCCGTGTCGCGGTGCGCGTTCACCCATTTGTTCAGGGTCGAAAGCCCAACGCCCAAATCATCCGCAACTTGCCGCCGTGTCAGCCCGCTGGTCAGCGCAATCCGCACCGCGTCTTTGCGGAATTCATCCGTTCTTACCGTGCTCATAGTTCGTCTCCTTTGTTGCAGTAAATGCTATCAAAGGAGCGGCATCAAACCGCGACAGATCCACCTTCGGGACGTTTCTCTTGTATTGATAGGACCCTTTTGCCCTTCGAAACACGTATCGGGGAAGCTTTGGCACACTCTCATCCATGCTGGACACTGTCCGCAGGATCATCACAGCTTGCAAGCTGTTTGAGGCGTCGAAGCGTGACATCTCAAGGCGAGAAAACGACGAAAGCGGTCCATTAAGTGGTCCCGAAAACGGTCCCATCAAAAATCACAACACTGATTTCTTTATGTTTTCTTCGATATCTCGACGGTTTGTGGTGCCCAGGAGAGGCAATCCAACGCGACAAATAATCATTTATTTATAGATGGTAACAGAGTGCCATTGGAATAAAAGCGGTCCCGAAAGCGGTCCCCATTTCTGCCTCATGAAGCATCTGAATCGGCCTCAAGTACAAGACATTGATTGGTTTAGATCGCTTGGGTCTAGGACACCTCAACCACACTGCGCATCATGGCCAGTATCGCATTAGCATCGTCGCAAACACGATGCCCGGGAAAGCCGCAATATCGGCTATCAATGACGGCTCAGGTTCAAGTCGAGATCACCGAGAACGGAGGCGCCTGACAACAACTGTGCCGGTCCGGGAATGCCGCAAACTCAAGAGGTCTAGCAACGCTTCCGCCGGTCCAAATACCTGGCGAACACAAACGCCACAGTGAATGCCATCAAGAGTGCCGAGCTCTCGTCGGCCCCCTCTCCTGGGGCAGCATCGGTGTCGTCAACGCGGGTCGGTGCTTTGTCGGTGCCGGCGTGAATGGGTCTCGACCGCCGCCCTTTGGCGAGCGCCAGACATCCGACAGCCAGAAGCATCAATCCAAGTCCAAACAGAAGCGCCGCCCACTGCGGACCAACAGCCAAACTCAGCGTCATGACGGCTGAGGCCAGCAGAAAACCGAAGCCTGCCAACCCGATCAGGAAGGCAGACAAGACGAGCAAAACACTCAGGAGCACCCGGCCCGCGCTGCGCAAGAGCTGGTCTTCCATGACGTGTAGCAGGTGTTTGAGAAAGAGGGTCAACGGCGTGACGAAGCTCCGATCATGAACCCGGCCATAAGGGCCAGCCCAACAGCCAGCAACGGATTTGAGGAAATCGAGCCCTCAAGCCTTTCCTCTGCGGACTTTCCACTTCTTTCGACATATAACCGCGCTTCTTCAAACCCCTCCACGATGTCTTCAGCCATATTGCTCCTGCGGCGCCCGGCAATCTCGGACACGGTTTCGGCGAGCTTCGCCATGTCTTCTCTCAGAGCCGCCAGCTGTTTGCTGACCGCCTCATAGTCGCTGGCGATCGTATCGTTGAGGGGTTTCTTGCTGTTCTGTGACATTGAAAACTCCAATCGACTTTCAGCAAGGAGCCATCAGGACGCTCTGTCCCTGGCCCAACTGAGGTTTGGCGATTTAGAGTGACTCAACCACAATTCGTCTTTGACCCAGGTCAAGCCCGGCCGGCTCAGCTAAAGAGCGACGCGAGGAGGTCCGCGATCGCCATAAGGCTCAGCACGACGCCCGTTGCTATCCCCATGCCAATACCGATGAAGAGACCATCACGCTGCACAAGGCCCCAGGACAGAAACACAAGCGCGGTGGAGGGAGGAACGTTCATCAAGGGGATGGGCAATAGCAACAGGATCGCCATCAACAGGCAGGCGACGCCGACAAGCCTCTCACGGCTTGCCAGGATCGATACCCGTTGCCGGCTAAGACGTTCTGCATAGCCAAGCGGGCCGATCAGATAGCGTGACATCAATTCGATCATCCGCGGCGGTAATCTAATATTGCGGGCTTTGGACGGCAGGGTGGCGCTTTCGCCATAGAACGCCAAGTGGGCAGAGACGCCAATCAGTGGCACGCCAAGTATTGCTCCAAAACTGGGAATGGGCAGCGGGATGCATTCTGGCAGCGCCATCAAGAGGATCGCTGCCCCATGCATCCGGGCGTCGGGCTGCTCGATTGCGGCACCCAGGGTCACATCTGCGCCCGCTTGTCTCTGGCCGTCCAACTCCTGGATGAGCGCGACGAGGCCCGTCTTTCCCGGCTCCACTGGCGGCTCTGTTCCCAATTCTGCAGTCTCCAGTTGGGCCAGCGCTAAGGACATGGACATGGACATGGACATCAAGGCTAGACTTCTTTTTGTACCCGTCTAACATTTTAGTATGCAAAAGACGACATCATCTCAACGACGTGTTGAAGGTATATCCGGCCTCAAGCCCCTCGACGAATTTCCCGGAACATTGGCCGAGCGAGTCTATCTTTCCTTGCGGGCGGCTATTCTGGAACTCGTCTACCCTCCGGGGGCGCCTCTGCCCAAAAGAGAGATTTGCGAAACATTGGGTGTCTCGCGGTCGCCAATCTCAGAAGCAATTGCCCGGCTGGCCAGCGATCGCCTCGTCAAAGTTGTGCCGCAGGCAGGAACTTTTGTCGCCCGCTTCTCAATGGCCGATATCCGAGAGGCTGCCTTCATCCGAGAGGCCATCGAAGTCGCCGCTATCCGTGAGTTGGCGCTCAAGATAACGGATGCGCAGTTGGTTGCGTTAAGGCGGAACCTCAAGGTTCAGGAAGCCTTACTGATTGATGGAGATTTCGTCGGCTTCTACCAATTTGATTTGGACTTTCATTCGCAGTTGATGTCTTGCACTGGCTACACCCGCCTAACTGAGTTTGCGGAAATCGCATGGGTTCACCTCAGACGGGCTCGCCAGCAGATCCTGCCGGAAAGGGGGAGGTCGATTGTAACTCTAGGAGAACACTTGGCCATATTGGAAGCACTGGAAGCACGCGACGCGATGAGAGCAGAGATCGCTCTGCGCAAGCACCTGCGCCAGCTAGTAAAGGTCTTTCGTCAACTTCAAAGGTCGCAGCCAGAGCTCTTTGATCTGGAATGACCAAAGGTTTATAGCGGCAGGTCCAAAGAAGCCGCTCCTGCCTTTCCCTCAGTTGCTATTCTCAGCGGATCCTGTAACCGCCGAGGAGGACTCACGGATGGAAACGAAGCACAGTGCCGATCATTTCCTCAAGACTGAACATGTCACAAACCCATGTAGGTTCGCTGAGCCTGACCAGATTGCTCGCCTTGGGTTCCGACCAACACCGTATTGGCACTCCCTCTATCGCTGCCGCCACTTGGGCATTCATCGCCCAGATGACAGCATGTGCAATTGGACCGCGCGCATTCTAACTAGTGACAAGCGCTATAAGCAAAAGTGTCTCGGGCCTGCAATCGACCTCGGGCGTGGGGCCATAGGCTATCGTACTGCAGTGGCAAGAGCGTTTGACTGGTTTGAGTCTGGTTCAGTTCGGGCCATTGCGAATGAAACCAAGCTGCTAGGTCGGACAAGAGAAGTTCTGTTTTGCCCAATTGGCGACGTCTACACGGTTGGACGGGCCCTCAGAGACTACTCAGATTGGACCAAGCTGGCCCGTTCACCAGGCGGGCATTACAACAATCTTGTCCTCATCAACTACCATCTAATTCCTAGTTTAGGGAACCTGCCCTTGGAGGAGTTTTCAGCCCGGCACCTTCGTGATCTAGCTCAGCAAGTTCTGGAACGACCGCCCAAGTATGGGTTCATGGAACTACCAGAGCGGGTTGCTATCGAGACCCTAACATCGGATGAATTGCGCCGCCGCAAGCGGACCTTCAATTCGCTGGTGAGCATTTTGAAGATGGCGTTCCGCCACGCCTGGGACAACGCGGCCATTCAGTCGGAAAGACCTTGGCGATGCCTGAAGCGTATTCCGGTAAACCACTCACCCCGAACCATTTTTCTTGACCGCAAGGAATGTAGTCGTCTGCTGCAATCATGCACTCCGGCGCTGCGCAAACTCGTTCTTGCGGCGCTCTACAGTGGTTGCCGAGTGGGGGAGCTAGGAAACCTCATCGTCGATGATGTGGGCAAACAAGGGTTTGGAATACGGGTTGGAGCGTTCAAGCGGTCTCCAGCGAGGTTCGTGTTCCTACCAGACGAGGGCATGTCATTCTTCCTTTCCATGTGCGAAGGCAAAACCAGTCAGGATCGTCTCTTGTTGTCAGACCTGG
>Ga0213861_10002055_pt1 | contig 17576 bp, 5 predicted proteins | sample PICome_4_FD_160110 | JGI IMG/M metagenome (GOLD analysis project Ga0213861, IMG submission 160110) | Coastal seawater microbial communities near Pivers Island, North Carolina, United States - PICO131 | ecosystem: Environmental > Aquatic > Marine > Coastal | place: USA: North Carolina | collected... | reverse complement strand
GGGGTCGTGACAAACCACGACGGGGTCCGTCTTGTCTTCGGCCAGGATATTGCCCCAGCAGGTGTAGACGATTTGGCCAGCTACAATGATGTCCACCGAGTAGGTGTGGGGGCCACAGCCGCTGATCGTGTTACCCGTACCACCGTCCACAGTGACGTTGATCTGGTCGGCACAGGCAAATTCGCCGCGCAGTACCATTTCCGGAGTGATCACGGTCGAGCAGTTGGCACCCAGGGTCACGTTGAGGTTAGCCACACAAGCAGCTTCCAGCGGGCGTACGATGATGGTCGTAGCCACGTCCTGGCGACAGCCACGGTAAGCCGCAGTTGCGCCGCCATCGGGCGACAGGCCATTGTTGCCGTCGTCGACACCGGTGTAGGTCATCACCACGTTGTAGGTGCCAGCACCCAAAGCCGTAGGATTAAACGCCGTGGCTGCTGCACCATTGATGGTGAAGGTCACGCTGGCTGGTCCGTTGACATCAGCAGGATCAAAACCACCGAGGGGGTCGATAGCTGCTTCGAAGTCACAGTAGATGGCATCCAGGGCCGGATCGAACACGGGGTTCGGGTAGGCACAGGTGTTGCCGATGGTCAAATTCAGCCCACGGGGCTGGTTGTTTTCAAATAGATCGATCGTGATCGTGTAACCGATATCATCCGGATGGTTGAAGGAGATGCTGTAGACCCCTGCGTTGTAGGTCAGTGCATCACCTACCGCTACATCGGTGGCATTGGTAACGGCCGTCACGCGGAAGTCATAACCAGCCGGAAGGGCTGCCGCGCCAACTGGCGCAGTAATGGAAACCGTTTCACCAAAGGTGCCGTCGTTGGGGTTGGTATACACACCCGTAGCGGCATTGTAGGTGATCGGCGACGCATCGTCGTTACAAGAACAAGGATCGGTGATGGTAATCTGGCAATCGACCACCGTAACCGTAACGGCGGTAGAAGTACTGCTTTCGCAACCCGTTTCCGGATCGAAGGCTCGCACGTAGATGGTCTCCGGCGTGTTCTCCAGACTCGTTTCCGGATCGTAGGAAGCTGCGTTACCGGCCAGGAGGGTATTGCCCTCCGCGTCGGCGTAGAAATTGTAAGCCGTAGCAGGTTCTTGTGCTGTGGCGTTGAAGACGTGGCTACCCAGCCCTTCGGCGCTGTCCTGAGGAAGGACGTCGTATTCAACCGAAGGATCAAAGGCGCCGGTGCCATCGTTGCCGGTACTCACCGTGCTCTTGCGCACCAGCGTACGGTTGAGGGTGGTAACCCCCATGCCGCCAAACCAGGCAGAACCCGGATCGAAGCCAATTTGGCCAATGGCATCCACCACCGCACCACCCGTCAGGATGGCTACGGCATCATCGCCATTGAAATTCATCGTAGCGTTGTTGGTGATATCAGCCATGGCAACCAGGCTAAAATCGCCACCACCATTACAGATGACATATACATCACCGTCAGCCAACATCGTATTGGGCAGCATAAACATCGCGCTTGGCATGGCCGCGCCATTGCTGTAAAGCGCAACCGTATAAGCGCTCAGGTTGACCGCAGCACCCGTGCCATTGAAAATTTCAATGCACTTGTTCAGTCCACCTCCTTCGATGTACTGGCTGATGAGCAGGTCGGTGGCGTTGGTCATAACGGTCACCTGGCCGGAAGTAGGTGTGATGAGGGTTGAACCACCGTCACAAACCGTGATGTCTTCCTCTTCACCGATCGTGGGCAGCGGATTAACGGTTACCGTCGTACAGGCATAGGGCTGGCAGGCAGCGTCGCCCATAGCCGTAGGATCCAGGATCGCACAGATCGTGTAGGTGCCCGCACCTAGGTCGGCGCCTACACCGGTAAGCATGGCCATCTGGTCGGGATCAACACCGGTAAAGTCGGCGTTCATCACCATGCCGAGGCTTGTGCCACCCGTGTAAGGGTCGGCGGGCGCGGCACCGGTGAAGTAGACAAAGTCTACGCTAAAGTCGGTCTCCAGGTTCATTGCTGCGGCGAAGCCACTCAGGCCACTTACCGTCAGGTCAAACGTACCACCGAGGCAAACGGCAGGTACATCAGCCGTCATCCCGATCACCGGACACTCGAAGCAGGCTTCTTCTGTGAAGGTGGTACTGGCCGAACACATTTGCGGAACCGAACCGGCCGTAGCACAAGCCGTACCCGCAAAGGAGATATTGTCGAAATAGATGTATTCAGCCGCTGCATTGGATTCGAAATAAACCATCAGCGTAGCAGCGGTGTGCCCCGTAATGGTAGCCGACAAGGTCATCCAACTGCCCTCAATGTTGAGGTCGTCGATGTCCAGGCCGCGGGTATCCAACAAGGTCTGGATAGATTCATCTTCAAAGGCTAAATACACAAAGATGGCATCCGCAGGATTGGTGGTTTCCCAGCCGGTTTCGCCTACGAAAAAGTCCATGGTGAATTCCACCGATTCACATACGGAAACGTCAACCGACTCAAAGGTCAATTCCACGGCCCCGTCGGTATCGCTGAGCTGGTAGCCCTGGGCGCCATCGGTATAAGCACCTACATCGCCCGTGAAACCGGAGAAACCGGTGAAGTCGCCGTCCGACAAGCCATCGGCATTGCCATTGGAGATAAAGACGGCATCTACGCCCAGTTCCGTACCGTCGCCAGTGAAATCCACTTCTGACTGGCCGGGGTTGTTGACCAGGTCGTGGCTGGTCATTCCGTCTTGCGTATCCGTATACTGCGCACCGGTAGCACCATTCTCAAAGCTGGTGGCACCGATGATGCGGTTTTCCAAAACAGTTTCGAAGCCATCGGTTACGTCGCCGTCTTTGACCACGATCAGTAGTTCTTCGGTATTGCGGGGGTCGCCGGCACCGGCAATGGTGACGCAGTATTGATCACTGCCGTCGCCAGCACTCGTCGAGTACATGAAGGGACCAAAGGTGGTCTCTCCAATGTTGACGGTGAACATGTCGCTGGTACCCAGGTCGACCGCCGAGAAGCAAACTTCCAGGTTGTAGCTGAAGGCATCCACACAGGTCTGTACGGCGCTCACTTCAAAGAGTTCGCGGATGGTCACCACCACTTCCGTAGCCGGGCTCTCGCAGTCGGCTACTAGCGATTGCGTGACGTAGAAGCTGGTCGTACCAGCGACTGAAGTGGCCGGGGTAGGTGCGCCCGGCAGTGCCGTGCCACCATTATTTGGGTCACCATCGTACCAGGTGAAGGTAGCTCCGTTTTCGCCAGTGGCGGTAAGGGGAGCTGCCAGGGCGCCAGCACAGTAGGTTACATTATCGGCAATGGGTGCGGCGGGCGGTACGCATACCGATACACTGCAAGACCCTGGATCCGTAATGGTCACCATGAAGACGCACGAAGGGTCGGTATCATCGGTGATCGTTACCACCACATCACCCGCACCGGCTGAACCCGGATTGAGGGTAAAGGTGGTCGGTGCGCCGTAGGTGCCGGAACCTGCCATAATGGTACCTGCGCTGACACTGACGAGATAGTCGGTACCATTCCCGCTGGCCACAGGGTCAAGGGTAAAGGTGATGAAATCATCAGCGGCATCTGCGGGGTTCTGCCCGGTATTACAAGTTACGTCGGCCAGGCCAGCGTCGGTGATGGCACAGATGGCTTGCGCCAGGCTACTGCAACCACCCAAATTCAGGTCGTCAATACGCCAGTTGGCGGTATTGGCGCCCGGGCTACCGGTTCCGTTGGATCCGTAAATGCGAATAACCAGCGGCGTGCCGGTTCCACTGGCTACGGATAAGCCAGTGTTGGTTTTTAAAGCCCACGAGGAGTTGTTGGCAATGGCACCCGATGCTACATCAGCAGCAAAGTTGTCGGCGCTGGTGCGGATGCTGTACAATTGCGGCGCCGTGCTCGTGGAGCGGGTGCCAAAATTGATACCATCCAGGGTGAACACGTAACCCATTGCGGGGGTCACGGTCACCTCAAAGTAGGTGCTGGTAGCCGTATTCAAGGCACCTACGAAGGCGGCGGCACCCGCATTGGAGGTTCCACTAGCTTCAGTATAACCCGAAGAAGCACTCGTGGTGGTAAGCAGGGTGGTGGTGCCGTTGTTGTTGCCACGGCCAATTACCGAAATTACGGCATTGGGCACCGTATTGGTGGTAGCCGCATCGGTGGTCATGTTCCAGTAAGCGATGCCACAGCGGTTGACCATCACGGGCGTACCTGCACACAGGCAATCCATGTCGTAGACATCATTCTCGGTATTGGGGTTGCCATCGTCGCAGGATGAGCCAGGCAGGGTAGTACCGCCGGGTACGCCGACACAATCCAGCGGAAGGGGCGTGCCAGCACACATACAATTCATGTCGTAGACATCATTCGCGGTTCCGGGGTTGCCATCATCACAGGAGGAGCCGGGCAGGGTAGTACCGCCGGGTACGCCGACACAATCCAGCGGAAGGGGCGTGCCAGCACACATGCAATTCATGTCGTAGACATCATTCGCAGTTCCGGGGTTGCCATCATCACAGGAAGAGCCGGGTAGGGTGGTACCGCCGGGTACGCCTACGCAATCCAGGGGTTGGCCTGCACACATACAATTCATGTCGTAGACATCATTGCCGGTATTGGGGTTGCCATCATCGCAGGAGGAGCCGGGGAGGGTTGTGCCGCCAGGTACACCCACACAATCCAGGGGTTGGCCTACACAATTACAGTTGGCATCCACTGTGTCGTTGCCGGTATTGGCGTTGCCGTCGTCGCAGGCATCCCCAATATTGAGGCCCAGCATGGGGCAGTCCACAGGGAGGGTCACGTTAATTCGGTAGTCTTCAATCTGACCAAAGGAGCCTCCTACACAAGGATTCGTGGGCGAGGAGTTGAAATTCTTAATGATTCGCATCCGCGTGCTCCCTGCCAGGGCGGTGCCCGGCACGGTAATTGAAATGGTGGCTTGCAACACACAGTTGGTATTTCGGAAAGAACCAATTGGCACGGTCGTTTCGAAGATACCATCCTGGTTCCAGTCGAAAAAGGCTGTAAAAAAATTGAGAAAATCACCATCGGTGTTACCCGATACCACAATTGGGTAAGCCTGCCCGGCTACCACACTACCGGGGGTGCCAGCAGTGAAGTTTTCGTAGGCGGGGCTACAGCCTACTGCACTACAGGTCGCGTTGTTGATACCCGCAAACTGCACCAGGCAGATGGGTTCTACGGTAGTAAACGTAGCGGTGCAGTAGCAATTGTTCGGTGCTTCCATAGGAACCGCCAGCACACTGCTCGAAGCAGAGGTGCCCGTTCCGGTTGCACAAGATACCTGGGAATAGTACCAGCTCGCCTGGGTTTGGCTGGTGGCAAAGGTAGGCGTACTGGCACCTACGGGGGTCCAGGGGCCGGTAGCGCTGGTCGTACTTACAAACCATTGGTAGCTGACCCCGGTGCCAGTAGTGGCATTGGCCAGCGAAAGCGTGAAGCTAACACCAGAACAGGCCGCCGGAACAGTGGCCAAAGTAGCGCCGGGGTTGGGGATGCCGCTACATGGTGGTGGTGGGTCAAATTGATAGCCCGCGCCACTACCGGGCCAGGCCGTAGCCGTAAGGGTAGAATTGGTCAGGCCATTCAGGGCGTTGATGTAGCGTCCGGTACCGCCTGTTGCGTCTTCAATGGCAATGCTTCTGCCCGTGGAGATGGTACCCGTAGTGGCGCCGTATAAGATGGTAACCCGGCCAGGAGTGGCCGAGGCTGGTCCGTCGAGTACCACCTGGTAATTGATGGAGTTGGCGGCACTGGAGCTACCGCCACCTGAGCCAGATGCATTGGTCCATTGGAACACAAAGCGGTTGCCGGTGGCATCGGCGCCCCACTGCATGGAACCGGCGCCATTGGGCGTTGTGGTGCCAAAGTTGGCGTTGCCGTCGCCGTGCCACGCGTGGATGGCGCGGTTCACAGTAGTGGTGGTAAAAGCATTGCCTGGTGTCAGGTCATTGGTAAGCTGATCTGCGCCAAAGGAAAGCCAGCCATTGGTGCCCATCACCGCCTGGGTATAGGCCACCCCATCGTAGGTGAAGGTAAAGGGGAGTACAATGCCAGCCTGGCGCCCATCATCAGTAGAACCTGTAAAAGCAGGTGCTGCCGGAAGGGTAGTGCTGGTGCGAATGACAGGAGCCGGCATGGTTACAAAACTTTGGCCAGCCAGAACAGTTCTGGAGTAGTTGCCAATGGTTTGTCCGATTCCGTTTTGTCCGCAACAGAGGAAGGCTGCCAGGAGGAGGAGGGGGAGCCAATTGCCCAAAGAGGATTTGGACAACAGCGACCACGTCCCTGAGGACGAGAGTATAGGTCTTTTCACGACGCTAGAGGTTTCATGAGAAAATAACTTGCTAAAAAAAAAACGTCCAATTCATCCACTTCCCGAAGACAACGGTGGGGTACAATCCAGTGAGTTAACCAGTGTCCGATAGAGAAAGGGAAAGAAAAAGACGCTTATAGTGCACAAGGTAATAATAATGTGATAGACAATGGAGGAGGTAAGATGGAATTTCATAAAAAATTAATACAGAAACGGTCCTGATTAGTAGTAAGTTAAGTCAGGACCGTTCTACTGGTGGAAGGTAGTCGCGTCCGAAGACTTGCCTTTAGGATATCATTAAAGAAATTAGTCTTTTTTTCTAAAGACTTGTATGGGCGCATTGTTGTTGGCCACCACCACCAGCGGTTCGTTGCTGGCCGTTTTCAGCAGTTGCAGGCCCCGAACTTCGCGGGTGGCCCAGAAGCCCGTATTCCTATTTTCCTGGGGGGTAAAATGGCCTTTGCCGTCGCCCGTCAGCAGGAGGCCGTTGAAGGCATCGCAGCGGGCCGTTTCTACTTCCATGCCGTAGTCGTTGCCCGCGAAGAGGAGATCCTGGTGGCCATCCGCATTAAAATCACCGGCGACCATACAGTTAACGGGGGCCGTTTGTGCTTCGGCGGGTAGCGGCTGGGCGGTAAAGCGCCCGTTTCCGGTGTTTTCAAAATAGGTACTCCGCAAGGTCTTTGCTTCGTAGGTTTTGCTTTGGCGCAGGAGGGCGGCCGGAAATAAATCTTCAATGGTGGCGGTGGCGTAGGTCGCGTAGCGGATAAACGTCTTCTTCAGTCCGGGCAATTGTTTGAGCAGCAGGTCTTTTTGCGCCCACGGATACTGCTTCCCATTTTCGTAATGGGTGAGGATCGGGTCGAGGGAGCCATTGTCGTCAAAATCCCTTACAAACAGGCGCAGGGGTTCCGCGACGGTAGCCTGCAGGCGGGTATTGAGGCCGAGGTTGCCGGCCACCAGATCCAGGTCGCCGTCGTTATCCATGTCTTTGACCAGGAGGGAGTTCCACCAGCCGTTGGTTTGGTTCAGCCCGAAGGCGGCGGTGGCGTCCTGGTACTGGCCGTTGCGGTAAGCAAAAACTGTCACGGGCAGCCATTCGCCGGTGACGATCATTTCGGCCGTCCCGTTGCCGTTGAGGTCGGCAAACTGAATAGCCGTGAGCATCCCGTACTGGTGGAGGCCGGGCGCCACCTGCGCCGTTACATCCGTAAAGGCGCCCTGGTTGTTTTGCAGGACGTAGCTGAGCGGCGCGGTGGGGTAGGCGCCGGCCACCACGCGGCCACCAATGAAGAGGTCGGCGTCGCCATCCTGGTCGTAATCGAAAGCAGTGACGCAAGCCCCGCTGTCGCGGTTTTTGGGCAGGGACTGGTTGCTTTTCAGGAAGTTGCCGCTCCCGTCGTTGAGGTAGAGCCGGCTTTGGTAGAGGTCGGTACCGGGCGAATTGACGTTGCCTCCGCTGACGACGTAGAGGTCGAGGTCCTGATCGCCGTCGGCGTCGAAGAAGGTGGCGCCCGTGTCTTCGTAGTTTTGGTCAGCGGCCCAGGTCGCGGCAGCTGCGGGGCGGAAGGTGCCCGTCGGGGTTTGTACGAACAAAGCGCCCGGCTGTCCGGTGGCGCCCCCCACGTAAAAATCATCGAGGCCATCGCCGTTGACGTCTCCGCTCACCAGGCAGGGCCCTTGGGTGGAGAGGTTGTGCGGCAGCAGGAATTCCCGGTCGTAATCCAGAAATACATTTTCCTGGTGGGTGAAGTTGATCCCCAGTTGGGCGGGCTGCAGTTCGGCAAAGAGCGGGCTGGGTGCTGGGGCCTCTTGCCATTTGCCCTTTTGGGCGTCGGCGTAGCGCACGGTTATCCGCTGGTTGATGGTGGGGTTGTTCAGGGTTTGGATCTTGCCGTCGGGCCAGGCGACCTCCAACGTTTGCACCTGTTGCCGCTGCCCCAGGCCAAAGTGGACGAGGTAGGCCTGCGAGGCAAAGAAGCCCCGGCTGGGCGTCAGCTCCTTGTACTGCATACTTCCGTCGGCCAGCGTAATCCGCGCGGCAGCACCGATGGCAAAAGGATTGGCCGGGCTACCGGAAAACGTGACCTGGAGGTAGTTGTTGGCCGCGCGTTGGCGCGCCTGGTTGTCGTAGATGCCAGCGGGTTCCCGCAGGTTGTTGACGATGAGCTCGAGGTCGCCGTCGCCGTCCAGGTCGGCAAAAACGCCGCCGTTGGAGAAGGTTTTGTCGCCGAAGCCCCAGGCGACAGAAACGTCTTCGAAGGTCAGGTCACCCCGGTTGCGGTAGAGGTAGTTGTGAACGGGTACCGAAGGAATCTTCTCGATCAGGCCATTGATGTCTCCCTTAAATTGCCCGCCGGCTTTCATGACCGAGTCGAGGGTGAAGTTGATGTAGTCATTGTTGGTAAATTCGCGCAGGATGCCATTGCTCATGAAGATATCTTTCCAACCGTCGTTGTCATAATCCATGGCCAGGGGGCCCCACGTCCAGTCGGTAGCGGAAATACCCGCCATCACCCCAATGTCAGAAAAATCCCGGCCATTGTTGAGTTGCAGCATGTTGCGCATAATCTGGTGGCCGTAGCCGTACTTCAGCAGGGTGTTGTAACGGTCGCTCATCATGGTCGTGGCCAGGCTTTTCCGGCGGGCGTTCGCCTCTGGCAACATGTCCATCGCCAGCAGATCCTGCCGGCCATCGTTGTTGAGATCCGCAAAGTCGGTTCCCATGGTGAACTGGGAAGTATGGCGGAAGTAATCGTTGATCTTGTTGGTGAAGGTTCCGTTTTTGTTGTTGAGGTAGAAGAAGTCGGGTTCGATGAAGTCATTGCCGACGTAAATATCCGGATAGCCATCCCGGTTGATGTCACTGACGGTGCAGCTGAGGCCAAAGGCGCGGTTGACAATGCCCGCGGCGGTGCTCACGTCGGTAAAGGTGTTATTGCCGTTGTTGCGGAAGAGCTGGTCCGATTCGAAAGGTTGTTCGGGAGTGGTGGAGCGGATTGGTTTGCCGTTTACTTCCTCCAGCCGCATTTGGGAGGTGGTGTTGAAATTTTCGGGGTGGTTGAGGAGGTACATATCCAGGTCGCCATCCAGGTCGTAGTCAAAGAAGTTGGCCTGGTTGCTGGGGCTGGTCGAGGCCAGACCGTAGGCCTGGGCACTTTCGGTAAAGGTGAGATTCTGGTTGTTGATAAATAGCAAATTGGCGCGGTCGGCGGTCGTTGCGCCCGTCCGGCAAAGGTAAATGTCGAGGTAGCCATCGGCGTTGACGTCAGCCACGGTGACACCCATTTTTACCCCTTTTTCGGCAGCTACTCCTGCGGTGGCGGTGATGTCTTCAAATTTCATCCCCCCTTTGTTGAGGTATAGTTTGTTCTTTCCAAGGGTAGACACAAAATATAAGTCATCCAATCCATCGTTGTTGAAATCGCCTACGCCCAGGGCGCCGCCATTGTATAAGTAGTTGAAAGTGATGACGTTGAGGTTGTTGTTGTCCTGCACGCCGTTCTGGAACTGAATACCCGTCGCAGCGGGGTCCAGTTTTTGGAACAAGGGCGGATTTTTACGGAGGTCAATTTCCGGTGCCTTTTCAGTTGCTTGTGGTGGGTTACAGGCAGCGAACAGGAGCAGGAGGCTGAAGCAGGCAAATAAAGATGGGTGGTTCGGGAGCATTTGCATAAATGGTATTTTTTAGGCCAGCGATTGCGCAAATATAACAGATTAAATAAGTAGCGGACTTTCCCCCGGTAGCATTATAGCGCTCTCAACGCACAAGATTTTACGGTGGGTATTTTTATTGGCTTTTTTTGCCCGGGTATCGTGGTTTTTTACGGCTTGTGGCGCGTTTTTGTTTTCTTTGTAAAAATTATTTCTGATGAACAAGTTACTTGTAGCCACGGGTGGTGGTGATTGTCCAGGTTTGAATGCGGTGCTTCGCGCACTGGTGAAAGCGGCCAAGACGGCTGGTGATTGGGAAGTGTGGGGCAGCCTGGAGGCGTTCAACGGCCTGCTGGACGACCCCGTTGAGCTGGTGAAACTGACCCCCAAGCGAGTAGCAGGTATCCATGTCAAAGGCGGAACCATCATCAAAACGACCAACCGCGGTAATCCCATCGCTTACCCCATAGAACAACCCGATGGCAGCATTGAACTGGTCGACCGCAGCGAAGAAATGATCGACAAATTACAAGCACTGGGTTTTGCGGCCGTCATCAATATCGGTGGCGATGGCAGCCAGCGTATTTCGCAACATCTTTATGAGCGCGGCTGCCCCATTATTGGCGTGCCGAAGACGATCGACAACGACCTCGGCGCTACGGATTATTCCTTTGGCTTCTCGACGGCCGTACAGATCGCCACCGATTGTTTCGACAAACTGGTCACTACCGCCGAAAGCCATCACCGGGTCATGATTATGGAAGTAATGGGCCGCGACGCCGGCTGGATTGCCCTGCACACTGCGGTGGCAGGTGGCGCCGAAATTTGCCTGATCCCGGAAATTCCCTACAGTGTGGAGAAGATCAAGGCGATGATCGATAAACGTTACCGCAAAGGCAAAGGATTTATGAATATCGTGATAGCGGAGGGCGCTATGGCCATGGATGGCCACGTCTTCGGGGAAAAACCAACCGATATCGGTGACAGCCACCTGAAACTGGGCGGCGTCTGCAACCTCCTGCGCTACCAACTGGAACAAATGGGGTGTATTCCGCAAATCCGGACCACGGTGCTGGGGCACATCCAGCGGGGAGGAACGCCCATTGCCTTCGACCGGATTCTGGCCACGGTCATGGGGGTGAAAGCTTTTTCCATGATCCAACAGGGGCAATTTGGCGAAATGGTGTCTTTCCGCAACAACTCCTTCACCAGTGTGCCGCTGGCCGAGGCTATTTTACACAACAACAATGTAGCGCCTGATCATGCACTGGTGGAGGCTGCCCGGGCCATCGGCATTTCTTTTGGCGACTAATCTTGCAGGAAACCCGAATGTTGGTGCAATGTTTTTACCGTAAGGCGCTAAAAACCGACCGTTTTCTAACCGGCGGTGAGATACGCTGCTGTTATATGCAAGAATATGAGCTTAATTGTGGAAATTTAAGTCATATTTTTTTTGCGAGCGAAAACTACCCAAGTAAAGTATTGTTTTTTGTTTCCAGTTAGATAGAAACCTGCCTTTTAAACGCCCAGTTGTTAAAATGACTTGCTGATACCAAGTCCTTTTTATTCTTTCCCAAGCATATTTACACATCTTGGTTTGCGACAACTTTCCGGTTCAACACTGGCCTGGCAAAGCAGTCAAATTATTGTGCCAATCCAGGCCCTTGATTGATGCCATTGCTATGGCGTTAGCTGGAAGAATGTGCTTTGTCTGTAAAGCTTTGTATTACTGTGCTGATCAGTTTTGTAAAGTACCACCGTGTTGGTGGTCTTGTTATACCCCCTTGTAATGCAAACAAAACAGCGTATCACAACCGGGAAAGGTTTAATGAATTTCATGTTAGGAAAACATGACCTCTCCCTGAAAGAAAGAACACTGCAGTTTAATGCTTTTCTGACCGAATTGAAACGGGACGAGCATTATTCCTACCAGCGCGTTTGTCTTTCCCCCATGGATCGGGAAGTAATGATTCTCGATTCTTTTACCCGGCGAGCTAAGCCCATGCTGATGTTCGCTTCCAACAACTACCTGGGTTTGGGCAACCACCCCTATGTGAAAAAGGCGGTTCAGGATATTGTCAATACCTACGGCGTTGGTGTCGGTGGGCCGCCCCTGCTGAATGGGTACAGCCTGCTCATGCAATCGTTGGAGGAGAAAATTGCGGCCTTCAAAGGCAAGGAAGCGGCCATTATTTTCCCCGCCGGATTCATGACCAATTTGGGTGCCATCAGTGCCCTGGCCAACCGCAACGACGTGGTGATCCACGACCAGTTGAGCCATGCCTCCCTGCACGCTGCGTTGCAGCTGACGGAAGCGGAAAATATCCGCTTCCCCCACAATAACACGGCGAAGATGGAGCAATTGATTGTTGAGCGCAAACCCAACTACACCACGGTTTTCGCGGCAATGGAAGGGGTGTACTCGATGGACGGCGACCTGGCTCCCCTGGATGAAATGATTCCTGTTTGCCAAAAACACGGTGCTTTCGTGCTGCTCGACGACGCCCACGGCATTGGCGTACTGGGTAAAAACGGCCGGGGTTCGGCCGAACTCCTGGGCGTAGAAGACGGTATCGACCTGTACGTAGGCACCTTCAGCAAGGCCTTCTCCGTGACGGGGGGGTACCTGGTGGGCAACCGGGACCTCATCGAATACCTGCGGTATTTCGCCCGCTCCTACGTTTTTTCGGCGGCGCTGCCACCGATGACCCTGGCGGCGGTCAGTGCGGGCATTGACGTGATCCAGAACGAGCCGGAACGGCGGGCAAAACTGCTGGACAATGCGGCTTATGCCGCTTGCAAGTTGCAGGATTTTGGTTTAAGCATCCCACCGGCAGGCGCCATTCTGGCCTTGCGGACACCGCGGTGGATGAATATTCGCGCTGCCAATCGCAAACTGCACGAGTTGGGCATCTTTATCAACGCGATCGAATATCCGGCAGTAAGTGTCAATAAGCAACGCTTCCGGGCCAGCATCAGCGCCAACCATACCTATGCGGATATTGATCGGTTGGCCGATTGCTTTGCACAAGTTTGGAACGATCCAGATTGCCGTAAAGCAGGTTATTAAATAATTAATCTTATTGGGCTAGCGCCAACAGCACCAGGCGCAACAAGCTGCATTTATGCAACTTGTTGCGCTGGTGCTTTGTTGCTAGCTGAAACTGCGGTAATTTTAAGCCGTTGCCCGTAATTGTGGCTGCTGGTGATTCATCATGCTGAATTATTCTATCGATAACTGGTTTTCTCTCCTGAGTGGTTTTGCCATCTTCATTATGGGCTTGCGCGTGTACTGGTTAGATACCTTCAATAGGATGTATCAGTCGTTCATGGTCGTTACTTTTCTGCTTTTTGCCCAGAATCTCTTTTTTTTCGAAATGGACCAAATGACCAGCCTGGCTCAGGTCAACGAATTGCGGCCTTACCAGGAGGGGGTGTGGAATCTGACGGTGTTTTTTATCATCCTTACCATGTGGCACTACGCCCGCCAGTTTGCCGCGCGCGAAATGAAACGCTGGGAGAAACGCTGGATGCAGTTTTCGCTGGTCACCAGTGTGGTATTTATCGTATTACAAGTGTACACACCGTACGGGCATGGCGAGTTGGTCTTGAGTGAATCCGGCCGCTGGACGGTGGTCTTGAACCACGCTGCCGGCATTGACCTGCTGCGCGCGGGCTGGGCCCTTAGCTGTTACATCCTAAGTACGTATTTTGCTTTTTTACCGTATCTCTTTGCCACGAGCAGGCAATCGCGCTGGATACGGTTCAGCATTTTTTCGGTTTTTGGGCTGATCACTTTTGGCTCTTTTATTCAAAATTATGTGCTCACTTATTTTTTTGCCATCCCCTCTATTCTCAACGAAAACATCAATGTAGCGGTCGGTGCCATCTTTTGTGGGTTGATGATTACCAATCTGCAATTGTACGATCTGCAATCCCGCTACGCGGTACCGAATTTGTTGAAGACCATGACCAACTGGTTCATTTTGGTGGATGATAGTTTTAATATCCGACAGGTCAACGAAGCTTTTGTTAACCTCATGGGGCAGAATTTAAAATATTGGCAAAATGTGAATATTGATACGGTATTTACGGATAAGAAATGGCAGGTCACCAAACAGCAGTTGATTGAATTAGCCAATAATCAGACCATTAACTACGAATTTGAAATGATGGACAAGGAGCAGAAAATATTTCTCCTGTTTGTCATTACACCGTTATTTCAACCTTCGCTGCGGAGTGAAAAAAAGCGAAAAAAGGGCTACGTTTTGGTAGGCACCGACCTCAGTATTTTTAAAGCTTCGGAAGAAAAGATCAAAGCATACGCTAATGAACTGGAAACTTCTAATGAGGCGCTGGAGCGCTTCGCCTTCATTGCCTCGCACGACTTGAAGGAACCCATTCGCAATATTGGTAATTTTGCCGGTCTGCTGCGGCGTCGGCTGGGTGCCAACACAACGGAAGATGTCCAGGATTTTATAGGCTTTATCGAACAGAATGTCAGGGGGATGAACAAACTCATCGAGGCGGTCATGACGGTTTCGCGCCTCGGGCAGGAAGAACTTCAGTTGCGTACTGTTGGCAGCGAAGAGATCGTGAAGATCGCGTGTAAAAACCTGGAGCGGTTGATCCAGGAGACGGGGGCCGTAGTGGATGTCTCGCAAGTTGAATTGACGATGCTGAAAGGAGATCGGGAACTCCTGCAACAGTTGGTGCAAAACCTGATTGAAAACGGGATCAAATACAACCAGCAACAGGTTCCCAGGGTAAGCATCAGCATCGCTTCCGCAGGGGGGGCTGAATACACCACGCTGCGGTTCGAAGACAACGGCATTGGGATCGCAGTGGAATTTCGCGAACAGGTTTTCGAGATGTTCAAACGCTTGCATTCCCGTGCCGACTACGTAGGCACAGGTATCGGGCTGGCCATTTGCCGCCGGATTGTAGAGTTGCACAAAGGCAAAATCTGGATTGAAGATAGCCAGCAAGGAACGGGTACCGCATTTGTGGTGCAATTGCCGCGTTTTAATAGCCACTAACAGACAAAACAAGGATTATTGGGTGCCAATTATTTCCCTTGTGCTATTTTTGCAGCCTAAAATAAACAATCATATGAGATTCTATTATACGCTTTGCCTGGTAGTGCTCGGTTTAAGTGGTCTTACCGCCCAGGATTTTCAATTCATTGCCGAACAGCAAGTCCAGCTTCCCGCTACGGCGGAAGTCTACTTTCCGCTGAGCACATACCGTACGTTAAGGGTGGAGCTCGCTGCGGTCCGTCAGCACTTACAAGCTGCTCCTGCCGAATCAGCGCGGGAATTGGCCAAGTCTACGGCAACCATCGCGTTGCCGCTACCCGATGGCCGCACGCAGGCTTACCGGGTGGTGGAAAGCTCGGTGCTGCAGCCCGAGACCCAGGCCCGTTGGCCTCAACTGCGCACTTACCGTCTGCTCAACGTGGACGATTCGCGGTATACCGGGCGACTGAGTGTGACTCCCCGCGGGGTGACGGCCGTGATGAACTCGGCCAAAGGATTGATTTTTATCGAACCCTACGCCGCCGATGCCCTGCCTTACCACCTCGTTTATTACGGCGATGATGTGGTGCTGGACGAAGTCACCCAATCCCAACTGACCTGCGGCAATGCGCCCGACGAGCAGCGGGAATTGTTCTCTGACAACCTTGCCAGCTTCTCGCCGGTACCCCTGGCAGGGGAGGAGAAGACCAGCCTGCCGTCCCAGATTCGCGAATACATCCTGGCCCTCACCTGTACCGGTGAATACGCCCAAACCCAGGGGGGCACCATCGAAGGGGTGTTGGCCTCTTTTGTGACCATTGTCAACGTCGCCAATGCGTCCTTCGAGCAGGAGGCCGGGGTACGCGTGACCCTCATTGGCAATGTAGAGCAGTTGATTTTCCTCAATGGCGCTACCGATCCTTTTGCGGCCTACAACAGCGCCCCCGATTTGCTGCCGGCCGTACGGGGAGCGATCACGTCCCAGGGCTTTCCTACCTCTGCCTACGACATGGGGCACGTCTTTACCGTAGGCCCCTGCCTCGACGCTATGGGCGACCCTACCATTGGTGGACAAGCCGCGCTGGGTTCGATCTGCCAGGGCAACAAAGACCGCGCCCTGACTTGCCTGCAAGGGAGTGTTACGGCCGTCGTCCGGCGCGTGTTCGTGCACGAGGTGGGCCACCAGTTTAACATGCAGCACACCTGGGCCAATTGCCCGGGATCGCTCGACCAATTGTCTTCCGGTTCTGCTTTCGAGCCCGGTTCGGGTTCTACCATCATGTCTTACTCCGGCTCTTGTGGCGACCAGAATGTAGGAGGGGCCGTTGCGCCTTATTACCACGGGCATTCCATCGACCAGTTCAAGTCGTTCACCCAGGAAGGGGCCGGGAGCGTTTGCCCAACCATCATTGAAACCAACAATACCGATCCCAAGGTGAGCACCGATTACGCCAACGGATTTTATATTCCCATCAGTACGCCTTTCGAGTTGGTGGCCAGTGCCATTGATGCGGAAAATGACAACTTGACCTATTGCTGGGAAGAGATGGACCTGGGCCCCGTGTCCATCCTGGGCACCCCCAATGGCAATGCGCCTATTTTTCGCAGTTATGACCCCGTTTCAGATCCCAGCCGGGTGTTCCCCCGGCTATCCCGGATCATCAACAATACCACTTCGGTAGCAGAAGTACTGCCCACCTACTCCCGCAACCTTACCTTTGCCTGTACCGTCAGAGACAACAACCCGGAGGTGGGAGCAACGGGCAAAGCTACGGTGGCCTTCAAAAGCACGGCTACGGCCGGCCCCTTCCTGGTGCTTTCGCCCAACGATGGTTCCGAAACCTGGCAGGTGGGCGATACCCGCGAGGTCCGTTGGGACGTTGCCAATACGACCAACGAACTGGTGAATTGCCAGTTGGTCAACATCCGGTTGTCGGCCGATGGCGGCCTCACCTATCCCTATCTGCTGGCGGAAGGAACGCCCAATAGTGGTTCGGCGCTGGTTTCCGTGCCGAATGTGGTAGGCGGCAATATGCGCATTCGGGTAGAAGCAAACCGGAATGTTTTCTTTGATATTTCCAATGCCAACTTTTCTATTCAACCCGCCACTGCACCTACCTATACCCTGGATTATGGCCCCATTTTCCAGCAGGTCTGTTTGCCGAATACGGTGGAAGTGAATTTTAATACCAACGCCATTCTTGCATACGAAGGCACCATCAGCCTGGGGATTAGCAGTGAATTGCCCGCCGGGGTAACGGCCAGCTTTTCGGCCAATGACATCCAGGCCGGCGCTTCCTCTACCCTGCAACTGGATTTGGAGAACCTTCAGGGTTTCGACGGCCCGCTGGCGGTAGTGGTTGCTGCCGCTACGGCTGATCTGGACACTTTTTTCCGAACGGTTTATCTAAACGTCGTGGATAACAACTTCAGCGACCTGGCCCTGCTGACCCCTGCCGAAGGCGCCATGGATATTTTGCTGTCTACGGATTTTAGCTGGACCCTCCTGCCGAATGCCGAGACTTACGACTGGGAATTGGCTACGGATGCGGGCTTTTCGAATGTAATCGATAGCCGGATGGGTTTAGG
>Ga0213861_10002046_pt1 | contig 17597 bp, 11 predicted proteins | sample PICome_4_FD_160110 | JGI IMG/M metagenome (GOLD analysis project Ga0213861, IMG submission 160110) | Coastal seawater microbial communities near Pivers Island, North Carolina, United States - PICO131 | ecosystem: Environmental > Aquatic > Marine > Coastal | place: USA: North Carolina... | reverse complement strand
TGGGAAAGGCATCTGTGTAGATTGATTTCCAACCATCGTCGATGGTGATAAGAACAGAGCGGTCTTCAATGGTTTTCTCTCCACGTTTCCACGCCGTAAAATCCTCTAAGCTAATTACATTTAGGCCGAGATCTTTGATCGCTTGCATTTGGCGTCGGAACTTGCCCGTCGAGATAAGCATCTCCGTGGCGTCTTTGGTTGAAGAAAAATCATGATATCCGAGCACGGTGACGCGGGCATCAGATGTTGCAGGAATATTGGCTGCCTTTGCCTGATTGGGTGTCGTTGTAGTAGTTGAGCCGTTCAGGTTTTTGGGCGTGCGAGCAATCGTTTGAGCTAAGGGGGAGCTCAAAAACTTGGCCTCTCCGTTGTCAAACGGACCGTGGCCTTGCGCTAAGCTAGCAAGGAGAGTCAGCACGGTGGCAATGCCCGAGAAAACAGCTAAGAACTTCTTCATGATCAGTGGAGATTTAAAATATAACCCCATCGAGACGGATGGAAAGTCCTGAGTCGCTTGGGAGCGATGGATTATGTTCGATTTGGCAGCCGCTAGTCTCCATAACCGTGGTGCTAGCTTAATGGACTGGGGTAGGTGCCTTGATCGACAAGTTGCTTAATGGCATCAACGACATGTGGTTTGTCATCAGGGTAGGTGACGCCAAACCAAGAGCTGGTTGTCTCAAGGAGGCGGCAGTCAGCTTTTTTCTTGCTGATCAAATCGTCAACGAGTGTTGGAATGTAGCATTCGGATTTGAGCTCATTACCCGATTCTTTGAGGAATTGAATGAAATGTTCCTCAAGTTGGGCGAAGAATTCATGGTTGAAGCCCCAGAAATTCATCGAAGCAAGAGCATACTCATCAATCTCAATGCGGGTGCCGTCTAATTGGTTGCCGTAAATTTTACCGTCTTGCTCCCTCTTGATCTCGGTGATTTCTTCCACCTCGCTGAGTAAGCCGTCATTTTCTGAGCAAATGCCGCGATTGACATCACCATGATCGGAAAGGGTTTTGTTGATGTGGTAGCCGACCATGCAGTAGTGGGACATGGAGTCATCGGGGTGGTTGGACTCTTTGAAGTAGGCTGCGATCCGTTGGTAGGCATCAGCGCCGTAAAAATCATCCGCGTTGATTACGGCGAACGGCCCGCTGACTGCGTTTCTGGCTGCTCGGATGGCGTGGGTGGTTCCCCATGGTTTTTCACGACCTTCGGGGACGCTGAAGCCTTCTGGGAGATCATCAAGCTTTTGAAATACGTAGTCTACTTCGATTTTGCCTTCGAATCGAGCTCCTACGCCCTCTCTGAATGCCAGGGCAAAGTCTTCACGGATGATGAATACGACACGCTTGAAGCCTGCACGGATTGCATCATAGACAGAATAATCGAGCACGGTTTCGCCATCGGGGCCCATCGGGTCCATTTGTTTGAGGCCGCCATATCGGCTGCCCATGCCGGCTGCGAGGATAAGAAGTGTTGTTTCCATGGTTCAATAAGTTTTGCTCAGTGATAAGGGAGCGCTTTTTATGCAGACAATGTCTAGCTAATGCAATGGTTTCTTGTAAGTAAGCGTGGTTCTTTAGCAAAGAATGCTATTGCAGCTAAGGGCTTGCTGTCTTTATGATGAAGCCGCGCTCCGCGAGTTTGTCATAATTTACAGGAGGCAAGTCTTTCATCTTCGTAGTCATCGGAGATACCTTACCCCAATCAATAATATCCCGCCCAGATTTCATGGACGATAACCCCAAAGATCTCGATCAAAGCTCAGAGCGTAGTCACGTGCGGCGAGTATTTCATGCTATGCTTACGGCTCGTATTCTCGAGAATAAATTGGGAAGTCTCTATAAGGCGGGGAAGATTGTAGGGGGAGTTTATCTTGGCAAAGGCCAGGAGGCTGTTAGTGCTTCAATGGCTGCTTGTTTGGAGAAAGGGCGCGACGTCTATGCGCCTCTCATTCGTGATCAGGCAGGACGCACGGCATTTGGTGAGGAAATTTTAGATTGCACTCGCACCTACCTAGGCTCTGTCAAAGGGCCAATGCGGGGCAGGGATGGTAATATTCACCGAGGTCGGCCAGCTGAAGGAATGTTGGCGATGATTTCTCACCTGGGAGCAGCTATTCCTGTTATCGCAGGAATGCTCTTAGCAAAGCGGCTCAAGGGTGAATTGGATGGAGTGGTCGGTGCCACTTGCGTGGGTGATGGTTGCACCTCGACGGGAGCATTTCACGAGGGTTTGAATACTGCCGCGGTTGAAAAATTGCCCCTGATCTTAACGGTCGCCAATAATCAGTATGCTTATTCGACTCCGAATGATCGACAATTTGCCTGTCATGATCTCGTTGACAAGGCTCTTGGATATGGGGTGCGTGGACACAGTGTGGATGGGACAGATATGCTTGCCTGCATCAAGGTGATGCAAGAGGCGGTGACTCGAGCCCGTGAGGGTGACGGCCCCCAGCTTGTGGTGGCGTCGATGCTCAGGCTCACGGGGCATGGCGAACATGATGATGGCTCCTATGTCGCAGCAGCCCTCAAAAGCTCTGGACTAGGGCGTGATAGTATCGAGGTTGGAATGAAGCAGCTGATAGAGGGTGGTTTCGCAACGGTGGAAGAGATCGAGCAATGGCAGCAAGAGGCTGCGGATCAAGTACAACAGGCAGTGGCGATCGCTCAGAAAGAGGACGATCCTGATCCCTTCAAGGATGATTGGATGGCATACTCAAATCCTGAGATGCAAATGCAGAGATAAAATAATGAGTGATGTGACTTACATAGATGCTATTCATGCTGCCCTCGATGAGGCCATGGAGCGAGATCCTGATGTTTTTCTCTACGGGCAAGACATCGGTAAGTTTGGTGGTGCCTTTAAGGCAACCAAAGGCTTGCAAGAAAAGTATCCCGGGCGGGTGTTGGATGCGCCGATTAGCGAAGATGCGATGGCTGGCGTTGCCATTGGAGCTGCCATTGAGGGGGCGAGGCCTGTTCTCGAAATGCAATTTGCTGATTTTTCTTCCGTCGCATTTAACCAGATCATCAATCAGGCGGCGACGCATTACTACCGAACAGGTGTGCCAGTGCCGCTGACGATGCGTCTGCCGTCAGGAGGAACCCCTGGCTCCGGTCCTTTTCATAGTCAGAGCATGGAGGCCATCTACTCCCATTACCCGGGGTTGGTTGTGGTCACGCCGGCAACGGTAGCTGACGCGCACAGTATGCTGCTGGACTCTATCGCGATGAATGATCCTGTGATCTATTGTGAGCACAAGTTCTTGTATCGTTGGCTGAAATCCGAAAATTTATCAGGGGACCGATTGCCCATTGGTAAGGCGCGAATCACGCGGCCTGGCAAACATGCGACGGTAGTCACCTACAGTGCGATGGTGCATGAAGCCGTTCGAGCCGCTGAGATGCTCTATAAAGACGGCGGCTGGGAAATTGAGGTCGTAGACCTGCGATCAGTTAAGCCCCTTGATACGGATACCATTATCGCGTCTGTCGCCCGCACTGGCAGATTACTGGCCCTGGGCGAGGCATTTCCATGGGGTGGGGTAACTGCCGAAGTTGTTTCCCGAGTATGTGCGGACGGCTTCCACCTGCTCGATGCTCCTCCGGTAAGACTCAATTCTAAAGACACGCCGATACCGTATCATCCTAAGTTATGGTCATCACATCGCCCGACGCCAGAATCCATCGCCGAAGAGCTTCGTAAGTTATTGGATTACTGATAATTACGTCTATTTTTACTAAAATTAAGCAACCCATAAAATCATGCCTAAAGTTCCTATTATGATGCCACAGCTCGGCGAGTCGATTGCCGAGGCTACGATTATACGGCTTAACATTGCCGTCGGCGATAAGGTGGTTTCAGACCAGGAGGTCATCGAAGTGGAGACCAATAAAGCGACGATGGGGGTGACGGCGCTATGTGCCGGTGAGGTGACCGAAATTCTCGCTGAAGAAGGGGTGAGTTATGCCGTGGGCAGCCTTCTTGGGATCATGGAGGTGAGCGAGGAAGAGCTGGAGCGTACCGGCGAGAAGTCAATGGAGGAGATGAACGCTGAGGAAGTTCAAGCCGCGGAGCCTAAAACCAGTGACGACGAGCAGAATTTACATTTTAAAACGGAAGATGGTGGTTATCGCGAGCCTGTGCTGGTTGAACCCAGTATCAAGGGTTTGCCGGTGCCAACAGGAAAAGAAGGTGCACACTACATATCACCCCGCATGCGAGCTAGGATGACCGAGCTTGGACTCAGAGCTGCGGATATTTCTGCCGTTTCTGGAAGTGGTGCAGGTGGCCGCGTTACCGTAGAGGATCTCGAGGGATTTCTCGAACACATCAAAACATGGCCCTACACAAAGGCGTCTCCCATGCGTCTTGCTGTGGCTGACGCGATGCGCCGGAGTTGGACTCGTCCGCTAGCGACGGTTGCCAGACCTCTGGTAATGGATAAGATCCTTGATCATCGCCGTCGTCAGGCACTTAAACCAGGGCCGGCGCTTTATCTGCTGCGAGCTTTGGCGCTGGCGTTGGCCGAGAACCCAGCCACGGCTGGTTATTTGATTGGTGAGAATGTCGTTCACCCGCGTGCCTTTGATATTGGCGTGGCGGTTCAGGTCGATGATGGCGTCTTGGTTCCCATTATCCGTAACGCTGACACGAAGTCACTGAGTGAACTCGTTGAAGATTACAACCGTCTTGTAGAATTGGCTCGTTCGCGAAAACTTCCCAAGGATGCAACTAAGCATGGAATTGCAACGGTGACCAACTTTGGTACTTTTGGATTAACTTGGGGAACGCCTATTCCGCTCCCTAATGAAACCCTGATACTAGGACTCAGCGCTGGTGTTAAGCGCCCGGTCTGGAGTGATGAGACCAGCACTTTTGTTCCTGTAACGGAAGCGGAGATTGATTTGACCTTTGATCACAGGGTGGTCGATGGCGGTGGTGCCGGAATGCTGCTCAATCGTATATCTGAGCTACTCCAACATCCAGAAACTCTCTAAGGGGAGCCTAAACTGCTGCATCAAGCAGCCGCATTTCAGCTTGCTGGTTCCATGCCGAGCTGGGTATGGACGGCAGCCATCACACTGGCGTTGACCTCTGTGATGTTTGTATTGGCATTGATTAGGTGTGCATAGGTTTCGTCCTTGAGGCTCAAGAAAAGCTTGCGACAAAAGTCGAGTGATTCACGCTTTTCGAATTCGTTGGCTGCACCATCTCTAACGCCGATGCGCTGTAGTGCGATATCGACATCAAGATCGAGAATAATGAGCATGTCGGGTTGGGGGGCGAAGATCTCATTTTTTGCGCGGATCGCTTCTGGGTCGATGCCGCGCGCACCTTGGTAAGCCATCGTGGAAAAGTAATAACGGTCTAGGATGACGATGCCACCACTCTTGATGGTGGGAATGATAAGCTCCTCAACGTGTTCGCGCCGGTCGTTGATGAAGTATTCCAACTCATCTTCTATGCATAGCCTGCCTGTGATTGCGCTATCTCTGAGTTTCTTTCCCCAAGGTCCATTGGTCGGCTCGAAGCTTTGCACCACCTCGCGACCGCTCTTTCTCAGAGCTTCGGCTAGCATGGTAGCTTGAGTCGACTTTCCAGTTCCGTCGATGCCTTCAATGACAATGAGATATCCCTTGGCTTCGGAGCTGTCGTGCTTGGTGGACATGAATATGAAAAATGATGGGGTGTAAGGCGTTCTTTAGCGAATAGGCTTGGTTACGGTTTAGAGCTTTGACCAGGCATCCATGCCGCCGCTGACATTGTAGACATTGGTGAAACCTTGATCCACTAGGTAATCCATGACCCGACCACTTCGGCCACCAGATTTGCAAATGACCAACAACTCCTGCTCCTCGCCCATGGCCTTGAGTTCAGGCATGAACTCCGGTATGTCACCCATAGGTATATGTCGGGCGGCATCAATATGAGCTGCGTCGTATTCCCATGGCTCACGCACATCGAGTAAGAGCCCGTTAAAGGATTCGTCTAGTTTGCTTTTGAGTTCTTCAACGCTTATTTCGTCTTGGTTATCCATCATGTTTGTGGGCTTAGTATTGCTGCAGGTTTGCTCGTAGTCAATTAACTCAGTGATGCTCGGATTTTCACCACACAGAGGACATTCGGGGTCCCTGCGTAGGTTGAAATCTCGGAAGCTGGTGTTTAGCGCATCATAGTGAATCAGACGTCCCAGTGGCGGGGTGCCGCAGCCTAGGATGATCTTGATTGCCTCCATGGCTTGAAGGCTACCCATGATTCCTGGTAAAACGCCGAGGACTCCAGCTTCTGCACAACTCGGCACACTGCCCGCATCGGGAGGTTCAGGTAGCATGCAACGATAGCAGGGCCCTCCGAGGTGTGGAGCAAAGACACTGAGTTGACCTTCAAAACGGAAGATGGAGGCGTAAACGTTTGGTTTTTTGAGGAAGAATGAGACGTCGTTACTGAGGTAGCGCGTAGGGAAGTTGTCCGTGCCGTCGATGATGACATCATACTGAGATGCGATCTCCATGGCATTTTGAGCATCAAAGCGGCATGCGTGTTGCTCAACTTTCACATGCGGATTGATTTCTCTAAGTCGTGCAGTGGCGCTCTCAAGTTTGCTCAAGCCAAGACTCGATTGGCCATGGAGTATCTGGCGTTGGAGATTAGAAAGTTCGACGGTGTCAGGATCAACAATGCCGATGCGGCCAACGCCAGCAGCAGCCAGATAGAGACAGGAGGGGGATCCAAGACCTCCGGCGCCGATGCAGAGTATCGATGAGTTCTTTAGCTTTTCCTGCCCTGCAACACCGACTTGGTGAAGAGAGAAGTGGCGTGCATAGCGGAATTGTTCCTCTTGGCTGAGCATAGTTGGGATACCGAAAGAGGCTGCAGATGTAAGGGTGAAGAAAATGGCCGATTCAGTTCAAAAAATTGAATCTAGCGGCGGCGGGGGTTTGGTGTGAGAAAAGCTTAGCTCTTGAGCTTGTTTTCCAAAGCTTGGTCAGGTTGAGCACCATTATTGAGTGCTTTCTGGTAGTAGCTCAAGGCGTCCTGTTTGCGTTTTTGCTGCAGATATAGGACAGACAGATTGTAGTAAGCATCAGCTAATGCGGGATTAAGTTTGATCGTGGATAAAAAGTGTTCCTCAGCCTGTTGGTATTGTTTAGCAGCCCCTGCCAAGTTCCCTAGATATAAATGTGCACGTGCATTGTCTGGCTTGAGAATGAGCGAACGTTCGAAGGAGTTTTGAGCATCATCGATCTCTTTGTTTCTGTATTGAGCAATCCCCATCATGAAGTGTGCATAGCCGCTATTTTCACGCATGGTGATGGCTTCATCTAAGCATGCTATGGCTTTATCATAATGCCCCAGTTTCATTTCGACTACACCGAGTTTACAGAGGATCCGATAGTTGCCAGGCACTCTTTCGTTAATATCGATCAGCACAGAGTGCGCAGCTTGGATGCGGCCTCGTTCAAAATGACGTATGATCAGGTCCTCAACATACAAGGTCTCTGACTCAAGGGCGTTACCATAGGCGCGAGCGTGAGCCATGGATACACGATCTGAGTTTGAAAACTCTCCATCTGGATGACGATGAGCAGAGGCAAATTCCTTTTCTTTGTCAGTAAGGTCGATTTTTATGTTTCGAATATCGCTGATTGCTTTGGAGAGACCGTCGATTTTGGCTATTGATTTTTGATAGGTATTCCAGAGAATTTCCTCTCCCATGCGGCGGCGTTCTTGTGCAGCAAGAAGGCGATCTACGGTTCCCCGAAGTGTTTTGACTTCATCAGGGTTCGTGTAGGCCCTATCATTGGCCTTGGCACTAGAGAGGGCTGATTTGGCGTCTCGAAGTTGAGATTCAAGTGATTGGATAGTCTCACTCTGCATTGCTTGTTCTTTTTGGTATTTTAAGATGCGAGTTTTGGCGACGGCTAGATCACCTCGGGCCTCGCTAAGCTCATTCTTGGTGGCGTCTTGATTTTTTTCAATAAAGTCGAGACGATCAAGAGCCTCTTTGAGTTCAGTGCCCAGACGCATGTTTTCGGTGATGAGTCCCTGGATGCCTTTGGAGTCAGTTTGTTTCAGTGTCTCGGCGAGGAGGTTTCGTTCTTTCAGTAGATTGTTGCGCTCATTAGTGAGCTCCTTGATAGTCTCCTCAGATTGATTCAAGCTAAGCTGCATTTTTTCAATGCGGCTGTTTGCATCGCCTAGCTCATTGCGAGTTTGTTCGAGCATTTCTGTAACTGTTTTCAGCTCATCTCGAAGGCCGCGTATGAGCTCGTTATTAACAGCTCCTTGCTGCTGCATGTTTTGCTGGATTTTTTCAGCACGGCTTTTGGCGAGCTCAGCCTCTTGGCGGAAGTTGTCAGCATTTTGTTGAGCTTCAGTAAGTTTCTGCTGGGAAGATTGTAAGGCGCGTGCCGTAATTTTGATTTCTTGTTCGAGTGTTGCTTTTTCCTCAGCGATGCGGTTCATGTCTTGCTGAAGCGGTGCTCGTGCAAGGACATCTCGTAACATCGCCATTTCTCGCTCTTTCTTGGTGATCAGATCATTGAGGCGTTTGCGCTCTGTCTCGTCTAGCTTGGTCTTGGCGTTTTGATCATTAGTTGCTGCGGCTTCTTTTGTTGCAGCCTCTAGCTTTGTTTTCAGCGCCTTGTTTTCTTGCTCAAGTTTTTCTAGGCGAGCTACCGTCGAGGGGTCGATTGAGGCCTGCCTGGTTGCACTGTTGTTGCGTGGGGAAGAATCGGAATAATAGCCTGAGCCTGCACCACTTCCCGTTGATGAGCCTGGCTGAGGTCCTTCGATGAGGTCTTGGGTTTTGATCTTGTTGCTGGCAAGTTCAGCGGTTGCGTTGGGCTCAACCCGTTTCATGCTCTCCTCAGTGCTAGAGATGCGGCTTTGCACGAGGTTGGGTTTCCAGTTTTTGTGAGACTTATTGAGGACGCTGTAATAGCTGTACGCTTGTTGGTATTTTTGCCATGCGTCACTGAATTTGCTTTCCTCTTCGAGTTTTTCCGCGCGTTTGATTTCGAGCCATGCCTGGAAAAAAATATCTGCTGGATCCACTGCGGCGGGATCTTCTTGAGCATCTAGATCACAAGTGAACGCCCCCAACAGCATGGGTATGATCAAAAAAAGCGGAATAATGCTTCTGGATATGCTTCTATAGCTGGAGTGCTGTAGGAAACTCATGAATAGTTGATATTAGTCAGATTTGCCTGCGCTTGCAAATGCAAAAGTATCCATTGGGCATGGCCAGTAATGCATTAAACGCTTTAAAAAGTGCCGTTAACTTTACGCCCAATCCAGAAACTGGCTAATAGGAAGATAAGGCAGGTGGCAGTGAGCCAGTGTGACCAGAGAGGTGTGCGAGATTCCAAGGGCTTGGGTATCGGTAGCGCATTGATTGCTTTGCCAATATTTTTGAGGGCATCACCCTCCATGAGTTGGCCTTTCGAGACGCGGGTCATTTCTTCAACAACATCGAGGCGAGCGGGCATGCCTGTTTTTTCGACCTCACTTCCTTGGGCGATTAATGTGGTGTCTGTGCTGTGAGCTCTATCTTCACCAATAGTGGCGCGAATTTTCCAAGCTCCGGGTTGAGTTATTTTAAAGCGTCCAGAATAACTTCCCCAGGTTTCATCCTCTTTGTTGAGACTGATTCTTTTACGTTCTCCATCAGGCGAGTCGATGTTCACGTAGAGTTCGCCTTGGCTCAGGGGGGCCCCGTATTGATCAAAGGCATTCGCGTTTAGGCTTACTGAGTCACCCGGCTTAGGGCGCTCAGGTGTGAAATAGAGCCTTATCCGTGAGCCCGCAGCCATGTTGCGTTGATAAGACATCCATCGGGCGACTTGCCCCCAAAATCGATAGTGGTAGAGATCCTCAACGCCTCGGCGCCATTTCCATGCGGAATCATGCCCTAAAAAGAGAACCTTTCCATTACCGGCAATTTTAGTCACGAGCATAGGGATTCGTCCATACTGGTTGGATTTATCCGCATGGACCGCAAGCACATCAGAACCGCCCTTGGCTTTGATGACAGGAGCATGCCAATTGAAGCCCGGCAGGCTTTTCCATATGTCGGGATTATCCTCTTCTGTGTCTCCTAGCATGGTAAGAAGCGATCTGCGCCCCTCGGTGGTAAGATTGAGTTTGGATGAAATGGGTCCGCCGAAGCCTGACTTGTTGGTGATATCGAGGACGACTGGTATCAGATCAGCTAGTGGGCTTTGGGCAAGTGAAAAAATATTGCCCAGTGGGCCCGGCAAGAAAACAATGCCACTGGCCTGTTTTTCTACGAGCCCTCTGAGTAATGCAGCTTGTTCAAGGGTCAAACCCTCGGCTGGGTTCTCGCTTATGCCGACATCCCCGACAAATACCACGTCGTATTTTTGAAGGTCCTCCAGGTTCTCAGGAAATTTCTCAATATAGCCAGGTCCGTCTCCCGCGCCAAGTTCAGGATGCAAGAGCAAGCAATCGACCTGAACGCCCGGGTCTCGATAAAGAGCATTACGAATAAACCGATATTCCCAGCGTGGCCGAGTTTCAATGACGAGGGCCTTGATGGACTCCTTACGCCCAGAAATAGTGAACTCTCGGGAGTTGTTTTTTGCTACCAGCTCTCCATTGGCTACTGGAATTGAAATTTCAAGGGTGGATGATCCCTCCGTGGACAGGCGCCATAAAATTGAGTCGTAATAATCTTCCCCGGCAGGAATGGTGATATTTTTTGTGCGTTCTTTACCTGTTTTGATGTCACGCAGGCGAACGATCGTTCGTATGTCACGGCTCAGTGACGAGGTGATGGTAAATGGAATCTGAACATTCTCGCCGATAATACCGTATGTAGGAGAAGTGACATTGGAGATGTCGAGATCAGGAAGTCGCCTGTCACTGCCAACGGGTATGCCAAATAAGGGGATTTGTCGGCGCCTCATTATCTGCGCTGCAGCAACGGGCTGTGTTCCTGTGTTCCAGTCCCCATCGGTTAATAAGATGATGGCGCGCAAATGACGATGATCTTCGAGAACGGTCTCGATCGCAGAGTAAATATCTGTTCCGGCGAGTGAGGAAGTTACGGGATCAGCATTTTCTGGAGGCGCAGAGAAGGGGAGTTCGAAAACCCGGTTGTCTTCATCTTGTTTGAGAGCGGTGAAGTGGTCGCTGGCGAGAACTTGTTCGATCCAGTTTTTCCGTGTTACGACTTCTTGGTTACTATTCAAGGATGGAGGCAGAATGGCATCAGTGGTTTCAGTAGAACGTGATGCATCATAGAGGATGACAATTTCGGGCTTGGAGGTAGGTTGAACGGAAACACGCCATTCAGGCTCCCAGAGCATGAGCACGGTGATCAATGTGCAAACAAAACGCAGGAACTCGAGAATCGATGTCCTCTTTGGTCTTGCTGAGCGACGGATGGAAATAGCGCATAAAAAAGCCATCAGCAGCAAGGCGCCGATGCCGAGCCAAAATGTAAAGTGGCTCGGGGAAAACGACAGATTGTAGATTGAGAAATTCAACAGTTTTTAAAAGGCAGGTTATACAGACGACTTACGTTTTTTTCTTCTCTGATTTGGGCTGCAGGCAGAGCAGGGCTTCGGTGATGAGGAAGACAAGCATGGCGATCAACAATGCTCTCCAGATCTCTTTGATGAGGGGCTTGGAGTTTCCTGATTCTTCAAAAAGACGGTAGTCGATTCCTTCAAGAAGTGCTTCCATGTTATTTGGATCGAGCACGAGCCACTCGTCTTCGGTGTTGGGTCGATTGGTGGCTACGAGACGATCGCCTAATTTCCACACTCCGGCTTCATAGGCAGCATTGCTTGAGTTAGACTCCTGGTAGGCGTCAATTCGGCTTCTGGTTTCTCCGTCTGCAACTTTTGCTTTTGAGCTGCCAGCGATGGCGGCAAAGGCCGAGCTGTAACGTGAATCTCCTAGGTTGATCATGCGCTGAACAACGGGAAGTAATACATCAGCATCTGCTAAGTTTGACCATGTGTAATCGGGTAGGGATGCTACGAAGATTGCAGTGCCATCTCCAATGACCCGGCGTATGAGAAACGGCTTTTCATCACTCCACGCGGCAATGGTGGTATATTCACCAATGATGTCGCGGCGTTTGATTGCTTTGAGTTTTGATGCGGGAATGCTGGTTCCTTCTATGCCGTTGCGCAGCGGGCCATCTGCGCGGTTCCAATCGTCGATGATGAAATACTGGCCCTGTGGAGATGTGAGTAAATCGCCCCATTGGATACCTAAGAAGGAGTTTTCTGATTGCCCGCGAGGTGGCAGCATGAGTGCTGCTCCACCAGTTTCAATATACTCATTGAGTTGTTGGGCAATCGGTCCAGAGGGTAGAGCGGCTTGCCAAATGATCAACGTTGCCCCAGCCCAGTCTATTTGATCGGCTTGCTGCGGGGAAAGCAGGTTGCATTCGTTGTCATTGAGTCCTGGAGGGGCCGCTGCAAGCGATAGCCATGTGCTTGATTCTCCGCCTTCGGAAATCAAGTATGTCTTTGCTGGCGTGTCCTCTCCGTAGGCGAAAAATGATACGTTGTCGCGAGGGTTTGCATCGGAGGGGATAGCGATAAAGCCGTGCCCTTCGCCCTCTCTGTTTCCAAGTGCTAAGTTCTTAGTGTATTTGTAGCTTTGGCCATCGAAGGTAATGGTTTCTGAGCTTCGATTGCCGTTGATGTTGTAAGTGATAGGTATGGCGCTTGAGCTGTTAGCATCGCTCCTGATGATTTCAATTTCCAGTGCGAGCTCATTATTGATGCGGGTTGTGGAGAGGACCCTGGTGGCGATGTTGTCAGTGACGGCTGAGCCCATAGCGATGATTCGCAGAGTCGTCTGTTGGGGTAAGTCGGCAAGCCCAGCTCTAATAGCGTCCCAACGACCATCATCTGGAGCCCAGTCTGACTTCTGGAGGTCTGATGCTAACCAGATCTCGGTGCGTCCCAACGAGTTCTCAGTAATGTGATCAATGGCATTGGATATGAGCGCAGAAATGGAAGCTTTTGTATCAGTTGCCGTTGTCGAGCTTAACTCAGTGAGGGCGTCAGGAGAGGGAATGCTTTGAGGCTCACCGCTGGCACTATCGATAAGGATGAGTTTCGGGTTATTCAGGCTTTCGAGTGATACCTGGACACTTTTGATGGCACTGAGTCGTTTGCTTTCATCTCCGTTTTCAGCCATTTGCTCCATGGACGAAGAGCGATCCAAGATGAGGATGACAGTATCGATATTGGATCCGCCCCAGCTAAGAAAGCCACCGACGAGGGGGCGAGCGATGGCGAAGATGAGCGCGGCTATGGCCAGTGCGCGGCAAGTGAGAATGATGATGTATTTCAGCTTTTTCTTGCCCCTAGATTCACGGGAAGCTTTTAGCAGGAACTCCATGGCTGCCCACTGCACGGTGCGATAGCGCCGGCGATTGAGCAGGTGGATGATGATGGGTATGCTGACTCCTAATAGACCCCATAGTAGTGATTGTTGTAAAAAGGAAACAGACATGGCTGAGGTCGAAATTCGTTAGCGCGCGAAGTTATTTTCTCCCTTTTTTGGGAAGCCTTGTGCTCAGGAAATCGTGGATGATCTTCTCATAATCTTGATCCGTAGTGATGAGGTGGTAGTCGGCATGGACGTCATGGCATGCGGATTTTACGTCTATCAAGAATTGCTGCATGGCGTGCCGATAGTCGTTTGCGATAAGGGCTGGCTCGGCGACGAGTGAGGTCTGATCCTCCATGTCAATGAAGCGGTGAGGGCGCTCAAAATCAAATTCAAGCTCTTGCTTGTCTAGCATGTGGAAAATGGCAATATCATGTTTGCGGTAGCGAAGGTGCTGTAGTGCGTCTGCTAATGCTGCGGTGTCACAGAAGAGATCAGACATGATGATGATGAGCGCGCGCTGATTTGTTTTTTCAGCAATCGTATGCAGTGCCTCAACGAGTCCGGTCTCACCCGTAGGCTCCGTTTTGGCGAGGACGTCAAAAATGTTGTTGAGCTGTGCTGCCCTGCGGGTGGGGGGGATTTCCAGATGGATTTTTTCATGGCAAACTGAAAGTCCAGCGGCGTCACCTTGATTGATGATGAGGTATGAGAGCGTAGCAGCTAGTTTGCGGGCAAACTGAATGCGTGAGTCATTGGCTGCGCTGAATGCCATCGAGGCACTGGCGTCGAGTACGAAGTATGCCCGTAAGTTGGTGTCTGCCTCAAACTCCTTGATGTAATAGCGGTCCGATCTTGCGTAGGCTTTCCAGTCCAGTCTTCTAGTGTCGTCCCCTTGGACGTATTTACGGTATTCTGCGAATTCCACTGACGAGCCGCGGTGAGGGGAACGATGCCGGCCGGCAACGCTGCCTGTCATGGCATGGCGAGCCTCGAGTGGCATAGCACCCAAACGAGCAAGCGCCTCTGGATCGAGAAAGTCGTATTTCATCTATTGGGTCTATCAAGCAGGGAAGTCATTATGCAGATGAGAGATATGTGAATGAGGCTGCTCATGCTTCCTTCATTTCGTCGATCAGCCTACTTACCACCTTGGATGATGTCATGCCTTGAGATTCAGCCGCGAAATTGGTCAAGACTCGGTGATTGAGGACGGGGCTGGCGACGGCTTCTATATCTTCAAGTCGGGCCATGTAGGATCCGTTCAACGCGGCACGTGCTTTTGCGCCCAAGATTAAATACTGAACAGCACGAGGTCCTGCGCCCCATCCTACGTATTCATTGATCCATTCGGGTGCGGCAGCAGAGCCCGGGCGTGTTTTGCGCACAAGCTCAACGGCATAATCATAGATGTGATCAGGAACGGGGATACGGCGAACAAGATCTTGGTATTCTTGGACACGTTCACCACTAAGTATATGACTCAGCTTAGGTTTTGATGTGCCGGTTGTTTCACGGGCGATGCGTAGCTCCTCCTCATGACTCGGATATTCTACTTCAATGAGGAACATGAAACGGTCGAGTTGTGCTTCAGGGAGGGGGTAGGTGCCTTCTTGCTCGATTGGGTTTTGGGTGGCGAGAACGAAGAACGGCTTATCGAGCGGGTAAGTTTTTCCTAACACGGTGACCATGTTTTCCTGCATGGCCTCTAACATGGCAGATTGAGTTTTCGCTGGGGCTCGGTTAATTTCGTCAGCAAGCACGAGGTTGGCAAACACGGGTCCTTTGATGAACTCAAATTCACGATGCCCCGCACCCGTTTCTTGGATGATGTCAGTTCCCGTGATGTCAGCAGGCATCAAGTCAGGCGTAAACTGGATGCGGTTAAAACTCAGATCCATGGTTTCCGCTACGGATGAGACGAGCAAGGTCTTGGCGAGGCCGGGCACACCCATCAGTAATGCATGGCCACGAGAGAAAAGACAAATGGCGAGGCGTTCAATGACCTCCTCCTGACCAATGATGACCTTACCGATTTCATTTTTAAATTCTTGGTAAACTTGGCGGAGTTGGTCGACGGCGGCGACATCATCTGAGGGTAGGGCGTCAGCGGAAAGGGCAGGGGGTGAGCTGTCAGTGGTGATCTCTGTGTCGTCACCGAATGCAGTAGTTGGTATATCCATAATATTAATAGTATTTAAAGAGGTGTCTTGGAAGCACTGTGAATCAATACAAGGGGGCCCGTTTTTTGTGGGCCGTGCCCATGAATATGATTAAAGATTGATGCACTCTGCAAAGTAACGAAACTAAGTGTGGGAATTATTTTGTCGAGGCAGGAAAATATGCATTTTTCAAGTGACTAGGCTGCATAGCCATGCCAGAATTAATTTATTACTTTGAGTGAGTAATTAGCGACTTTTACAAAAAATGCGTTTTTCGTTATGGCTAGTTCATCAATACCCCCCACTACCAATCCCTTTGATAATGCCTTTGAGCTCTTAGGTCAATCTCCTGAGGTTTCAACTGATTGTATTCATGCAGAAGAGCTCGATCGGCTTGTTGAGGCTTTGTCTATCAAGGCAGAGAATTCTGGTCGTATCGTTCTCTTGCGATCTCCGCGAGCTGGCTTTGGCAAGACGCACTTATTGATACGTCTCAACGAACGTGTTGCCTCTACTCATGATTTCATTGCTCTTGAACCGAGTAGGGGACGTTATTTGAATGATGAGTTAGTGCTTGATGCGGTATTGCGCAATTTTTCGAGAATGTTGCCAGATGGTGATGGCTTGACCTATTTGGATAAGCTTGCTCGACGCATATTCGCCAAGGGGCTTGAGCCTTTGGTCTTATCCGGTGAAGTGCCGAGCCAAGACAAGGAAAGTGCGCTCGAGGCAATGAGGAATCGCCCGGCTGAGACATTTGATTTCCACAACGCTGAGGCATCCACGGCACAGTGGGCATTGTCCAATTTCACCTTACTGGGCCCACGGCTTTCAACAGAGCTTGCTGAGCAAATAGAAGCCAGGTATCGCCCCGTAGCATGGTGGATAGAGCTGCTTTTTCGCTATAGCTCAGCGTCTCTCGAACAGGGTAACAGGAATGGATCACTCTTTGAGACGGTATTTAATGGCGAGCACCATGAGGCAGACATGCATGAAAAGCTGGTGACTTTGCTCAACTTGCTTGGTTTGGTTACTTCGCCAGTGCTTGTTCTTGATGAAGTCGAGGGCTTGTCGAGTAGTCCGGAATCAGGCTTGGAAATCGTCACTTTTCTGAACGCATTGCATCAATCCTGTAAAAAGATGGTGCTTATTATCAGTGTTAATGGCGATGTCTGGCAGACTGCTTTTTTACCCCGTCTACCATGTGGCCTCAAAGATCGCCTGACGGATATCGTGGTGGATTTGAAGCCCATCACCAAAGATCAAGCGTTGAGAATCTTGCGCGATCGTGCTGGAGACCGTGCTGACATGCTCGCTGAGGCAATTGATTTTGATTGTGGTGTTGTTTACCCACGCGGCATCGTTCGTTCTGCTGCTTCTGCCTGGAATGATATTAATACCGGCAAGAAGGAGATTGAAGTGGGGGATGCTCAATCAGAGGAGTCAAATGCTGTCGGCCTGGAAGTTGTCGATGAAGTTGGCGATGTAGGCGGGCCTGCTGGGGCGGACGAACAGGACACACCAGATTTGCAGGATGAGCCAGTCGTGCGTGACGATGGGTCTGCTGCTGAAGCCGTGACACCTCAAGAAGTAGATGTCATCGTAGAAACTCCATTCTCTAAAGTTGATGAGGATGCGCCAACGGACAGCGAGCCTGTTCCTCCTTTTGATTTAGAGTCGATATCTCAACTGCTAGGTATTAAGAGCGAGGCGGAGGAACCAGAAAAACCAGAAGAGCCAGACGAGCAGGTAGAGGATGTGAGGATGCCAGAGGCAGAGCCAATATCAGAGCCGGAGACAGTCGCAGAGCCGATTTTGAAGCCGGCCAATGCCGTTTTCCCTCCTAAATTAGAGAAGGAAGTGATTTCCAGCGCTCCATTTAGACCTTTGTTCGCCATGGATGAAGAAGATGCAGTCGATGTATCGACAAACACTTTTGAGCCGGATTTAGACGGCCAGGAGGCCGAGGATGCTGAGCCTGCGGGACAAGATTTTGTGCCATCGCCATTCAGTAGAGTTCAAGACCCAGAAGTTGATGGCGATAATG
>Ga0213861_10002038_pt1 | contig 17639 bp, 14 predicted proteins | sample PICome_4_FD_160110 | JGI IMG/M metagenome (GOLD analysis project Ga0213861, IMG submission 160110) | Coastal seawater microbial communities near Pivers Island, North Carolina, United States - PICO131 | ecosystem: Environmental > Aquatic > Marine > Coastal | place: USA: North Carolina... | reverse complement strand
CATGGGTTTTCTACGTCAAGCGGCTGTGGATATCGAAGCCAAAGAGTACGACCAAAACGCGCCAAACGGAAATCCCACTCAAAAAAAGCAGGTGGCATGGTCATTTGCTCATAAATCGCTTTTGGCGAGGTCCCACAACAAACGATAGGTGCCCATGGAAATCAGTGGGATGCCCAGCGTTTTAAAACGCGTTTCCATCAATTCAACAACCGCCGCTTTCGATGTCCCTTCAACCAAAACAAACCAGTCGGCTGCGCCAGGATTTGGCTTGTCCGGTTCAGTCAGTGACTTTGAGAGCACTGGATCGCTTTCAATTAAGTGCATAGAAATAATGTGTAGTTGATCACCTGGCGCCATGGCCGCTTTCAGTGCCTCGCGCGCTTGGTTGGTCACGTTTTCTGGGCGCAGCCTCACCACGCCGAGCACAGCACCTCTACCCTGCCCTTGAGAGTCTGTGATGCGACCCACGACTCGGATCATATTTTGAAAGCGGGCCAAATTCTCACGTGACCATTGCGTCTGATTCGCAAGCGCTTGAGAATAGGCGGGGCTGCTGAGATCTGAAAAGGCAGCCGTGCTGTAGGTTGCAAAATACTTTGGATCGGCGTCCTCAGCCACCCACCGTCTGGCCTCTATAAAACCATCAATGGCCACACGTTCAGCCAAATGCTCACGGTCATACCACAGGTTAAATTCGTCTTCGTGTTTTGGATCGATGTTCATCGAAGTAATGAGCATTCCTTTACCGCTTAATGGCATTTGATTCCCCTGAAATGTTGTTACTCGTCAGTCGAGCCAGTAAAGGCCTGACATCTTCAAGTGTTTGCAGTTGTTCGAGTTGCGCCATGATCGTATCCGGCGTCTCAAGCGTGGTCTTGGCAAGTGCCCAACACGATTTAAATTTTTTATCACGTGCTTCTTTGCCCAAACGACGCGATGGGCTCGCCAGCACCTCGCTTAGCACCTTGACCAAGCACTCACCATTGGTTAATTCGACCGTCACGGTTTGTGGTGCAAATGTGTTTGGGTCTGGATTGCCATCAGACACCATGGTCACCTTTTGTGACAACGCAAACGTCACCGGATCCCGAAGGGCGTCTTGGTTATAGTGAGTGGGCTCAATCTCACCATGTTGCAATACTTTGGCCAGAACATATGGCATGCAAAGTCGGGCATAGTTTGGCGACGGGTTTTGTATCGGTGGTCGGTTAACCAAATGGTTAATCAACGGCGGGCCTTTTACGGTGATGCGCTTGACCTGCTCAACAGCAAATCCATGCTCACGGCGTAGCGCCATGAGTCCTTCGACACCGCCGTGGCAAGCTCTTCCGCTGGGAAATGGTTTGTGACTGAGTTGCTCAACTCGCCATACCTGCCCCAGCTCGTCGAACAATGAACCAATATCAAAATCGCCTTCAAACAGGGGTAAATAACCGAACTTGCCCGTGATTGGATTGGCCAGACTCGGAAAGCCCGCTGCGGTCAAGTCGCAGGACTGCCAAGCCGCCCGTGCGTTGACCCCCACTTGAAAGGGCAGGATCACAGAGCCTTCTGTATGCCCTTGCATGGTGCCACTGACTTGTGCCAGTTGGTGCCCGAAGGCCGATAGCGTCTGCTGGGCATCAAAGCCTCGCAAGTTCGCCAATCCCGCAACCGCCCCAAAACCACCCGCTGTGGCAGGCCGGAAAAACCGAAGCCCTTGGTTGGCCGCCAAACCCAGCGTGCAAGCCACATCAACCCCAGCGGCAACTGCGGTTAAAAACTGGCGCCCCGAAACAGGATCCACACTTATCTGTGTTTGCGCGCTCAAAACGGGCAACAAAGTCGCCATGGCATGCAGGACAGCCCCTTCATGCAAACAATCGAATTCTTGGCAATGAATTTGAAAAGCGTTCAGTAAAACCGCTTGCGACGGATCAGCACACCAGTTTTGCCCCCAAACGCCTACGGATGTTTGTGTGCCCCAACCCTTAACGGCGCGCATTAAGGGTTCAAGCTCAGCAACTCGGCTACCCGCCACGCCAACCGACAAGGTGTCAGCAACAAAAATCTGAGCCTGCTCAACGGCTGTGCTTGAAAGAGACTCAAACGTCAGCCCAGCGGCATGCTGGGCCAATTTCAATTCTACGGCACCACTGTTTTGCATAAATCCTTCCCTCAAAGGTAAAAGCCCACAGTTCCCATCATACTGCTTTAAAAAGCATTAAAAGAATTCATCTGTAGACTTCTCGCGTCAATCTGCACGGTCGAACTTTATTTGCAAACCACAGCATATCCTCATTAATATGGGTTTAGAAGAAAACAAGAAAACTTGATGCTAAGGCCATCTGATAACGGTGATCGGTTTTGGGTTACGGGGTGTATGTCTAGTCGTAACACCACTTTAAATGAAACGCTTAGCAGTGGATGTGTCATGGTTGAGGTGTATGGCGTATCCCATTGTTTTAAAAGACAATAATTCTCTTTACACGAGCTCGCTTAGTCTCTAATCTCAAGGCTCTATAAAGGCCACTCAACAAAAAACTTCAATTTGTTCATTGTTATAAAAAAATAGGAAAAATAATGCCTTAAATATTTACCAAAAAAATGGATACTTTCGTTGGCTGTCGCAACCATGGCCACTGGTCTGAGCACAGATCAGGCTCAAACCAGCAATTACACCGACAAACCCGTCAAAATTCTGGTGGGCTTCTCCGCTGGCGGGACGACCGACATCATTTCTCGGGCTGTGGCCAATGAATTGGTGAAAATTATTCCCGGTTCAAACTTTGTAGTCGAGAACAAACCAGGCACTGGGGGTGATATTGCTGCGGCCGAAGCCACCAGAACAAAGCCCGACGGCTATACCTTACTGATGGCTTCAGTTGGCCCGATGGCCATTAACCCAACGTTAAAAAAACTCAAGCACGACCCACTGACAGAATTGACAACCATCGTTTTGGTGACTGACGTACCTAATGTTTTGGTGGTGAATCCATCAACTGGCATCAAAAACTTCAAAGACTTCGAAGCTTACGTCAAGGCCAAAGGCAGTTTGTTGAACTACCCATCCACGGGAACGGGAACATCAGCTCACTTGTCTGGCTTCATGTTGATGCAGAGAATGGGAATCAACGCCACGCACATCCCTTATAAGGGCGCCGAGGCACTGAACGGGTTATTGGCTGGCCAAACAGATTTCATGTTTGCGACCATTCCTTCCGTTATTGGGCAGATCAAGGCCGGAAAGTTGACCGCCATTGCCGTGACGAGCTTGAAGCGTTCGCGCTCAATGCCCGATATTCCTACCGTGCAAGAACTTGGTTTCAAGGGCTACCAAGCGGGATCATGGTTCGGTTTGCTGGCCCCCGCCGGAACGCCACAAGCCATCATCGACAAAATCAACGCTGACGTTAACAAAATTCTTCCGGCGCTTGAGAAGCAGTTTGTTGCCGCTGGTGCCGATCCAGTGGGTGGTCCACCAAAGGTCTTTGCTGATTTCATCATGAGTGAGTACACCAAGTGGAAGAAAGTCATTGAAGACTCAGGCGCTGCCAAAAAATAGTATCAGACATAACCAGATCAGTCACATTGCAATATTCGGGTTTGGCCATTGGCCAAACCCTTTTTTACGGTAACAGCCTAAATTTTTGATCCGTTACACCGCTGATCTGGGGTGTTAAAAAAGTCGGCGCTAGGGATCCTCTGAAAAAGCCAGTTATTTAAACTTATCACGTTCTTAACGCATTGATTTTAAAGACAGAGAGTTTTTAAGAAACGACTTATTCAGAGGATCCCTAGCAAGCTAATTGACCGTTAGAAAACAGCTAAACATCACTAAGATGACAAGCGTGAACCCAGTACGTTTTTACAAAAAGCGCAGCTTAACCAAATCGTCCAGTGATGTAGTCTTCTGTTTCTTTATTTTTGGGTCGCGTAAATATCTCGGTTGTCTGGTTGAATTCAACCAGAGTGCCCAAGTACATATACGCGGTGAAGTCGGACAACCGAGCAGCCTGCTGCATGTTGTGAGTCACGATTGCAACGGTGTAGTCCGATTTCAATTCGGAGATAAGGTCTTCGACTTTTGCCGTTGATATGGGATCTAAGGCCGATGTCGGCTCGTCTAGCAAAATAACCTTTGGCTTGACAGCCACTGAACGGGCAATGCACAAGCGCTGCTGTTGCCCACCGGAAAGTGACAAACCGCTCTGGCCGAGTTTGTCTTTGACCTCATCCCATATGGCTGCTTTGGTCAACGCCCACTCCACTCGCTCATCAAGATCTGCTTTGTTGAGGCTCTCGTAAAGCCGAATACCAAAGGCAATATTGTCATAAATCGTCATCGGGAAAGGTGTTGGTTTTTGAAAAACCATGCCCACCTGAGCGCGCAATAAGTTCAAGTCTTGCTTTGGTGACAATATATTTTGACCATAAAAATTTATTTCACCTTCAGCACGTTGTCCCGGGTACAGGCTGTACATGCGGTTAAGCGTACGCAAAAGCGTTGACTTACCGCAGCCTGAAGGACCGATAAAAGCCGTGACCTTTTTTTCAGCAATATCAAGATTGACGTCTTTTAAACCTTGAAAATTTCCGTAAAAAAAGTTTAGGCCTCTGCACTCGATGGCATTAACGGGCGATTTGGTATCACTGTTCAACATGGTCATCTCTCTTGAGTTTAGGCTCTAACTTTTTCTCGGAACAAAACACGCGCAATGATGTTCAGTACCAACACCGTCAAGGTGATGAGCAACGCCCCACCCCAAGCCAAATTAACCCAGTTATCGTAAGGGCTCATTGCAAATTGAAAAATCACAACCGGCAAATTGGCAAGTGGCGCATTCATATTTGCTGAAAAGAATTGATTGTTCAGTGCCGTAAATAGCAGTGGCGCTGTTTCACCACTGATTCTTGCTAAAGCGAGCAATAATCCGGTCAAAACGCCTGCTTTGGCGGCCTGTAAGGTCACATAAGTGGCCACTTTCCAACGGGGAGCACCCAGCGCAAACGCCGCCTCACGTAAACTGCCTGGCACCAAACGCAACATGTTCTCGGTCGTACGCACAACCACCGGTACGGCAATTAACGACAAAGCCATGCTTCCTGCCCACCCAGAAAAGTGACCAACCTGCGCCACCAAAATGGCATATACAAAAAGCCCTAAAACGATTGAAGGAGCCGACAGCATGATGTCAGTCACAAAACGTGTCACTTCCGCAGTGCGGCTTTCATCGCCGTATTCAGCCAAATAAACACCTGCAAAAACACCAATTGGCGTACTGATGAGCGCAGAAAAACCAACCATCATCAAACTACCGATAATGGCATTCGCCAAGCCACCACCTTCAGAACCTGGCGCGGGTGTGGAATCGGTAAAAAGTGACCAACTGAGTGCTTGAAAACCGTTTTTAAACAGAATCAGCAAAATCCAAAGCAGAACGAACAACCCCAAAACCATCGCCAAAAAAGACAACGTCATTCCTATTTGGTTGACCAATTTGCGACGGGCGTACAGTGACTTATTCATTAGCGTTTTCCTTGCTATGTCTTGAATCCCTTGGCTCGCTCTGTGCGGATGATCAAAATCTTTGCCGCACCAAGAACGATGAAGGTAATGATGAAAAGCAGAAATCCAAGTGCAAAGAGTGCTGACAAGTGGAGATCTCCGGCCTCGGCAAACTCATTTGCCAACGTCGAAGCAATCGACGTTCCAGGCGCGAATAAGGAGGGCAAGATACGTTGGGAATTACCGATCACGAAGGTAACCGCCATGGTTTCACCCAAAGCTCGGCCAAGACCCAGCATGATGCCGCCGACCACACCTTTTTGTGTGTATGGCAAAACCACGTAACGGACCACCTCCCAAGTGGTACATCCGACACCGTAGGCTGATTCTCGCAATATGGGTGGCACTATTTCGAACACGTCTCTCATCACAGCAGCGATAAACGGCAAAACCATAAAGGCCAAAATGATGCCTGCTGCCAAGATGCCAATACCGTTCATGGCCCCGCCAAACAAAGGTCCAATCAATGGCATTTGTCCTAACGTTGACTGGAGGGCTGGCTGGCCATATTCACCAAAAAGGGGTGCAAAAATAAACAGTCCGAACATACCGTAGATGATGGAAGGCACTGCAGCAAGCAACTCAACGGCTGTACCAAGAGGTCTACGAAGCCAAGTCGGACAGGTCTCAGTGAGAAACAGTGCAATGCCAAAGGCCAGGGGTATGGCAATAAGCAACGCGATGGCAGAACTCATCAGCGTGCCGTAGATAGCGATAAGGGCACCAAACTTGTCGTTGACGATATCCCACTCGTCACTCCAAATAAATCCAATGCCAAACATACTGAAGGCGGGCCATGCGCTGTAAAAAAGGGAAATAATGATACTGACCAGCGCCAGAAGTACGAGTAGCGAAAACCCCATCGTTACTTTATGAAACAACAAATCTTGCCACTTTTGACGCTTGACGACCGCAAGCATTCGTTTGTTGGAAGCATCACTGTCTAAAACTTGGGGGGCCTGACTCATAAACGCTCCCGGCGAATCATCAAAAAATACCTGACCCTTTCGGGTCAGGTTACCTAACCTAAAGCGAGAACATTACTTATTATTGATTTGTGACCATACTGTGGTACGGATTAAGTTGGTCAAAGAATCAGGCAGTGGCACGTAAGCCAAATCGATGGCCATTTGTTGACCATTTTTGAATGCCCAATCAAAAAATTTCAATACGCCGGCTGACGCTTCTTTGTCGCTTGGATTTTTATACATCAAGATGAAAGAAGCGGTTGAGATTGGCCATGTGTCAGCACCAGGCTGGGCAACGATTGACAGACCCATACCAGGAACGCTACCCCAGTCGGCACCTGCAGCAGCTGCGGCGAATGACTTTTCGTCAGGACGCACAAACACGCCATCTTTGTTTTGCAAACGCATGTAAGGAATGCTTGTCTTTTTTGCATAGGCATATTCAACATAGCCCACTGATCCCTTGATGCGCGCAACGTTAGCGGCAACGCCTTCGTTACCTTTACCACCCAATGAAGAATCGGCTGGCCACTTAACAGCAGCACCTTTACCGACTTTCTCTGCCCAACCTTTGCTGACAACAGTTAGGTAGTCAGTAAAGTTAAAAGTTGTGCCTGAACCATCAGCACGGTGAACCACCGTAATTGTCTGGTTAGGCAACTTCTTGCTTGGGTTAATAGCGGCAATTTTAGGGTCGTTCCAGTTGGAAATCGTGCCCATGAACATCTCGGCCAGCACTTCTCCAGTGATGCGCAATTCGCCTGATTTGAATCCTTCGAGGTTAAAGACTGGAACCGTACCGCCAATAATGGCTGGGAACTGAACCAAACCGTCTTTGTCCAGATCAGCACCACCGATAGGCTTATCGCTTGCACCAAAAGTCACTGTCTTGGCACGAATCTGACGCATACCACCCGATGAGCCGATTGATTGATAGTTCAAGCCAACACCGGTTTGAGCTTTGTAGGCTTCGGCCCATTTGGCGTAGACTGGGTATGGGAAAGTAGCGCCAGCGCCCGTAATGTCAGCAGCTGAAACGCTCAAACCAAACGCCGCAACAGCGCCGCCTAGAAGAACTTGCGAAATAATTTTTTTCATAGCATTCCTTTGGATAAACTTCGAACAACAGGATCAACATATTTAGTCCAGCAGCGTCATCTTAGCCATCGAATATGTCAGAACTATGACAGTTATGAAATGAAATATGTGGATGACAACTGCTTGTTGAAGTAAAGCCAAAAAGTGCCCCGCTTCTGTTCACCTTTCTCTTTTTAACATGGCACAAATAAAATATGACATGCCCAGCTAAGCCCTAAGAATTAAGAATTTGATGACTTTCCTAACGAATTGCTTTTTACTAAAAAACACTGGTAATCGAACCAAATGAATACCTTACAGGCTGGAATCCAAGCATCGCCCGACAAACAACTTTTATTAGCGAACGCATTCTGTGTGCGCAAATTGAAAAAGGCTAAGCAATTTTTATATCTTTACAAATGGCTCAATACCGTTTTTCTTGGTTTATTTTGCATAAAAATCAACTGGTTAAGCGTATGAGCTAGATATTAAGCTGGCTACAATTAAGCATCACCAAACGTTAATTCACATGGGACACATCATCACTTAATCATGACTCATAGCCTATTTCACAAAATCTGGACACCACACGCTGTCATTGCCCGTCAACACGGCCCTTCCTTGCTCTACATTGACCGCCACATCGTTCACGAGGGCTCGTTTCACGCGTTCAATCAGTTGCGCGCTCGGAACCTGTCGCTGCGCCAACCTGCGCAGGTATTTGGCGTGCCAGATCACTACGTCCCGACCACGGGCAGACGTGCACAAGATGCCGCAACGGCAGAGATCGGGAAAATGATCACGCAGTTCGATCACAACATGAACTGGGGTGGCATCCCACACTTCCCGCTGTCTGATCAACGCCAAGGTATTGTGCATGTGGTTGGGCCTGAACAAGGTATCACCCTGCCCGGCATGACCTTGGTGTGCAGCGACAGCCACACGTCCACCCATGGCGCGCTTGGCGCGATCGCATTTGGCATCGGTCAGTCTGAAAGCATGCACGTGATGGCCACGCAAACACTTTGGCAAATCAAACCTCGGGTGATGCGCATTCGAGTCGATGGCACCCCAGGCATTGGCATCAGCGCCAAAGACATTATTCTGGCAATTATCGCCAAAATTGGTGCCGCTGGCGCGGTCGGATACGCCATTGAATACGCCGGCTCGGCAATCACGGCACTGGACATGGATGGTCGCCTGACTGTTTGCAACATGTCGATTGAAGCGGGTGCAAGACTGGGCATGATTGCACCAGACGACACGGTTTACGGTTATTTGCACGACAAACCCCAGGCACCCAAGGGCCCGTCTTGGGACAAGGCACTGGCCCACTGGAAAACACTTCTCTCGGAAGACGAGGCATCATTTGATCTTGAAGTCACATTAGACGCACGTGATATCAAGCCCATGGTGACCTGGGGTACAAGCCCAGATGCGGGCTGTGGCATCGATGAAGTCGTCCCAGACCCTTCTGGTTTTAAAGACGCACAAGCTCGGGCAGGCGCCCAGCAAGCGCTCGATTACATGGGTTTGGTGCCTGGCACCCGACTCACAGATATTGCCATCGACCAAGTTTTCATTGGCTCTTGCACCAACAGTAGACTCCGTGATTTGCGTGACGCGGCTCGGGTTCTCAAAGGCCGACAAGCCAAAGTACCCGGTATTGTCGTGCCCGGCTCAGGACTGATCAAAGCCCAAGCCGAAGCCGAGGGGTTAGACAAAGTTTTTACCGATGCTGGTCTTCAATGGCGATCAGCGGGCTGCTCAATGTGCGCGGCCATGAATGGCGACATCGGCAAGCCAGGTGAGCGGATCGCCTCGACTTCGAATCGCAATTTTATGGGTCGCCAGGGGCCTGGGGCTCGAACTCACTTGATGAGTCCAGCCATGGCGGCTGCAGCCGCTGTCAATGGCAAACTAACAGACGTTCGTACTTTACTGGGAGCCCACGCATGACCAAGCCACAAACTTCCACCACCTTTGAACCGTTGACCACACTGACGGCCACCGTGGCTGCTATCCCTGGACCCAACGTCGATACCGATCAAATTATTCCTGCACGATTCCTCAAAAAAGACCGATCGCTGGGCTACGGTCAGTTTCTATTTCATGACGCGCGGTTTGACGATGCCGGCAATCACAAGCCGCACCCCCTAAACACTGCAAAAGATCAAACACCCAAAGTATTGGTGGTGGATCACAACTTTGGCTGTGGCTCATCACGCGAGGGCGCAGTCTACGCGCTAGCAGACTATGGCATCCGGGCCGTGGTGGGCACCACCTTCGGTGATATTTTTCATAACAACTGCTTCAAAAACGGTGTGTTGCCCGTTCGGCTTCATACCGCTGACCATGCACGACTGATGCGTTGGACTGAAAGTCTCACAACCCAAACGGATATCACGGTCGACCTCATGCAGTGCGAAGTGCGCTGGGACAAAGACTGCGCCAAATTCGAGGTGGATGATTTTTGGCGCGAGTGTCTCACCAAAGGGCTCGACGAGTTATCCCTGACCTTGAGCCATAGCCAAGACATTGATACCTTTGAGTCCCAATATCAAACCCGTTTCCCTTGGCTAGTCGCTCACAAAGTCTAGTGACTTATTTTTGGTCTGACTTGGGCTCATAACGTCGCCCGAGCTCGAGCACTGCTGGGGTCTGTAAGACGTTATTGAGCCCAGTAAAGTCCAACATCTGCGCGCGCCAGCTGTCTGTGGTGCCAGTGCGTTTGAGTGCCGCAAAGTAGCCCTGCATGGTGTGAGCCAGTGCCCGGACCAAACCGCCGGGGAAGATCACCAAAGAAAATCCTTTGTCGTAGAGCGTTTGGGCCGAATCGATAGGCGTGTCACCCCCCTCCACCATGTTGGCCATCAAAGGCGCACGACCTTTCAGGGCATGCATGATCTTGGTGACATGGGTGTCATCACGAAAACCCTCAACAAACACAATGTCCGCACCGGCTTCTTGATAAGCCACAGCCCGCTCGACAGCCGACTCGATGCCTTCAACAGCGATGGCATCGGTGCGACCAATAATGAGTGTCTCACTCGAACGGCGCGCATCAACAGCAGCCTTCAGTTTGCCGACCATTTCTGCCGTCGGCACGAGTGTTTTGCCTTTCAGGTGTCCGCAGCGCTTGGGAAACCCTTGGTCTTCCAGCTGGATGGCGTTGGCGCCCTCGCGCTCGAGCAGACGCACGGTACGCATCACATTAATGGCATTGCCAAATCCGGTATCAGCATCAACAATGACTTGGACGTCTGTTTGCTCAGAGATATAGCGCAAAACATCAGCAACTTCAGTCAAACCCAGCAGACCGATGTCAGGACCACCAAGTCGCGTGTAAGCAATGCTAGCGCCAGATAAATAAACCGTCTCAAAGCCGGCCTGTTGCGCCATGCGCGCAGACAACGCGTCATACACGCCCGGCGCAAGACAACCGCCGGCAGCCATTTGCTCGCGCAGAGTGGGCATTGTTACGTTTCGTGGTGTCATTGAAAATTCCCTTTTTGTATTTTAAAAAAAGATGATTGCGACTTGGTGCTGGTAACGACTCAGGAGTGGCTTTCTCATCAGCCATTCTTAAACAAGACGCTGACAAAGAACGACTGCTTGGAAATCTGCAAAACCAGCACCTATTCGTTCCCGACTTAATTGCCTAAAAAAAATTAGTTTTAACAACGAATTTCCCAATAAATCTTACCCTTGAGAACATCTAAGCACCAAATCTTGAGCTGCCTGAGCGACATGACGGCATACAAACACGCGGCCCAGTGATTGACCCTAAGCCTGTTGCCTTTGATAAAAATTTGACTGTGTTAGTCACCAATTGGCGGTTGATAACAGCCCCAAAAAAAGTCTCAAACAGGATGCCGTCATCTGACATCTGCCTCCTTAGCGTCCCCCCCCTGTCCCAGCAAATGATGGCCATTCGGCCTTAATTCCGATTCGTCGAAAAACTGTTTAGGGGTCTGCGCGACAGCAGAAAGAGTACTTTGCGATGCCAAACAACTGCTTCTCCTTTTTATAAAGCCCCATCAATTGACATTGAAACGTGCCAACTCGGATCGTGAACCTCAAACCAATCACCAGTAAATATTATTTATGCCATTCAAAGCAAATCTTGCCTAGGGATCCTCTGAAAAAGCCAGTTATTTAAACTTATCACGTTCTTAACGCATTGATTTTAAAGACAGAGAGTTTTTGAGAAACGACTTATTCAGAAGATCCCTAGGTTCGCTTGCATCGGTTAGCAACACAGCAAAATTGAATGATTGGAATTTTAGCGATCAAAAGCTGTCCAATAGTCACTGAATATGACCGGCTTAACAAGCGCATTCTGTTAAAAACCAAGTTAACTGTTTCATTCGTGTCGCAATTTTCAGATCGAAAAATTTTTTTAAATGCACGCCATGCGCAAACTTCCAAGCACAACTCGTTCGGATCATCATGTTGATTCTGGCGCTAGCGATGACAAGCTCAAGAGCAACGGCGTTGCTGCCAAGAAAGTAGCCCTGATCTACTTCAATGCCGGTGGTGAGCATCGCGCAGCCGCAACCGCCTTGCAAACTGAGTTGTCTACTCAATGCCCTGATTGGACGGTAACGTTAGTCGACCTGTTTCAGGTGATTGATCCACAGCAACACTTTAAGCGCATGACTGGCTTTGCGCCTGAGGCTTACTACAACAAGCGCCTGTCAAGCGGCTTTACGCTTGGCTTAGCGCAAGAGTTGAAACTATTGCAAGCCGTCATTCGTCTGTCACATCCGAAACTTGTTACTAGGCTGAAGGCCTACTGGTCAATGACCGAACCGAGCATGGTGGTTTCGCTCGTACCGAATTTCAATCGTGCAATTGGGCACAGCATCAAGCAAGCTTCACCAGCTACGCCATTCGTTACAGTCATGACGGACATGGCTGACCATCCACCCCACTTCTGGGTGGAGCCAGGCTTTACGCAGCACCTGATTTGCGGTTCTGATCACGCTGTTACCCAAGCCATTAGGCAAGGTGTTAGTGAGGCTCAGATTCACCGAGCCTCAGGCATGCTGTTATCGCCTCATTTTTATGTAGAATCACCCCCCGATCGGTCAGCAGGCCGTCTTGGACTCGGATTCAAACATGATGATTCGGTTGGCCTGGTCATGTTTGGTGGGCACGGTTCGGCTGCGATGAAGCGCATCTCGACCCAACTGGCTCATCGGCCATTGATTCTGCTGTGCGGACGCAATCGGTCTTTAATTGAGGCATTGGACAAGCAGCCGTCAAGCGCCGCTCACCATGTGGTGGGTTTTACGCAGGATGTCGCGTACTACATGCGTTTGGCTGACTATTTCATTGGTAAGCCCGGCCCAGGCTCGATCAGTGAGGCACTACATTGTGGTTTACCCGTCATTGTGGCGCGTAACGCTTGGACCATGCCTCAAGAGCGCTGGAACACCGCGTGGGTCAAATCCCAACACTTAGGGCTTGTGGTTCCGTCGTTTGCCAAAATTGGGCAAGCCGTTAATGAGGTTGTGGCCAATCTGCAGCAGTTGCAGCAGAATGTTGCTCGACTGGATAATCAGGCGATCTATGAAGCAGTGCACATCTTGCGTCAAATCATGGCCCAGTCCAAGCGATCAGTCTTGGGTTAGCGCGAGTCCCAGGAATTTTCGGACTGATAGGTAAAGGGTGACAGTGTTCTGCTCTTTGTGCAGAATTTTGACTTGACTGGTTTTATCGAACCATTTCTATCTAAAAATACAGGCCCCGTATATTGGACTGCTTTCCAAACCAGCGACGTATTCAAAGAAAGCGAAATGACCCTGCGTTAAAAAACACTGACGTAATATTGCCAGCCAATCTTTTATCTGCCCACTCAGCGCAACGGTGCTCTAGCTTAAATCAAGCAAAAAAATATCTTAAAAAACTTGCAAGATAATAATGTTTGGAGTCATCAAATGCAGTATTGTTTTCACTCGAACAATCGTGCTGTTTAAGTGGGGTCTTTAATGATTTCCTGCATAAAAAGCTCTACAGCTCTTGGTTTGTTAGCGGTGGCAACTTTTGCAAACAGCCAACCCGCACCTTCTTCTTTCTACACCCCAGAATACTTCGCAAACTGGGGCCTGCAATACACATATGCGGCTGAAGCTTGGGCACTTGGTTTTAATGGCGAAGGCGTTCGAATCGGTATCGCAGACGACCAAGCCCAATTGAGTCACCCAGAGTTCACAGGTCGTGTTTATTCACCATTAAATCCAGCACCTTTTCCGAATCCAGAATATCCCAATCCTTCGGGGCATGGCACGCATGTCATGGGAGTGGCTGCAGCGGCACGAGATGGCAACGGCATGGTTGGGGTAGCCCCTGGTTCTTCAATTGCTCACGTAGTGGCAGTTGCTGGCCCAGGTTATCCTGGGTCGAGTGATTTTGCGCAAGATCTAATAGATGCTAGGGTTTCCGTGATGAATGGCAGCTTTGGGCCGAGTGCAAGACCTTGGCCTACCGATAACCCTGGTGGTAACGGTAGCTTAAATCCAAACTATCAAGTCGTTAATTTCCAGTTTTATTTTGAAAGCGAAATAGCTGGATACGCATTAGATATAACGAAACTCTCTGAAGCTGACGTCGTGATGGTCTTTGCAGCAGGTAACGAACGCCTCTCTTTTTTACAGCCATTGGCTTCAAAAGTACCCTCGGGTCATGCCCTCATTCCTCTTTTTACACCCGCCAACAGCGCACTTGGCTATACCAGTAATCCGGCAGATGCTATTTATCGTATTTATTCGGACGATACTGATGACGAAAATCCCGCTACCTGGGACAGTAATCAGCTCCCATTCAGTGATGTTAATGATGAAGATGCGAATTTCTCGAGCTTGGCTGGTACGCTGATTGCGGTGACCGCTTCGAATATCGATCAAAATACTGGTGCATTCACACTCGCTGATTTTAGTAATCAGTGTGGTGCTGCTGCAGACTGGTGCATCACGGCACCAGGTGTCGAGATCTATTCGACCGTCCCGATGAGCTCATATGCTCAAGATGGTTGGAGCGGCACCTCGATGGCTGCGCCTCATGTCGCGGGCTCCGCTGCTGTGCTGCGTCAAGCCTTTCCGTATATGACTGCAAGGCAAATCATTGAGTTGCTTCTAACGACGGCGACGGAAATTGATGACCAAGCCCCTGATGCCATTCGTGATTTTGGTCATGGGTTGATCAATATCGGCCGCGCTGTCAAAGGCCCGATCGAGTTCGGTCACCCGTCGTTGATACCTGGCAACGAGTCGATCTTTGCGCCGATCTTTGCGGTAGACACCAAAGGGTATGACTCAGTCTGGAGCAATGACATTTCTGGCACAGGCGGGTTTAGCAAAGCGGGTGCAGGGATGTTAACGCTCACGGGAACCAACATCTACACCGGTGACACGACGATTGCCGAGGGTGTCTTGCGGGTCAATGGCTCGATAGCGAGCTCGGATCTGACGGTGACCCTAGGAGGGACCTTGCAGGGCACGGGCACGGTAGGTGACACGTTAATGCGTGGCATCCTGTCACCGGGTAATTCGGTGGGCACGTTAACCGTGCAGGGCAACCTCAATCTTGAATCGGGCTCGACCTATCTGTATGAGATCGATGCGGATCAGAATGGCGACCTGGTGGTGGTCACTGGCACGGCAACCATTACCGATGGGGCGGTGTTTGAACTGTCTGCTGAGGACGGGGTGTATCTGGACAGGCTGTACCCGATGCTTCGGGCAGGGACACTGAATGGCACGTTTGAGAACCTGCACACCAACTACACGTTTTTGGATCTTGACTTTATCAGCAGTGCAGGTGCGTTGGGCGTTGTGGTCGAACGCAACCAGACACCGATGGCAGCGTTTGCGCAGACGAACAATCAACGCGCGGTCGCCAAAGCGATTGATGCACAAAGCCCAGGTGACGAGCCTTATAACGATGTGCTCTTAAATGACAACCCGAGTCAATTGGCGGGATGGTACCAGAACTGGTCGGGCGAGATCTACAGTGCGAACCAGGCAGCGCTGATCTACAACAGTCGGCTGTTGGCTCAGGTGGTGAACTGGCGGCTAGAAGACAGCTGGCTAGAGTCGGCACAAGCGGCTCGATTGCAGCAAGTGGGCCAAACGAATCAGGACACCACCGTCTGGGCGCAGGCTTATGGCAATAGGGACAAGTTCAGTGCGGATGCCAACGCACAGAAGGCCACAGCCAACAGCGGCGGGTTCATTCTAGGCATTGATCACAAACTCTCACCGAATCTGAGACTCGGTGGCGGTTTCTCGGCAAGCGTGACCAACACCTCAGTGGCAGCTAGCAGTGCCGATACCAGCGGGTATCACCTCTTGGCTTACGCGACGTATCAGAGTAGCCATTTGCGTCTAAACGGTGGCGTGGTGCAGTCGTGGTACACGGCCAATGTGAACCGCACGTTGCCGTTAGATGATCTAGGTAATGTCAGCGCCACGGTGGCGTCGCGTTCGACACAGCTCTTTGCCGACCTAAGCAGCCCGGTGACGATTTACAAACAAGAAGGCCAGCACACCACGCTGTCACCGTTCGGTCAGGTTAGCCAGATCTGGCTAAACACGTCGAACTTTGGTGAGACGGGTGCAGAGGCTGGCCTAAATGGACAGGCCACGAACGCGAGCACAGGGTTTGGCACCTTAGGGGCGAGGCTGAGCCATCAGTGGCAAAGCGACCAAACCAATTGGCAAGCGAGTCTGTCAGTGGCCTGGCAGCGTGCCTGGGGAGATCTTGCCCCAAGTACGACACTGGCGTTTGCCACGGGCCCAGACTTCACCGTGTCGTCAGCTGCGATTGCCAAGGACTCAGCCGTCATTGAAATAGGTATCGGAACCAGCCTAGGACAGTCGAGTCGCTTTAATCTGGTGTATTCGGCTACGCTCGCCAATCAATCGAACAGCCAGATGTTGCAGGCACAATTGCAGATGTCATTTTGATACGTTGACACAAGAAACTCAAACATACCTCTGGCCTACCCAATAAGCCCCAAGGAAGCACCTTTATTTTTGGCCTAGTCGGCAAGTCATATCAATAAAATTCATATCGGACCGGTTGCTCAACTTAGGCTTTGGGTCCGATGGCAAAGTGAGTGGCATTCAACCAAATTCGTAGACGCTTTTCGCAGCACAAATTGACATCTTTCGACGCGTAAACATTGATTAAAAATTTGGACTGTTTTGCGCTGTAAGTCCGAAACGCTACCATTAGCCTTAGGGATGAAGTGATTCTAGAGATATCTTGATTCTTTTTCTTCGTACCAATGAATCTACGAATGTTCAAGCCATTCATTAATTCGGCTCCCCGAGCGGGTCTCGAACCAACGACCAGCAGGATTTAGAAGGAAGAAGGTTACTTGCATAACCCACTAAAACCACAGCTTAACTAAAAAACCACCACGCAATATTTCGTGTAGTGATGTCAAGAGTTGCATCATGTCACTCTTGACGCTTAAAGCCATTTTAGATCGTTAGAAAAAACCGAAAACCTTAGGTTGTTGCCCTGACACTCGTTAAGATACCATTTACCAATAGGTGATCAACACTACGACCACGTTATCCATCAGGAGTTTGACATGACAGAGGATCCTCGCTGCTGCGGCAGCGGTACCTGCATTATTAATCCAGCAGGTCGGTGTTGGTGCGGACAGCAATGGGATGGCGAAAAGATGTGTTTTCCTGCCCTAAATACAAACGACGGCGATGGTCATCCTAGCAAGACAGATTCGACGGGTTCATCCGCGCATAACGATCAGGAACCCGATTAGATCGCACGGATTAATCAAAGTTGTAATTGGCACTTGAAGCCACATGATGAAAAAGAACCCAAAAATCGCCATCGCTGGTTTTGCGCTTGAGGCCAATAGCCTTTCACCAGTATCCATTCGGGAAGACTTTGAAAAATCCTGCTGGTACGAAGGTGAATCCATCACAGCGCTCGCGCGCCAGACAAGTAACTTACCAGCGGAAGTGACAGGGTTCTATGCACGGATGGATGGAATCGCGCCGTGGACG
>Ga0213861_10002034_pt1 | contig 17657 bp, 13 predicted proteins | sample PICome_4_FD_160110 | JGI IMG/M metagenome (GOLD analysis project Ga0213861, IMG submission 160110) | Coastal seawater microbial communities near Pivers Island, North Carolina, United States - PICO131 | ecosystem: Environmental > Aquatic > Marine > Coastal | place: USA: North Carolina... | reverse complement strand
GCATCGAAATGAATGATTAATCGATCGATTTCTTCATCCACATCGGCTTTGTTTAAAAGAATCGCCATTTCCTGTTCGATTCGCTCAGCATCTATCTTTTCGACAATATCTGCCAACCTCTGCATTAACCGTTCGCGCATGTGCTTTTGAATCTGTGGAAGATTCTTCTGCAAGCCAGCAATTTGATCCCGAGCAGCTGCGATACGCTTAACGATAAGCTCACCCAACCGATTCCCTTCTTTTTTCCGTGATGCCATAAACTCATCAAGGAGCGTATCGAAAAGCGGGAAAAATACTTCAGCGGTTTGCTCATCGTCAGACTCATCTTTTTCTACCATACCCGGCCATTGCAATATACTTAGCACCGACAGAGCCGGGGCATTTGGCATGGTGCGTAATACTTCGTTCTGAAGACCAGACAGCGTATTTAACACATCTAAATTTATCCGAACACCGTCTTTGCTCTCCTCGCTGCGATCTACTCGCACACTTATTTCCACGCGTCCACGCTTAACTCTTGCTCCGAGCCTTTCACGCATTTCCGGCTCTAGGGATCTAAGCCTATCGGGTATTCTAAATGCCGGATCTAAAAAGCGGTTATTCACAGACCTAACTTCCAAACTGATTTTGCCTATTGTGGTTTGCGATTCGTGGCGGGCAAACGCCGTCATACTTTGGGCCAAAAGAATTTCTCCGAACATTTATTTTAATTAGCGGTGAATAGTCCCCTAAACATCTGCTTACGTCTAGTAGCTATCCAGTTAGATATGTCATTGGCTCGTTAGGATTAGCAAAACAGTTCTTGCAACTACTACCAGAGTTGATTAAATCAATTTGCAAAATCAACAAAAAATAGTAATGTTCGGCAGCTGAAACGTCAAACTCTTCCAAAAACGATTTTTAGTTGTTGCAGTAAACTGGTATAAATCAATAGAATACAGACCATGCCTATAACTTTTGTCGAAACACCCAGCCTTTATACGTTAATTCGTATTTCGTAATACGAATTACTCCTAATAAAGCAATTAAACTCCAAAGAATGGCTACTAAGAATAGAACTCCACTCCGAATTGGCTTTGTCCTAGGAGGGTTTCGGATAACAGAAGTGCTTGGCGGTGGTGGCTTCTCATTAGTGTATCTTGCTCGGGAAGAAGCCAGTGGCAACGAAGTGGTAGTAAAGGAGTTTTGTCCAAAAAGCCTGGTTAAAAGAAACCCTGACGGAACCATTGAACCTGTCACTGACAAAGCTAGACATGGATTTATTCAGGGCATGAAGCAATTCTTCAGTGAAGCTAGCGCGTTAGCGAAACTTAAACATCCCAATATCGTAAATGTTTCAAATATTTTCCGGGCCAATAACACCGTCTACATGGTAATGGCTTATGAGCTTGGTCGAGATTTACGATGGTTTATAAAGCAGTGTAATGGCCAACTTGATCAACCATTTATGATGAAGGTATTTCCTTCCATCGCTTCAGGTTTATCTGCATTACATGAGAGCTCATTTCTACATTTAGACGTAAAACCGGCTAACATTTTACTACGAGCATCCGGGGCACCCATGTTGCTCGATTTTGGTGCTGCGCAAACCACCAGCAGCGGTGAACGCTTTAGTTCCTTTCAAACGCTAACTCACGGATTCGCACCACCAGAGCAGTACAACGAAGGAGAAATGGGCCCCTGGTCGGATGTTTATGCTTTAGGCGCCACCATGTATGCATGTGTTACCGGACGTTCTCCACCGCCTGCGCTAAAACGTCAGACAACTGAAGTACTCGAGCCGTTAACCGAAAGTAGTTATACTGAGCAGTATTCTTATCCTATGTTGCGCGCTATTGAGTGGGCATTGCGTCTTAATCATCGCGAAAGACCAACCAGTGTTCGCGTATTCACCGATCTGGCATTTTCTGAAACACCCACGGAGCTTGAACTCGACCTTAGTAGTTGATAGCTTTCCTTTTTATTCCCTACCACTATATCAAGTAGGGAAACTTTACTTATACGGAACAACATGAATCGTCCTAGCAATAGACGTACCGACGAGCTTCGTCGTGTTACTTTTGAACGAAAATTTACACGCCATGCGGCTGGATCAGTATTAGTATCATTTGGTGATACGCGAGTGCTGTGCACGGCCAGCATTGAAGATCGTGTCCCACCTTTTCTCCGTGGAAAAAATTCGGGCTGGGTCACTGCGGAATATGGCATGTTACCGGGAAGCACCAACACGCGGAATGCACGAGAGGCCAGTCGCGGCAAACAAGGCGGTCGCACCTTGGAAATTCAACGGCTAATCGGACGTTCACTTCGGGCGGTTACGCATCTAAAAAAACTCGGTGAACGCACCATCACTCTGGATTGTGACGTCCTGCAGGCCGATGGCGGCACACGTACCGCATCTATAACCGGCGCATGGATTGCACTATCAGACGCAATGAGTCATCTAATGAATACCGGTGTCATTAAAAATGATCCAATGACGGGGCAGATTGCTTCTGTATCCGTTGGCATGTACAAAGGATCGCCAGTACTCGATTTAGATTATGCCGAGGACAGCAATGCTGAGACAGACATGAACGTGGTTATGGATGCTGAAAATCGATTTATCGAAGTGCAGGGTACAGCAGAAGGGCATCCTTTTAGCCAAGACGAAATGAATGAAATGTTGTCTCTTGCGCGCAAAGGCATCAGCGAACTTATCGACTTACAACGCAATGCCTTGGCCGCATGAACCATACTGTAATTCTGGCAAGCGGAAATAAAAATAAGCTTCGCGAACTGAACGCCATGTTGGCAGTTTTCAACTGCCTTTGCGAGTCTCAGGATCATCATAATGTTCCAGAAGTACCGGAAGATGGTTTATCGTTTGTCGAAAATGCGTTAATTAAAGCTCGAAATGCCTGCCGACATACTGGGCTGCCATCAATAGCCGATGACTCAGGATTAGAAGTTGAGAGTTTGAACGGGCAACCGGGAATCTACTCGGCGCGCTATGCGGGTGCTAACGCAACGGATACTGATAATGTCACTAAACTTCTTTATGAACTAGGCCAGAAACCCGACCTGAATCGGAGTGCGCGGTTTGTCTGTGCTCTCGTATTTATGCGCCACGAATTGGATCCCGTTCCGGAAATTTGTGTCGGAACGTGGCAAGGCTATATTTTAGATAAGCCCCGTGGCGAAAATGGCTTTGGTTATGACCCGGTTTTTTGTTATGGAGAAGACGGAAAAAGCGCAGCAGAACTTATGCCCGATGAGAAAAATAAAGTGAGTCACCGAGCGATAGCGATGACTGCTCTCGCCGAACGACTCTCAACCATCGACATTTTTACGACGTAAGCTAACCGGATACGTCTATTAGACTATCAGTATATTCTCTAGGAACTGTAATGCCCAACAACTCCAATATTGTCGGTGCCAGATTAGCTAGACCGCCAGACGGCAAATCATCTCGCATGCTGAACCCGCGCTGAGCATAATCCAGGATACAAAAGGGCACGGGATTCAAAGAGTGAGCGGTACGTCTTCGAGGTGCACCTTCTTCATCAAGTAGTGCTTGGCCTGTTTTATCTCGCTCGACCATATCCTCCGCATTGCCGTGATCCGCTGTCAGTATCACACACCCTTTAACCTCTTTTATTGCCTTTAATACCCGGCCAACCGATAAATCGATCGACTCTAACGCTACAATCGTCGGTTCCATCAGTCCGGAATGCCCCACCATGTCGCCACCCGCAAAATTGACGCGTAGAAACTGGTATTCGTTTGAATTGATGGCATCAATCAAAGCATCCGCTGTTTCCGCTGACTTCATCCACGGGCGTTGTTCGAAAGGGCAAACGTCGGATAGTATTTCAACATACTCTTCCAGTTCCGAATCAAACATACCTGAACGATTCCCATTCCAGAAATAGGTAACATGACCATATTTCTGTGTTTCTGCGCAGGCAAACTGCCTAATTCCATTCGCCGCTAAATATTCGCTTAAACAACCGCTGGTACGAGGCGGCTTTACCAAATACTGAGCGGGTATTCCCAAATCGCCATCATAAAGCATCATTCCAGCAAAGCTTATGTCGGGAACCCGACCACGATTAAACGCCGTGAAATCGTTCTTTCCCTCAAAAGCTGCGCATAATTCAATCGCTCGGTCACCACGGAAATTAACCAGAATAACCCCATCGCCATCATTTATGGTGGTTGGCTTATTATCCGCTACTACCAGATATGCGGGCACATACTGATCGCTTAAATCTTCAATTGTATGTCGATAATGAGCAAGCCCCTCGATTGCGGTTTTAAACTGCGACCCCTGCCCATGAACCATAGCGTTCCAGCCAGTTTCGACAACACTCCAATTTGCGTCATAACGATCCATAACACTCACCATTCGACCGCCGACTGAAACGATTCGATAATCCATACCGGCGTCACAATACGGTGCCATAACTGATTCCAAGGCAGAGATATATTGATGACCCGTCTTATCCGGAACATCACGCCCGTCCAACAGGACGTGAACATACAGCCGCTGAACGCCCTCAGATCGGGCACGCTCTATCATTTGATGCATATGCCGATCATTAGAGTGAATACCACCATCAGACAACAATCCAACTAAATGTAATGCGCCACCCGCACCTATATTTGAGATCACATTCTTCCAATGCCCGGAAAACACTGAGCCATCAGCAAAAGCGTTATCCACCAACTTAGGCCCCTGATCAATAATCCGACCTGCCCCCATGGTATTGTGACCGACCTCTGAACCGCCCAGATCTCCATCTGTGGGCAATCCAACAGCGGTGCCGTGCGCCAACAACGTTCGATATTCACCTGTTTCAAATAGGCTTTCCAATACGGGGGTGCGTGCCAGATGAAAAGCATCGAACGCATCCCGCGCGCCAATACCCACACCATCGATAATGATAAGTACCACCGGGCCTTTAGCCTTAGGTATTGATGAGTGCTTATTTATGTGTAAATCGGTCACGTGAATTTTCCGGCTGTATTCGTTATAACGGAAGTTAAAAATGCTTTATTCAGCGATTAACTTCAATCCCTGCATTATAACAATTTTTGTTTCGCTCTCAGTTACCCTATTCATTGCTTATCCCTTGCGGTCGACAACTACGAGTCACCACTAAATCCTAGCCTAAATTTCCACCGTAAACCGTTAGAAGGACAAAAGTCAGGGCTTTGCATTTCGAAAGGTGAAAAATGGTATGCAATCTTTTTGATTAATCGCACGGTAAACTAGGTGCAAATCTACTCTATAGAGACGAAAACATGACTGAGCTTAATATTGATCATTGGTGGCAGCCGTTCACTAACGTACGCGCTTTTAGAAATAATCCAAGAATGTTTACGCGCGCCGAAGGTTGTTTCCTTTATGATGATAAGGGTCGGGACGTTCTCGATATAACAGCTGGTTTATGGTGTGTTGGACTCGGGCATGCCAGAGCCGAGATAGCCGATGCAATTCGTGAGCAATCAATGACGCTCGATTATGCTCCACCCTTTCAATTCGGCAATCCAACAACATTTCAATTTGCTGAAAAACTAGCTCAACACGCGCCAGACGAATTAAGCCGTATATTCTTCACAAACTCCGGTTCGGAGTCTGTCGATAGCGCAATTAAGATAGCATTTAATTACCAAATTGCCCGAGGGAAACCTGCTAAAACCCGCATGATTTCCCGACAGCGAGGCTATCACGGTATCAATGTAGGCGGTACATCCTTACAAGGATTACCTAATAATCGTAAAGGCTTTCCGGTACTCGACACCGTAGATTTTCTAGACGATACACTCGATCTTGACCAAAGCGCATTTAGTCGCGGGTTGCCGGAAGTTGGTGCCGATAAGGCCGAGCAGCTCAAAACAATCATCGACGAGCGCGGTGCAGACAATATTTGTGCGGTTATAGTGGAACCCGTTGTGGGTGCCGGCGGAATGGTACCACCGCCAGCTGGCTATCTTCATCGCATACGAGAAATTTGTGATGAAGCAGATATTTTATTGATTTTCGACGAAGTGGTTACCGGATTTGGACGCACGGGCTCACCATTTGCTGCACAAACGTTTGGCGTAATTCCGGATATTATGACAACCGCCAAAGCCATTAATGGCGGCACCATTCCAATGGGTGGAGTTTTCATACGCCCGGAAATACAACAGGCAATCTTCGACGCAGCGCCAACCACCATGCCAGAATTAATGCATGGCAATACCTACTCCGGTAGCCCGGTTGCTGCTGCGGCAGGACTCGCTGCATTTAAGATCTTCGAACGTGAGGGGCTGTTAACTCGAGCCAGTGGACCCATTGGTGCTTATTGGGAAAGCGCATTGCACAGCTTACGCGACATTGATCACATCATCGATATTCGTAATTGCGGTTTACTTGGCGCGGTTACATTCAAAAGCAATGCGGAAAAATACCCTGCCGGCGCCGGTGTTGCAGTTCACAATAAATGTTTCGAAAACGGCCTGCTCGCTCGCGGTGTAGGCGATGGCATGGTAATGTCTCCTCCTTTGACAATCAGCGAATCAGAAATCGATCTGTTCATTGAACGTTATCGTAAATCCATCATCGACGTTTTTGGCTAATGGCACTACTTATTGATATTGGCGTACCCGACTGGCTTACCGACGAACAGTTAATCGAACAATTAGCACCCTATTTGTCCGGTGCTGATATTCGTAAAGGTAATGCACCCGGAAACCCGGCCGATATCAAAATGATCGCCACATCGAGATCGCCTCAAGCTGGGTTTTCAGCCTACCCTAATGTACAACTTGTGCAAAAACTGGGCGCTGGAGTTGACACCATTGCAAGGGCAACGGATCTGGCCAGCCATGTTCGAGTTAGCCGATTAAAGCCAGATAATCCAGCTAGAGAAATTGCCGAATATTGTCTTGCCTATGTATTGGCTGGACAGCGGCATCTTAAAAAATACTGGCTAGATCAGGTTACAGCCCAATGGCGCCCTGTGCCACCTAAGATAACGGCTGAAATTAAAGTTGGCGTATTGGGTCTCGGCCATATCGGTAGTCGAATAGCCAAGCTTTTACAAGCTGTGGACATAGACGTGATTGGCTGGAGTCGCACTCAGAAACACTTAGAAGGTATAGATTGCCGTTTCGGCAATAATGCGCTTGCTAGTGTGCTGCACGAATCCGATTATGTGGTTTCTATTTTGCCATCCACAGCCCAAACTCACGGCCTATTTAATAAAACCGTATTCGCGCAAATGAAACAGGATTCGACCTTTATCAATGTAGGCCGTGGCGACCTTGTAGTTGACGACGATCTGCTGTTTGCGTTAGATCACGGGCCTTTACAACACGCCGTTCTAGATGTTCTTAATACCGAGCCGTTGCCCGAAGATCATGTTTTTTGGGATCATGCGAAAATTAGTATTACACCCCATGTATCCGGTTGGCATTTAGGTGACGGAATTTTAGATGTCGCCGAAAACTACAAAAGATTGCTAAAGGGTGAACCACTCTTGAATGAAATTGACCGCGTACAAGGCTACTAAAATCTTTAGCGCAAGCTGCAATACTGCGCAAGGAAATAACCGATCCTGTTTACCGCATATACTCTCTCGCAGCTCCTTTGTTTTTCTGCATGGACAACGGTTTCCAACCTTAAAGAAGGCATATGTTGTCGAACTCCCCCACCTGTGCTTGATAACGACGATTTGCTGGGGAATCCTCTTTGCATTGCAGAATCTTATTGTAATACGTTAAATATACCGTATATTTCGGATGCCCCGAGTTGGGCTCGGGTGAACGAAAAGAGCTAAGTTGATATGATGGTGGTTGTTGGCATGAAAATCTGCGAAACTCTTACGAGCTAAAAGCTCGGGCCAGACACTATCTTGATATCAATGATTTGCCGAATCAAGTAAAGAAAATTTACTCGATTTGCAAACCAAACTATCAACATTTATTTCAACATCGACTACAGCCTAACTGAATTGTCGATAATAACCGATGACAATCAAACCATGAGTCAATCTGACATCAAGACTCCAAAGGATGAGATCGAAGGTGAAAACCTAACATCAACAGAACTATTTGCCGCTGAGAAACATAACCTAACCTGGCAAGAAACACGTCTTGACAAGGCGGAACGTTCTCGGCAGAAGGGCCAGAAACCGTGTGTGGTCTGGTTTACCGGGCTTTCAGGTGCGGGCAAATCAACCGTTGCAGATATTGTCGATCAACGGCTAAATGCTTTACAGCGACATACGTATCTACTTGATGGTGATAATGTTCGCCATGGTCTAAATGGTGATCTCGGTTTTACCGATCGAGACCGTGTAGAAAATATACGTCGCGTAGCAGAAGTTGCTCATTTAATGGTTGATGCTGGGCTTATCGTCCTTGTATCGTTCATTTCGCCGTTTCGCTCCGAACGTCAAATGGCCCGCGAACGCATGGAAGCGGACGAGTTTATCGAAGTGCACGTTAACGCGCCGCTGTCAGTGTGTGAATCCCGAGACCCAAAAGGCATCTATAAACTTGCCCGACAGGGGAAAATAAAGAACTTCACCGGTATCGATTCCGATTACGAAGCACCAGAAAATGCAGACATTGTATTGAATTCTGGTGAAGTTGACCCGGGAACGCTAGCTGAGCTCGTGTTGAACTACTTAAAAAAACGTGATTACATCTAAATTACAAAACAGCGCCGGAAAACAGTTAATGTCACAGATAAATATTCAATTCACGTTATTCTCGGCGTTTTATTCGCCACTGATCATAACCATGTCGGAAAATTTCCTCAAAGAGGAAGGATTGGATTATCAATGGTCGGTTGCTGCTGTTGGGACATCGGCTGTCGATGCTATTGTAGATGGTAGTGCGGATATCATTCAATCTGCACCGATTCAAGGCGTTACCGCATTAGAGCGCGGGGAAACACCAGCCGCGGTTCACTTTGCACAAATCAACGAAATGGATGGCTTTTTCGTAACCGCTCGTGATGCCGATACTAATTTTGATTGGAAAAAACTAGAAGGCGCTGAGGTTGTGATGTTCAAAGGCGGGCAACCAAACGCTATGTTTCGCTACGCTTGTCATAAGGCGGGCATAGATTTCAGTAAAATAATTGCGATTACTCCTGGTGGCGCCGCTGATATTGATCGCACTTTTCGTGAAGGCACGGGTCAGTATGTGCAACAACAAGGACCTTTTCCACAACAACTCGAACACGACTCTGCAGGACATATTGTTGCTCGCTGCGGGCCACAAATTGGGCCATGTGCATTCTCAAGTCTTGCGGCGTCCCGCGAATGGCTCACCACTGATGAAGCCAAAGCATTTATGCGTGCCTACCGGAAGGCCAGACTCTATTTGAATGAAACCAATGCAACGGAAATAACCCGATCATTACGTTCATGGTTTCCCAATACTGAAGATACTGCACTAGTTGCCTGTATTCAAAGCTATCAAAATCTCGGTTGCTGGACCCCTCATACTGAAATAACGCGTGATGCTTTCGAGGTATCGCTTGATGTTTTCGAACATGCCGGAATGATCAGCAAACGTCACAACTACGATGACGTTTGTACCTTACCACCCTTATAGAACACAACACAGTCGCAAACTATCAAACGTTGCGGCAGCAATGTCACGACTTGTTAGCGCATCGCCAACTCTGTGCAGAATAAAATCGCCACCATTGCCTGCAGGTTGCAGCGGTTGAGGTAAACCACCGGCGAGCGCATGAATATCTGTCATACCACTGTTACAGGAAAGTTCGGATAATTCTTCAAATAAATCATTCATGGGCAAGGTGCCATGTTCAATGATGACCTGATCTGTAGTAATACAACAGGCTTTTCCAGTTAATGCATGTTTAAAATGAGCTTGAAGTCGCGACCCATCTTGAATTACTCGCACCAGTTGATACTCGCGTTGAATATCTACTTCCATATTGGATAACTCGCGCTTCCAGATAATGCGCTCACCATATGCAAGCTCTGCGCCCGGGCGATCGTCCACTAAATACAATGCGGGCAATATACCGCTTTGATACAACACATCGACCGCTACTAAAGCGGCACTGCGACCAGTACCGTCATATACAATGCAGTTTTTATCCGGCTTACAGTTTCCCGATAAAATATCCCAAGTGGATACGCATAAATCTCCACCATCAAGCCACTGCAAATCCGGCTGCCCTCCGGTTGCCATAACTACAACGTCAGGAGACTCACTGGTGACATCAGACGCCTCAGCGAAACAGTCGAGTCGAACTTCAACTTCTAAGTTTTTCAATTCCTGTGCGCGCCAATCAACAATCGCAGCAAGATCACGACGCCACTTAGCTTTTTTCGCCAAACAAATTTGTCCACCAAGTTGATTGGTAGCTTCAAGCAATACCACACGATGACCCCGTTCTGCAGCAACCCGGGCCGCCTCTAATCCGGCAGGACCACCACCGATAACAACAACCTTTAAATCCCGTTCAGACCTTTTTATTACATGGGGCCAAAACTGCTCACGACCACTTGGTGGATTATGTAAACAGGTTGGGCGATTATCCCCCATGCAATGCATCGCACCGACACAAGGACGGATACGCTGCTCTTCCCCTGCAATTATTTTATTTACAATATTCGGATCTGCGATGTGCGCTCGTGTCATTGCCACCATATCCAGTAAACCCTCGCGTATGGCATATCGGGCATTGGACAAATCGGTTATGCGCGCGGCGTGAAACACCGGCAAACCAACTTCACGCTTAAACGCACCGGCTTTTTCAAGCCATGGAGCAATTGGCGACTGCATTCCCGGCATGCAATCTGTAACTAAAGATACTTCTGTATCAATTCGACCATAATTAACATTAAAATAATCCACTAAACCAGATCGTTCAAAAATACCGGCGATTGCTAGACAATCATCGTATCCAAGTCCTTCGGCTATGGTCTCATCAATAGGTATACGCATACCCACTATAAAATCATCACCTACCTGGCGTCGAATTTCATCATGCACCATTAATCCGAAGCGACAACGATTTTCAACATTACCGCCATATAAATCTGTACGCTTATTAGTTACTGGCGATAAAAACTGCCCAATCAAATGTCCGGCCACCATTGTTTCCAATCCATCTAAACCGCCTTCCTTACAACGTAATGCGGCCTGTCCAAATGCCGTAATCACACGTTGAATATCATATTCATTCATTTCTCGGGGAAACGACCGATGTCCAAGCTCACGAATAGGAGAAGGCGCAATTGTTGGGAGCCAGCTATTTGCCTGGCTCTCACCACGTCGCCCCAAATGAGTAATCTGCATCATGATACCGGCGCCTTCGCCACGTACACGATCGGAAAAAGATTGTAAATAAGGAATGATGCGATCAGTTCCTATATTAAGCTGACCAGAACGCCACGTAGAATCGTGGTCAATATAGGATGACCCACCAAACATAGTTAATCCTAAGCCTCCACGCGCCTTCTCAACATGATAGCGTTGATATTTCTCTGCCGGCATCCCTCCCTCTTCTTCTAGCCCACATGCATGACTAGTCGACATGACACGATTTCGAAATGTGACCTTCTTAATAGTTAAGGGTTGTAGCAGCGGATCGTTATTCATTAAATTATAATATTTAAGGGCATGTTAGTAAAAACAGGTATTCCCATGAAAGAAGCCGCAAAAAATGCGGCCTCTTAAGTTAATACTGAATATATATCAGGGTATTAGATTATATGACAACGTACCAGAAGACAATAAACTATTATCACCAATATCCCGAATTTCAAATGTACCAGTCAATGTGGTGCAACCGATTGTGGCATTGTGGAAAACTTTTGCATCTTCAATCGCTTTCGTCCAACTCAATGCGTTACCGGCTCGTGTCCAGTTTATGGCAGTATTTCCACCTTCATTGGCTGTATTATCAGCAAAGAATGAAAGATTAAAATTTAAAACTGTATCACTAGCATTAAAAGATTCGGTGCCCACCCAATTACTGCCTGCGATCGCTGGAGTTGTACAACTTCCTCCACTATCGGATCCCCCACCACCGCAAGCTATCAAGAAAGAAATCACCAGCGAAATAATACCGACCTGCATTTTCATATGTATTTCTCCATCGTAAATGGTAAACGGTAAACGATGTAAAATACTATCACTTAATTTTACTTATGAATATGTCTTCATAAATCATGATTAAGTCCACAGTTAGGTGTATCAATCACTTTATATGAGCGCGACTGTACAGCCTAGTTCAACTGTTGCTCTTAACGTACCCTACAAATTTCCCAATTCGCATAATTTCTTCATTGCTTGCCCTAAAATAGCATTTTTATTTACCCAAATTGGTGATCTATTGATAGCCCACTATAGAGGGAAAAACTAATAACTATCGAAATTAACCCATATACTTTTATCGGTATTTACTGAAACCTATAAGTTATTAACTATAATCTGAGCAGGAGTAATCGATTGTATAGAAGGCCATGCCCAGCGGAAAATGAAACACATACCTACATTTTTAGCGTTACAACTGAAGGCGCTAACGAGCCAAAACTCAATATAAGCGCAATTTCAGACAGTAGGCAAGCAGACCCTATAACTGCGATGGACTACCTAACCGCGACGAATAGTAGAACCAGCAAAGCCAATTTGTATTCTATACACCGGCTTTTCTTGATTATGAATTCTTCCGGTACTTGAATCAAATCGTTCAGGAATATACTGCATCTGCTTATCAATAGTTACTTGGAAACCACGTTCTGAGAACACATCAATAAGCATTGCAAGAGATTGCTGCTTTTGAAAAATTTCATTTTCTGTGGAAATCCTCGCCGTACCAGAAAAGGCATGACGCGAAATTATTGGAATGAATTCTGTTTTAATGATTTGTACCACGTCATTAAATAACTCTGGGTGATTAATTTCGTAACTATCTAAACGCTTAACTAACTCCTGGCGGGCATGCAGAGTAATCTCATACGCAATAGGTAATGGACTTAAGCGGTCGTGGGTTTGCGGATCCAGCTCAAGTGAACTTTGATATCGCAGCTCTTTATAAACATTTGCTTCTACTTCATCAATCGGCCCCTCAGCATTAATGAAGTGGTAATGGTAAATTTCCTTTAGCGATTGAAGCGCATCCCATGTTTGCTCTTTAAATACTTGGTAGCGTTTGGTGGCGCTGGCAATTTCAATGTCAGTTTCACGTATTTCAAGGGTTTTGCCGATACCGGTTTCTTTGACCTTAGCATTGTGAGCAATGATCTCCTCGCCCCGAAGAAGTTGGCGCTCTACACTGGTTTTCTCGGTTACGAACAACACCATCGCATGCACGATAGGACGTCTAAAATTAATCGCTAAAGAGGTATTTGAATACTCGGTATAGAGTTGGTTGATTCTATCCACCAACATCTTTAAACACTCTACTTGAACACGGGTACGTGGAAAACCATCAAGCAGCGCACCGTCGCGATACTCTTTCTTTAGTAATTCACGGAAAATAATACCCACAACATCTTTGTCGCCGACTAGCTGGCCCGAATCGATTTTTGCCCTTGCCTCAGGAGATTTGAGCAAACTACTCACGACAATAGGTGCACAAGTTAAACCCCGCGCATTTAATATGTAGTTAGTTTGAGTACCTTTACCTGAACCGGGTGCACCACCTAAAAGAATCAGCTCTTTTGGAAAAAGTAGGTGCTCGTAACCATATTCTGTAACGAGTGATTCCCATACGGTGCTAAAGATAACTTGCGCATCTTTAACCTCCAAAATGGTCGGTTGGACAGGGGTTGTTTGCTCAGCGCTCGCGTCGTTCATAAGTGCGGTGTAAAGATGGACAAAAATGAGTTTCGATAATTCGGCGATTCTAATACAAAACGTACTCGCATTGCGCAATTAATTCAGTTAATTGCGTCATGAATTTATTTATGAGTAAGCACGCGATCAGATTTGAACAACCAATATGTGTTGCCAATAGTCGTTTCTTGGGAGCGTGGAGGAACGTATCGAAACAATCATACCGACTGGAATTCAATCAAATTATCAGGCCATTTCACCTCTGAAACACGTGTTGACCGCTCAAGCGGTGTCAATCTCGCCCCAAAACCCAGTAACCACCAGACTTATGCGCTGTAATTCCTTATCTGTTATTTTCATGAATTCGGCAGATATAGCCTGCCATTTTGCTAACCAGCAGCAGCTAAATCGATCACAATTTTACCCGCTCTTGCCATGCATCGAAGAAATCCCTATAGTCCGCCTCCCCACTCGCTTTACACTAGGATAATTCCGTTGATTTCTACCGCAAACCTGACCATGCAATTTGGCGCTAAGCCATTGTTTGAAAATATCTCTGTAAAATTTGGCGATGGCAATCGGTATGGATTAATCGGAGCAAATGGGTGTGGAAAATCTACATTCATGAAGATTTTGAGCGGCACTCTGGAAGCTAGTGCCGGCAATGTCTCGATAGCGCCAAACCTTCGTGTTGGCGAGTTAAGCCAGGATCAGTTTGCCTTCGAAAAATTTACCGTTGTTGATACGGTGATTATGGGCCATGACGAACTGTGGCAAATTAAGCATGAGCGCGAGCGCATATACGACCTACCGGAAATCTCCGATGCAGACGGCATGAAAGTTGCAGAGTTAGAGTCAAGATTTGCCGAACTGGACGGCTACAGCGCAGAAAGTCGGGCTGGAGAAATTCTGCTTGGCGCTGGCATTTCCCAGGATCAGCACTATGGACCCATGAGTGAAGTTGCACCGGGCTGGAAATTACGAGTATTACTGGCTCAAGCATTATTTTCGAACCCAGACATTTTGTTGTTAGATGAGCCAACCAACAACTTAGATATTGATACAATTCGTTGGCTAGAAGGCATACTAACCACGCATAAAAGCACTATGATTATCATTTCCCATGATCGTCACTTCTTAAATTCTGTATGCACCCACATTGCCGATATAGATTATGGCGAGTTACGCGTATATCCCGGCAACTACGACGATTTTATGGTCGCCTCGATACAAGCTCGAGAAAGACTGCATTCAGAAAATGCTAAAAAGAAAACAGAAATCGCCGAACTGCAACAATTTGTGAGTCGCTTTTCTGCGAATGCTTCCAAAGCAAAACAAGCCACATCAAGAGCTCGACGGCTAGAAAAAATTAAACTGGATGATGTTAAACCATCAAGCCGGGTTAGCCCTTATATACGTTTTTCACAAGCGAAGAAACTACATCGTCAAGCGTTAACTCTTAAAAACTTAGGTCATGAGTTTGATGGTGAAAGTCTCTTCAAAAATAGTAATCTGATTCTTGAAGCGGGCACACGACTGGCTGTTATTGGCGAAAATGGTGCAGGTAAAACGACACTTTTACGCTGTCTGATGTCGGAACTTGCGCCGACGACCGGTGCTGTCAAATGGGCCGAAAGTGCCACTCTCGGATATTGCCCTCAGGATAACAGCGCAGATTTCGACAACGACCTGAACTTGTACGATTGGATGAGCCGATGGCGAAAGCCCCATCATAGCGATCAGATCGTTCGCTCTACTCTTGGCCGTCTACTGTTTTCAGCAGACGATTTTTTAAAAAGTGCACGAGTGTGCTCCGGTGGTGAGAAAAACCGGCTGCTGTTCGGCAAATTAATGATGCAGGAAGCCAACGTGATGTTAATGGATGAGCCCACCAACCATCTTGACATGGAATCCATCGAAGCACTTAACATGGCATTGGAGCACTATGAAGGTACTCTAATTTTTGTTAGTCATGATCGCGAATTTGTATCTTCGCTGGCAAATCGAATCATCGAAATTCGCGATGGGCACCTAGTAGACTTTGCAGGCAGCTACGACGAATATTTAATGAGTCAGCAAGACACTAAAAAAGTCGCTAACGCCTAGTTCATCAACTAAACCATATAGCGGGATTCGAGTCGACTAATTTTTTGCAGCAAATCCCGTTGTTAGCCGGAGAAGGATTCAACGCCTAAGGCTCACCTCTCCATTGAAGAGTAAGACCCACACTGGCTAGTTCTCTTTTATCAAACAGGGTAAGCTACCATTCCTTCCGCCTCGTCATTATCAATACTAAATGATAACCATTTATCATTATTCAGGAATAGAGATAATGTTTGTGCGTACTCACCACATCGCTAAAATATGGCGTGACAATGTCAATCGTGGTGTCAGTTAAATTAGGTGTAGTCATTCTATTTACTAGAAAACGAGTTACCTCACTTACACATCTAGATCGACAAGGGCATTAGCTTCAATCGTGTCGTGGTAAAATTGGATTGGTCTGATCTAGTCCGCAAAACAAAGTTCTTTTGCAATTTTACTAGATTTCAATTTGACCAACCGTTTCTTTTTTTCTGACTGAGGTAAATCAGCAGCCTCGTTGCAGTCTCTCGCTGTCAAACTATTTGAATTTTGTGTTTGTGTTTGTGCAACCTCCAGATGCAAATAGTCATCCTCACAAATACAACCACCACTCACGGCGCATTTGGAAAACCGATCGGATCTGAGATGTGGTGTGTAGCTAGAATCAAGGGCAGAACCTAATGGTGTGTTTAAAGGTCTGAACGAATATGGTCGACATTGATGTACTCCACCATCTTCGGCGATGTAAAAGTAATTCGATCCTGCCGAACACATCAAATTCTTAGGCGAGTACAATCCAAGCAGACCAATATCTGAAACGAGATGTTTAAACCCGAATGCTTCTATTTTGTCTAGTAAATTCCGCGTTCCTTCTGAGTCCTGAATGCAAACAATCGGTAGTCCAGGGTAGGCATCGTTGACGTTATAGCCGTAACAAACGTAGAAATTAATACCATTGTCGTAACACCGCCTGGCCATTTCTAATGAAGAATCATAGGTATCGGGAAATAGCAACGTATTGATATTTACATTAACGCCCTGGGCCTTTGCCACGATAGCCTGATGAATTACCGCTTCCGCGGAAATTTCAGTTGGATGCCAGGTCAGTAATAGTGAAAGCTTTTCGGGATTTGCTTCATACTTACTAAACGTTTTTCCAAGTCGTTTTTCGATAAGTGACCCGTTTGTAGGTATCTCGACGAAATTCACATTCGGCTTTGTAGTTAAGCCTGCAATAGTACGTAAAAAAGTTCGAGAAACTAATGGCTCACCTATGGTTTGTACTTTGAGGTTGATTTTAAATGGCAATTTCCCTAACCAATTGGCAACTTTGATAAAACGCTCTTTAGACTTAGGCAATAACCATTCACGGGTTTTAGTCCTAAAACCATTTTTCTCAGGCACGCCGGCAGCACAATAATTACAATCGAAATTACATAAGCTCAGTCCGGTTTGATACCATATATCAATTGATTCATTCGTATACATTAAGTTCTTTCATTTATAAAAAGTCGGTTACTATAAATAACGAAGGCTAAGAATAAGACCCTCGATCCACTTCGAAAGTAAGCGCCAAGTAAACGGCCTTCTATAGTAGGAAGGCAAAGTCAGATACCGTTAAAGTTTTTAGAGGTATCATTGATGAGAAGAAGTAAAGCAGAATGGCAAGCATTAGTATTGGAGCAGCAACGTAGCGGATTAATCGCATCGGAGTTTTGCCGGCAGAGAGATATTAATGAGAAGTATTTCAGCTTACGCAAGCAAGC
>Ga0213861_10002032_pt1 | contig 17663 bp, 9 predicted proteins | sample PICome_4_FD_160110 | JGI IMG/M metagenome (GOLD analysis project Ga0213861, IMG submission 160110) | Coastal seawater microbial communities near Pivers Island, North Carolina, United States - PICO131 | ecosystem: Environmental > Aquatic > Marine > Coastal | place: USA: North Carolina | collected... | reverse complement strand
TTCAAGCAGGGAACATTCGCTGGTTTGGACAATATCATTTTGTCAGCGACAGGCTATACAGGTTCTGGCGGGTTCGAGTTGTACGTTCCTAACGAGGCAGCAGAAGCCGTTTGGGACGCTGTTTTTGAAGCTGGGAAAGACTTCGGTATCGCACCGATTGGCTTGGGGGCGAGAGATACCCTACGCCTTGAGATGGGCTACTGCCTTTACGGCAATGATATCGACGACACGACCTCGCCTTTGGAGGCTGGCTTGGGCTGGATTACAAAGTTGAAGAAGGGAGATTTCATAGACAGCGATTATTTGAACAATCAAAAAGCCGAAGGCACTGCACGTCGCTTAGTTGGTTTTGAAATGGTAGAAAGAGGTATTCCTCGACACGATTATCTTATTGAAGACGCAGAAGGCAACGTCATTGGAAAAGTTACTTCTGGGACGCAATCTCCGTCATTGGGTAAGGCAATTGGTTTGGGGTATGTGAGTCAATCGTTTGCAAAATCTGGCTCAGAAATCTACATTGCTATTCGTAATAAAAAGATAAAAGCTGAAGTAGTGAAGTTGCCTTTCTATAAGGGATAGAGACAGATAAGGATAGTTTTTCGGAAGTCATTTTAAGAAATACTTAAGATGGCTTTCGTTTGATATTTCTTTGTTTCCAAAAAAGCCAAATTAAAATCAAAAAGTATTACCTGCCTAATTTCTATTAATTTTCGCTGTAATTGTATTGTTAATTAACTTCTTATTATTTTCAAGCCCGAAATCTTTTAAATGTCATAATTTCAGGAATTAAGAAGGCTGGAAAACCGAAACAAAATTTAATCAAGGTTATTAGCTGCTTGGAATAAAAAAGTTACATTTGTGAGGAATGCATTTCACTAAATGTTAAAAACTATTTAATTATTAATTAACAACCACCTGTAAATTATCTTCGAGACTCTTCTTGATTTTCATGATAATAAATCAGTCATAATAGTGATAATTGTATAGAAAATGTAAATCAGTGTTCATTGTGTTTAACTTGACAATAGCCTTGATAGTAAAATCTAAATAAAACATCATTAGTAATAATTTCTAATTCTACTATCGATAACTGTTGTCATTGCATTTATTGAACAAGACTATAAGAATATAACTATTAATGGAATTGTCTTCCTTGCAAAATATAAGCAATAATCGTCCTTTTGATGGTAAAAAAGTATTGATAACAGATGGGGTTCATCCGAAGTTAATAGAGGGTTTTGCAGCATTAGGTTTCAGTTGTGATTACCTTCCGAATATTACCTTAGAAAAAGTCAAAAGCATTATCCAAGACTATGAGGGCGTCATCATTAATAGTAAAATCATTGTAGATAAAGATTTTTTGGATAAAGCAGAGCGGCTAAGGTTTGTCGGTCGATTAGGTTCGGGGATGGAAATAATCGATGAGGTATATGCTCAAAAAATCGGAGTAGCTGTCTTTTCTGCACCAGAGGGAAATTGTAACGCGGTTGCAGAACATGCACTTGGAATGTTATTGGCTTTCGCCAATAATTTTAGAAAAGGCGACAGAGAAGTGCGTCAGATGCAATGGCATCGCGAAGCAAACCGAGGTTTTGAAATCATGGGAAAAACGGTAGGAGTCATTGGCTTTGGTCACACAGGAAGTCAATTTGCCAAAAAGTTATCGGGAATGGGCGTAAAGGTATTGGCTTATGACAAGTACAAACCTGTAGGCTACGCATTGGATTACGGTTATGTAACCGAAACAACACCTGATGAGATTTTTGAAAAGGCAGATATTGTGAGCCTGCATTTGCCTTTGAATGCCTCAACAAAGCATTTGGCAAATTATGACTGGATGTGCAAATTCCAAAAGCCTATTGTGCTTATCAATACTTCAAGAGGAAATGTCATTCCGACAAAAGACTTGATTAAAGGGTTAGAGAAAGGAATTATACAAGGTGCTTGTCTTGATGTGTTTGAAAATGAAAAACCAAATACATTCTCGGAAGAAGAACTGTTGATTTACAATCGGTTATATGCATTTGACAATGTCCTTTTAACACCTCACGTAGCAGGTTGGACAGTACAATCTCTGGAACGGTTAGCGACAGTCCTGCTCATGAAAATCACGAAATTTTTAATAAAAAACCAACCTTTTGCAACAAACTAAAGGTTGGTAAATGCAACATTGCTTTGATGCAATGCAAAATAAACATGTATTATTTACCAATTTTGAGAAAGGTTAAATGATAGCAATAAAGGTAATTGAAATCGAAAATGAGTGTTTTTCGAAGTACTAATACAGTGTAAGGACGGAAGTTTACTGAAATATTTAAACAAAATGTAGTGGGATTGTTGCCCCTTAAAAAAGGTAAGTTGATCGCCCTGAAATTGTAATAGAATGCTGAAAATCATCAACCCTTTGTCAAAAGACAAACTGTGAAATATTAAAGTTTTTGAATTAGATTATCGTTTTATTAAAATTGTGTATTTCGCACGAAATATCAAATTTCTCATTAATTAAAAATAAGTAGCTTATGGCACGTTTTACTTTACTTTTTTTCATCATGTTGGTGAGTGCTGTGACCGCTTTTGCACAAACAGGATCTCAGTCCCTACAAGGGGTTGTGACAGAACAAGAAACTGGAGAACCAGTGATGTTCGCTAATGTCGCCCTGTACAAAAATGGTGCACTTGTCACAGGGGTTCAGACTGACTATGATGGAAAGTATTCGTTCAATGACATCGACCCTGGTACGTATGACGTTGAGTTTTCTTATGTTGGATATTCTAACAAGAAAATCTCTGATGTAGTCGTATTTGCAGGAAAGTCAATCACCTTAAATGTTGAAATGACAGTAGGAGTTGAATTAGATGTTATTGAAGTAGTTTACGAAGTTCCTTTGGTCGAACAAGATAACACTACACAAGGTACAGTGGTGACTTCAAAGGAAATTGACAAATTAGCGTCGAAAAGCATTAATGGAATTGTTGCACAATCAGCTGGTGTATCATCAGCGGATGAAGGAGATGCTATTACGATTCGTGGCTCTCGTTCTAATGCGACGGATTACTACATTGATGGTATTCGTGTAAGTGGATCGATGATTCCTCAATCTGAGATTGAGCAGCTTCAGGTTATCACAGGTGGTATTCCTGCTAGTATTGGTGATATCACAGGTGGTGTAATCTCTATTACAACAAAGGGACCTTCTCGTTCTTTTTCTGGAACAGCTGAGGTAGAAACGTCAGAGTTTTTAGATGGCTATGGCTATAACTTAGGAATGGTAAGTTTGTCTGGACCAATCTTGAAAAAGAAAAATGCAAATGGAGAACGTAATGGTGAATCTATCATTGGTTACCGTTTTTCTGGGCAGTATCGTTCTCGTCGTGATCGTGACCCTTCAGCAGTAGGTGTTTACAAATTAAGAGATGAAGTTTTCGACGAGTTATCGGCTAATCCAGTCACGTTATTTTCTTCTGGTGGAGAGTTGGTACCGATTCCTGCAGCCAACTTCTTGACAGAAGATGATGTAGAGTTGGTCAGAACACGTCCGAATAGTGCGGACGTTCGTTACGATGCAACTGGAAAAATTGATGTACGTCTGAATAAAAATATGGACATTGCTATTGGTGGTAGCTTTAATACGCGTCAATCGCAACCGATTACGAATGCGTTATTGAATTACGACCGCAACCGTACGGTTTATGATACAGATGCTCGTGGTTTCTTCCGTTTTCGTCACCGTATAGGCGGAGCAACAACATCGGCAGATGCTGCACAAACAAAAGGAACAACAATCCAAAATGCAAGTTATACTTTACAGATGAGCTATAACTTGACATCTGGTCATCAAAGCGATCCTATTCATGGTAATAGATTATTTGACTACGGTTATATTGGCTCGTTTGAGCACAGCGAAAATCCGGTAACAGGACCTGTATTTGACCCTGTTACAGGTGATTTAGTTGGATTCGAGCATATTGGTAACTTTTACCGTTTAGATAATTATACCCCTTCAGATATTAATTCTGAATTACTTCCTTACAATGCGTTTGTTGAAGATTTTGATAACCGTAATGACTTTCCTTATTTCAATGGAAACCGTCCACAAGCATTGATGAGTATCTATGGTTTACATACTAATGTAAATGATGTTTACAATCGTGTTGATATGAGTGAGAGCCACAGATATCAATTCAATGCCAAAGGTTTATTCGAGATTGTCCCGAGAGGAGATACTAAAGGAAAGCACACAATTGAGTTCGGTATTATGTACGAACAACGTGTAGATCGTTTCTATGCTATCGGACCTCGTCGTTTGTGGGAGATTGGCCGTCAGTTGGTGAACTCTCACTTTAATGATTTAGATACTAATGATGTCATTGGACAAATTGATTTAGGCGGAGGAAACTTCGTTGATCAGTATGCTAACTTAGCACAGGATGAGCTTTGGGCCATAGAAGATCCAGAGAACCGTACAGATGGTCAGGCTTATTTTGATAAGCAATTACGTGCTGCTTTAGGAGCAGGTCGCAAAGAATGGATTGATATTGATGTTTTAGATCCAAATCAATTGTCATTAGATTACTTCTCTGCAACAGAGTTAACGAATGCTCAAATTGTTAGTTATTACGGATATGACTATCTAGGTAATAAGCTGGGTGGAGATGTAAGTTTCAATGACTTCTTCCTAGATAAGAATGCTGATGGTGAATACACTCGTCTTATCAGACCGAATCAGCCTATTTATACAGCTGCTTATATCGAGGATAAGTTCTTGTTTAAAGACATTATCTTCCGTATTGGCTTGCGTGTTGACAGATACGATGCAAACACAAGAACACTAAGAGATAACTTCTCTTTATATGAAACGTTTACCGCTTCAGAATTCGGTGGTGAATACCCAGGTGCAGTAAGCGGAGACGCAGTTGTTTATACAGATGATGGAACGCAAAGTGGTAGCGTTACAGCTTATCGTGACGGTGACATTTGGTACACTTCTGATGGTACGCCTGTTAACAGTCCGATTAATATCTTCGGTGTTGATCAAGCAAGACCAGCGTTAGTGAAGCAGAATGATAATATTCAGTCGGCTGATTTTGACCCTAACTCTACATTTGTAGATGCAGAGCCTAGCATCAATTTCATGCCACGTTTAGCATTCTCATTCCCAATTTCAGCAGAGGCAAACTTCTTCGCACATTACGATGTATTGACACAGCGTCCGCCTTCAAATTCACTGGCGACACCTTTGACATATTTCTACTTCTTAGATAATATTCAAAGTGGTGCTCAATTCAACAATCCTAACTTACGTCCTGAAAGAACGATTGACTACGAGGTTGGTTTCCAACAAAAATTATCAGAGTCATCAGCAATTAAGATGTCAGCATACTATAAAGAGTTACGTGATATGATTCAATCACAGACATATTTGTATGCTTTCCCTTCAAGCTATGATGGTTTTGGTAATCAGGATTTTGGTACAGTTAAAGGTTTCAACTTTAGCTATGACATGAGAAGAACAGGTAATGTTTCATTAAGAGCAACATATACCTTACAGTTTGCAGAGGGTACAGGTTCAGATGCGAATTCACAGAGAGGTATTTCAAACCGTGGTAATTTACGTGTAATTTATCCTTTGGCATTCGATGAGCGTCACCGTGTAACAGGTACGATTGACTACCGTTACGATTCTGGTAACAAATACAACGGTCCTACTATTGCTGGAAAGCAGATTTTCGCTAATGCAGGTATTAACTTGACTGTTATTGGAGCGTCAGGTCGTCCTTACACAGCAGCGATCATTCCTCAAGTATTAGGAGGTTCAGGTGCAAAAGGTGGTATAAACGGTGCAAGATTGCCTTGGAATACTACTCTGAACTTACGTATCGACAAAGATTTCACTTTGGTTGAGCCTACTAAGGATAATAAAGGGTTGTATCTAAATGTGTACTTCCGTATTCAAAACTTGTTAGATCAAAGGAATATCGTTGGAGTTTATCCTTTCACAGGTTCACCTGACGATGATGGTTATTTGACATCACCTCAAGGACAGAATATTGTGAATAATACAATCGATCCTGCTTCGTATCTATTATCTTATCAGTGGAGGTTATTAAATCCAGGTTTCTACACTTTACCTCGTAGAATCTTCTTGGGAGCATTGGTTAATTTTTAGAAATAGAAGCATAGGTTAGTACGATAGAAAGACAATGCTCTTAAATTGTCTTTCTATCATAGCTAACTAAAGTATCTTTAATTAATAATAAATACCGAAGATTTATATTGAGTAAGAATCATAAGAAAGCTATAACTCTACAATTATTTATTATTTATTTTAAAGCCTAATTTGAAAAATGGTTATGAATAATCTAAAAACATGGTTGGTCGTGTTCGTACTTTCAGGATTAGCTTTTGCAGGTAATGCAAAAGAATTTGTCCCTGAAGGTGGGGCAGCGAATCCAACAAATAATAATAACACAACAGGTGCATCTACGACAGCTTCTTATCGTGCAGATTGTGGAGAAGCTTCGGCTCAGACGGACTTGAACATCAATAATGTGCGTGCACGATTATTGAATGGTGGTGATATGTGGTGGGATTTTAGTGATGGTCGCTACGTAGTACCAAACGTACCTGCTGGTCAGACAGCTGTATCTTCATTATTTGCTGGTGCAGTATGGTTAGGAGGTTTTGATGATGGTGGAAACTTGAAGTTAGCTGCTCAGACTTATCGTTCTTCAGGTAATGATTACTGGCCTGGTCCTTTAGAGCCGAATTCAGGTGAAACGACAAACGAGCAATGTTCTAGATGGGATGTACACTTCACGGTTTATGGGGCAACAATCTATCAACACATAGGGGCATTCGCAGGAGATGGTTTTGATTGTGCCAATGTACCTAACGAATTAAAAAGGTGGCCAGGAAGAGGGAATCCGTTTTTTGCAGATTTCTATGGTTGGGAATTACCTAATCAGCCTTTAGCACCTTTCTTTGATGAGAACAATGATGGAATTTATAATCCTTGTGATGGTGACTTCCCAATTATCGAAGTTCGTGGCTGTGCAGCAGGCACACGAAGTGCGGCATCTATTGCTGATCAGATGACTTTCTGGATTTACAATGATAATGGTAACATTCACACACAGACGACAGGTGATCCTATCCGTATGGAAGTTCAAGTTCAAGCATTTGGATATGCAACTTCTGACGAAATTAATGATATGACATTCTATCGTCATAAACTTATCAACCGTGCGAATTCACCTGTGGATTCAACTTATTTTACAATGTGGGTTGATGGTGATTTAGGTTGTTACTTAGATGATTATGTTGGTGCAGATACTACGCGTTCCCTAGGTGTTTATTACAATGAGAATGCGGTTGATGGTGATGGAGGTTGTGCAGGAACACCTTCTTATGGTGAAAACCCTCCGATGTTAGGAATTGATTACTTCCGCGGTCCTTTAGATGAAAATGGAATTGAGATTGGAATGTCTTCATTCACATATTACATCAATGGTGGTGGAGGTGTACCTGGTATGTCTGACCCTCAGAATGCTGTTGAGTATTATAACTATATGACAGGAACATGGCGTGATGGTTTACCATTCACTGTTGGTGGAAATGGATATGGTGGAACTATTCCGACAAAGTATGTTTATGTAGAAGACCCAACTGTGGGAGGAGGAAACTCGATGTGTGCTCAGGGCGTAACAAGTGCGGATTTACGTACTTTACAGTCTTCAGGACCTTTCCGTTTGGATCCAGGTGCAGTAAATGAGTTAATCATCGGTATTGCTTGGGTACCTGAAATTACGGACTACCCTTGTCCTTCTTTCAAAAAGTTACTAACAGCTGATGATTTAGCACAAGCTTTATTTGATAACTGTTTCAAAATTATTGATGGACCAGATGCTCCAGACATGGATATCATCGAGTTGGATAAAGAGTTAATTTTAGTATTGTCAAATGGAGAAGGTGACTGGGATTCTAACAACGATTCATTACAGTATAAAGAACTAGTTCAGCCTCTACCACAGAACAGTGACGATACATTGTATTTATTTGAGGGATATAAAATTTATCAGGTAGCTAGCCCAACGGTATCAGTCGCTGAAATAAATAATACTGAAAAAGCACGCTTGATTTATCAAGTGGATTTGAATAATGGAATAAAGAAAATCTTTAACTGGCAACCTTTTGAAGACGGAGACTTACCAACGGCAAATACTGTATTTGTACCTGAGATGAAAGTAGAGGGTGCTGACCAAGGTATTAGTCATACTTTTAGAGTAAGAGAAGATCAATTCGCACAGAGTAATCGTAACTTAATTAACCATAAGAAATATTATTTCTTAGCGATTGCTTATGCTCATAATAATTATGAGGATTTTGACCCTCTAACAAATGCTGGTCAACGTAGTGCTTATTTACAAGGTCGTCGTAATATTGGTTCGGATGGTCTAGGTACGCCTTATGTTGCTGTACCTCGTATCACTTTACCAGAATACGAAGGACTTCAGTTGAATGCTGGCTATGGTGATGGTCCATCGATTACGAGATTGGATGGAACAGGAACAGGTCGCAACTTTTTAAAGATAACTGACGAGACAGAGACTAAAATTTTAGAAAATGGCTCTGAAGATGTAATAGTCTATCAAAATGGGGCAGGTCCCGTTGATGTAAAAATTTATGATCCTATCCGCGTACAGGGTGGAACATATAATTTGACATTTGTTGATGAAAATATGGCTAATACTCAGTTTGATGATTCAGTAAGATGGGTATTGACAGATGACGCAGGAGAACAGTGGTTCTCTCAGACAACTTTAGACATTACAGTAGAGCAAGTTATTTTAGACAAAGGTATTTCAATTACGGTAGGACAGGTTGTAGATGTTGCTCAAGATAATAATAACATCGCAGCACCTAATGGTTTCATTGGAGCTAGTATTACGTATCCTGAGGATGGTTTGGCATGGTATGCAGGTGTAAAACCTGAGCCTATTCAAGGTCTTATTGCTGCCTTCAATCCTGATGTTGTGAACTTCGATGAAGATGAATCAAACGAGCAGATAGATCCAGATCAAGTATATTCAAGTATATTAGAAGGTGCATGGGTACCTTACAGAATAGCAAACTGGAGACAAACAAACTCGACAGGACCTCTTCCTCCGTATATTTCTCCTGCATGGATGAACTCTTTCGGAAACTTGATTAATAGTGGTAATCCTTTATCAAATCTAAACAATGTTGATATTGTATTTACCAAGGATCAGTCTAAGTGGAGTCGCTGTCCCGTAGTAGAGACTGCGAATCCTTATCATCAGTCTGCATGGGCTACACAAGGTGGAGCAGCACATATGTCTTTACGTGGAGCACCTTCTATTGGAAAAGATGGTCAGCCTGACGGAGATGGTAACGGTATGTCATGGTTCCCTGGTTATGCAATTGATGTAGAAACTGGTGAGCGTTTGAATATCTTCTTTGGTGAAAACTCTGTCTATGATGGAAGTATTATACCGATTGATAACGGAGGTGATATGATTTGGAATCCTTCATCAACAACATTCGAAGATGTTAATGGGAACGGTTTCCCTGACGATATAGCAGAGATTGTAATGGGTGGTCAGCATTTCATATATGTGACTAACACAAAGTATGATGAAGGTGCAGACTTAAGAACTAGACTTGGCGGTTCTGCTCCACAGAAAGTAGGTGCGTTACGTACCGTTCAGTGGACATCACTACCTATTTTGTCAGATGGGTTTGTTTTCAACTCAATGGCAGATGGATTAGTACCTAATGATGCAAGAATTCAACTCCGTGTTCAAAACCCTTACGACGTAACAACTGGAGACGGTCGTTCTCATCCAAACAATGGTTATAATCAGTATGAGTTTAATCTAGATGAGTTCAAGGCTGGTGTTGCTGTACAAGAGATTGCAGAAAGTGCATTGGATTTGATTAATGTTGTACCAAACCCTTACTATGCTTACTCAGCATATGAGACAAGACGTTTTGATAACATTGTTAAGATCACAAATGTACCTGCTGCTTGTACAATTACAATCTATTCGTTAGATGGCAAGTTCATTCGTCAGTACAACAGAGATGAAAATCCAGGTGTAAATGCAGGGGCCTTAGCGGAGCAAATTACTACTTCGGTAGAATGGGATTTGAAAAACTCTAAAGGTATTCCTGTTGCAGCAGGTGTATATCTAATTCATGTAGATGTACCAGGAGTAGGTGAACGTGTAATCAAATGGTTTGGTATTAATAGAACATTCGATTCACAAGATTTATAGAATTAATTCAATGTGGGGTAGGGTATTACTCTACCCTAACATTTAATAAAAAAATCAGATAATGACTAAATATATTTCTACACTCCTGGTATGCTTGATGGTCCTAGTCACTGTACAAGATGCAGACGCTGGTAATCCAGACCGTCAAGGAGAAGCAGGAGCTTATGAGTTATTGATGAACCCTTGGGCTAGGAGCTCAGGTCTTCATGGAATGATGGCATCTAGAGTACGTGGTGTCGAAGCAATACGTATTAATCCTGCGGGTTTAGGACGCATCAATCAAACACAGGTACTATTATCTCGCGGTATTTATCTTCAAGGAACGGATATCTTCATGAATGCTTTGGGAATTGGACAAAGCGTAGGTAAAAGCGGAACAATAGGGATCTCTTTAATGTCTTTGGATTTCGGTGATATTCCTATCACGACAACGGATCAGCCTGAAGGGGTTGGTGGTAATTATTCACCATCATTCTTCAACCTAGGCTTAGCGTATTCACACACTTTTGATAAGAAAATCTCTGTTGGTGTTGTTGGACGTTTGGTTTCTGAAACAATTTCTGATGTATCTGCAACGGGCTTAGCTATTGATGCTGGTATTCAATATGTGACAGGTCCTGAGGATAATATTCACTTTGGTATTTCACTAAGAAATATTGGTACGCCTATGCGTTACAGTGGTGAGGGTATGTCATTTACAGGTCAAGCACCTGACGGAGATTATACATTAACACTTGAGTCTCGTTCTGCGAAATTTGAAATGCCTTCTTTATTGAATATCGGTGGTTCTTATGACTTTTTATTCGGAACAAACCGTGTAACGTTAATGGGTAACTTTACATCAAACTCTTTCGGTCGTGATTATATTGGAGGTGGAGTTGAATATGCTTTCAATGAAATGTTCATGGTAAGAGGTGGATATCGTTACGAAACAGGAGGTTCATTAGCGGCTAACGATGCTTCAGTTTACACTGGGTTAAGTGGTGGCGTATCATTTGAAGTACCTACAAATAAGAAAACAGATGCTAAATTTGGTATCGATTATTCTTATCGTGCAACTAACCCTTGGGGTGGTACACACAACATTGGTGTTCGATTGAATTTGTAATACAAGATTCATATAACTTATTTTAAATCAAGCGGTTATCTAGTGATTTTATATAGCTAGATAACCGTATTTTTTTCAAAATTTTTTTAAACTTTTGAAGAAAAAAAGACGTTTTGTTTGAAGTTGTATGAATTTATCGTTAATTTGTGTAGGCACAAAAGAGCAATAAAAGTTTAAGATTTATATAAAAGAGGAACGTTTCTATTCAAATATAGAAGCGTTCTTTTTTCATTTATTCATCAAATACACGATAGCCAAATATTGATACGACCTATTTCAATAGGCTATAATAAGGTTCATTATTGTTGGTTAATTTATCCTTTGGACTTTGAGGCTAAGTTCAAATATGATGCTTTTTGTGTTTTGTGAAAATTATTTAATAATCAAGATCTATGATGGAAATACAGAGGATGTGTCTACATTCTATTATTTCGTTTAATAAAAAGTGATCTTTAAAACAAGTAGAATTATGGCTTACGAATATTTGTCAAAAGAGAAGTTAGAAGAATTGAAGAAGGAGTTGGAATATCTAATGACTGTTGAACGTCGTAATGCTGCACAAGCAATTGCAGAGGCGAGAGAAAAAGGAGATTTGTCTGAGAATGCGGAGTATGACGCTGCGAAAGAAGCACAAGGGTTATTAGAGTTGAAAATAAGTGAAATGAGCAAGAAAATGGCTAACGCTCGTGTTTTGGATACCTCAAGTCTTGACACAAGCAAAATCACTGTATTTTCTAATGTGAAAATCAAAAATTTAAATACGAAGAAAACTGTGGAATATCAGTTGGTGTCTGAGTTAGAGGCAGATTTAAAGCAAAAGAAAATCTCCGTAACTTCTCCTATTGGAAAGGGATTATTGGGTAAAAAAGTCGGAGATATAGCAGATGTTGAAACGCCACGAGGAACATTGAAATTTGAAATTTTGGATTTTTCTTTTGGTGGTTAATAATCATATATATTGGACATTCGACTCCTGATCGAATGTCCAATACTTTAGAAAATAAATCCCATTATATCCAATAAAGCCTTATCGTTCCATTTCTTGCCTGAAATGGATTTCACTAATAAAGTATCAGGAATCGGACGTGTCATAATACCCATTGTCGAATATTCTTTTATCAAGACCCAGCGACAGTTGTTATGAACTAATTTAAAACCGTTTTGTAGGTAAAATTGATGTGTGCCTCCAAAGAGTAACACAAAATCAATATTGCTTTCTGTTGCAATTTGCTCAATTTGCTTTAGCAGTTTACTACCAATTTTTTGATTTTGATAGTTAGCATCAACGCACAAATCCATTATTCCAAAGATGCGAAAAGGAGACTGGTTGAGAGACATGGTTCGGAATACAATACCACATTGTGCAATCAATTCATCCGCTTCCCAAACCAATAAACGAAAATTTGGTACTTGTTTTAAAAAGATTCTATCCTTAGGGAATTGTCCGAAGGAGTGGATTAGTAATTGATGGATTTTTTGTTGGGTTTCAAAATTAATAGCGTATTCTTCTTTTTTTTCTATCTGCATTCGTTAAGATAATTGGTTGACATTTAGTCGCTAAAGCCTACTTCATATCACAATTATTATAAAATTTGAATAGGTTATCAATATAAAAAATTGATTATTAGCTTTTTAGTAGGTCAAATTATTACTTGATAGTAAATCATTCTACCATCAGTCAGTTTAATTACTAAAATATACTGACCTTTCTTGACGCCATACAGATCAATGAATTTCTTTTGCGTTCCTTTTTCTTGCTTTAAATAAGTGAGGTGTTTGAAAATTTGACCGTCATCATTTATTAGTTGGAATAATACATCACCGTCTTCAGGCAATTCATAATTGACAACCACCCCTTCATTTTTCAAAGGGAGTAAAGGCAATTGTGATGCATCTTTCGCTTTAATCTTGATTGGAGTAGTGAATTTTTCTTCACCGTTGGGAAGTGTTCCTCTAATTCTATAATACACATAAGGCACAATTTGATTGTCAAAACCTTTGTCTTCGATAGTATAGGATTGTTCCGATTTGGTATTTCCGACAAGATAAATTTGAGCAACTGAATTAAAATTTACGGCATCAACCGACCGCTGTACATCACATAACGCACCTTTCGGTTCACCTTGTGTTTGCCATTTGATGACAGCGTTGTTTGCTTCTTGCGTGATAGTTATATTTTTAATCACCAGCCCGTCAATTAATCTGGGTTTTGGAATAGGAATCGGTTTTGATTGTTGAATAGGTGTTAGCGTTGCGGATGACTTATTCTCAGCTAACGTCCCGTTTCTTGATTTTATGACGACAACAGCACCCGTTTTTGGTGTCCAGATATTAATATTACTTGGCATCTTGAATCGTGTTGCATCGCTCAAGAAATCGACGGTATTTGCATTGTCTGTCTTTACTGTTCGGATTTCTATTTTATCATTGCTCACCCAAATCCACTTAATTTGATTGAAACTACCTGCTGCTCGAGTCCATGATTTACTATCATTGGCAGGTCGAATAGGTGCTCCCCAGCATCCTTCGCCAACATAAACGGTCCCTTTACTATCCCGAACAAACCCTTCGTCGTGTCCATCAGCGTAAGATGGGCGAATAGGGTAGGTGGTTTTACAAACGTGTGCATCACATTCAACGACGAGTTGAACATTATTATCATAAAAGAGCTGTGCCCAGCTTTTATAGACGCTCGTTCCTTCAGGTTTTCTTGCCGTATGTGGTCGCATTGGGTGATGATACTGAGCCATTTTCCATTGTATGTGCTGGTTTTTTTTCAAGTCATTTTGTAGCCAAGTTTTTTGATTGCCGCTGGTTGAAATCATGGTGTTTAAGGTATATACTCGGAGTAGGTCTTTCCCAAAGTTTAAAGCATAATATACTTCAGGATTCGGAACATCAAACAAGTCAACGATAGATTGATTCGACCTTTCGTGATTGCCTCGAGCAGGAATAATTGGCGTCATACGACCATCAGGTGCAGTCGTCAGTTGCCAATCGTCGAGCCAGTGACTCCATTCTGTATCACTATCCAAAGCAGTCATGTCGCCACCAAAAACAACGCAGTGCGGACGAAGTTTTGCGACTAATAGATTGGCATTTTGCCGACCTTCTCGATAGTTTCGAGAGTCGCCTCCTGCCAAGATAGAGAGTTGCTCGTCGTTGTTGTCGGGTGCTGTCTGAAACCAAAATCTTTGGCTTTTACTATTGCTATCTTTGATGATGAAATAGTACTTGGTGTTGGGTTTGAGATTGGTTAATCGTACGAACTTATTATTCAAACCCTTAGCATAGATTGACCTTGAAGGCTTTTGTTGAGTATTGTAACTTGATACATTGGTGCCGTTATCTTTTGTATCATAATATAGTATTGGGTTGGCACCCGAAACTTGATTCCAAGCGATGGTCATAGTAGTAGCGGGATTGTCACGCCAAATGCAGCGGTACTTATCCGTTTTGGCGAAAGCCATGTTTGTCGTAAAAAGAAAGGCAAGGGTGATATAAAAAAAGCGAATATATAGTGTACAATTCAGCGTCATTTAATTTGAGTATTTATGGTTTATTTTAATACAGGTGATATGAAAGGCATTAAATATAATTCGAAATTTCCTTAATTTTTGTAGGTAAGGGTATTATTGTTTGTTGTCTATTTCTGTGCCTCAAGGACTTCATGATTTGCTTTGGAACAAAGTCATTCAACACAAAAAACATTGAAAGCAAAAATAGATAGGTTACTAATAATTTGCTTCTCCCGTGAAAATTACCACAGAATAGCGAAAAATACTTGTCTTTTTTATTTTGGCTTTAATCTTCTTCATTTTGTTGTATTTTCGCATCAATTTTTAAAAATATAATGTGTCAGAAAGGTGTATAAGGTATCATTTCCTTCAATTTCGGGTACATTAATATATAAACAGAATCATGTTGAAAGATACGAAAGTTCAGAGTTTAATTCACAGAGAATTAGAACGTCAACGTCACGGTATTGAGTTGATTGCTTCAGAGAATTTCACAAGTCAACAAGTCATGGATGCAATGGGTTCTTGTTTGACAAACAAGTACGCAGAGGGATATCCTGGCAAACGTTACTACGGTGGTTGCGAAGTAGTGGATGAAGTAGAGCAGCTTGCAATTGACAGAGCAAAAGAGTTGTTTGGTGCGGCTTATGCCAATGTGCAGCCTCACTCTGGTGCTCAGGCTAATGCAGCGGTCTTCTTAGCGATTTTGGAAGCAGGTGATAGCATTCTTGGTTTCGATTTGGCACATGGTGGTCATTTATCACATGGTTCTCCAGTAAACTTTTCTGGAAAGGTCTATAAGCCACATTTCTACGGTGTCGAGGAAGATACAGGGATGATTGATATGGACAAAGTCGAAGCAAAGGCTTTGGAAGTACAACCAAAGTTAATCATCTGTGGTGCTTCGGCATATTCTCGTGAATGGGACTATGCTCGTTTCCGTGAAATCGCAGACAAAGTCGGGGCTTTGTTGTTGGCAGATATTGCTCACCCTGCAGGTCTGGTGGCAGCAGGACTATTGGATAATCCGCTTCCGCATTGTCATATTGTAACAACTACAACGCACAAAACACTTCGTGGTCCTCGAGGTGGTTTGATTATGATGGGGGAGAATTTTGACAACCCTTGGGGTCGCAAAACAAAGAAAGGCAACCTAATCAAAATGTCTGCAATTCTTAACTCTGGCGTTTTCCCCGGTATGCAAGGTGGACCGTTGGAGCATGTTATTGCTGCGAAAGCAGTGGCATTTGGCGAGGCATTACAACCAGAATTTAAGGCATACGGTCAGCAGGTGATTAAGAATGCTCAAGCGATGGCAAAGGCATTTATTGATAAAGGATATAAAGTTATCTCTGGCGGAACAGACAATCATTTGATGCTGATTGATTTGCGTTCGAAAGATATCACAGGGAAATCAGCAGAGCAAGCTTTAGTTCGTGCAGATATTACCGTGAATAAAAACATGGTACCGTTTGATACCCGTTCGCCTTTCGTGACATCGGGTATTCGTGTTGGGACGGCAGCGATTACAACGCGTGGATTTACAGAAGCCGATTGTATAAAAACCGTAGAATGGATTGATGAAGTCATCAATAATTACGAAGACGAAGCGGTCATTACAAAGGTGAGAGGCGAAGTGAATGCATTCATGAAATCGTTCCCGCTTTATGCTGAAGGGCGAATATTAGATTAAATTTCATAAAAAGAAAGGAGGCATTGTCGGTGCCTCCTTTCCTATTTTTACCAGTTTAATTCCGTTTTCAATGTACTCGGATTCATCTTATCCACATACACATCAATCGTAAATTCCCCTCCTTGTTCCATCATCAGTTTATCTTCTAAACCCACTCCACAGTACAAATACCCCGGCAAAGTCATCATCAAAGATAAGTTTTGGTTATAAAGAACGTCGTTTATTGAGGTCGATAGCGTCACTTCTTTGTAGGTCTCGTCCTTAAAATCCACCTTGATATACTCGCTTTCCTCGCCTGCCATCAATTTACCTATAGACTGCCCGTCAAAAGTAAATTTCTTAAAATCTTTATCGGTAACATTCCTAAATCGGACGCTGATACTGTTACTATCAACGACATCGACGATATCACAACTGGCAAAACCTATTGCTATAAAAACGATAGTGAGAACGTATTGAAATGATGTTTTCATAATATTTAGAATTTAGTTGATTAAATATTGACCCCTATACCAAAATGATTTCACCCTCTATTGTTTGGGTTTCATCATTTAGGTTGCCTATCTATCCATATTTTACCAAACATAAAGAGAAAGTCGCCCTTTCCGTATTAAAAATTGGCTTTCGCCAAATGATAGCCAGTGAGTAATTGAAAATTGAAGAATTGAAAATTGAAAAATTTCTTTTCACAAGAGTAGCCCTAATCCTTACCAGCCAATCGAGAATACTTCACCAATCCCTTCTGCACCCTTTCGATATCCGACATATTTCTTTTAGTGTAGTCCGTTGTCAAAAAGCGTAAAAAACAGATTGCTGTTTGAGCGGAGCGAGTTTCAAGCTGTTTAGCTTTTTGGTGGCTGACGGAGCGTTAAGAAAGAAATCAAGTCTTGGACTTTTGGTTCTTTTGGGCCAAGCCAAAAGAACTGTCAGTGATGAATTGAAAATTAGCGAATTGAAAATTGAAAATTCTTGACAAACACAACGGTTGCACCCTTCCAAATAAATAAAACACCCTCAAGTCTTAAGCTTGGTAAGGCTTTTTTGC
>Ga0213861_10002030_pt1 | contig 17675 bp, 14 predicted proteins | sample PICome_4_FD_160110 | JGI IMG/M metagenome (GOLD analysis project Ga0213861, IMG submission 160110) | Coastal seawater microbial communities near Pivers Island, North Carolina, United States - PICO131 | ecosystem: Environmental > Aquatic > Marine > Coastal | place: USA: North Carolina... | reverse complement strand
TCATAATGCTAAGGTTAATGAATGGCGCAATGAGCAAAGCATTTTGCGCACGAAAAAACGCAGACCTGATTTGTTGGATGAATAATCGATTTGTTTCTCTTAAAGGTCTTCTTTTATTTTACCTAACCTTGCAATTCCGGCTATTTCGTCCATGAACTATGATTTAGCTTTTTGATTTCAAAACGAGCAATATGGGCCGTCAACATGTCAAAACAATCTGTTATTATGGCAACAAAGCTATAAACGAACGCCTTATTTTCCATTCGCTTCGCTTAAAAAATCTCGTTAATTCAGAATTCATCTTGAAAAGAGCTTTTCACAGCAAATCTTTATAAGGGATATTGGATATACTTCGATTGAAATGAAATTAATTCGCTACAACGAAAACTTCACTGGAACGGTCTGTTTTACGCGCACTTTTTTGCCACGTATAGTTCCAGGAATCCAATTCGGCATTTTTTTAATGACATTGACCGCCTCTTGATCTAACTCTGCGTTTTGACATCCTCTTCGAATGGTAATGTTTGAGATACTACCGTCCTTTTCCACAATAAACTGAATGTAAACTTTGCCTTGAACTCCGGCTGCTTTTAGTTTTGGCGGATAGTATAAATTCTTGCGAATAAAAATATCCATGGCATCCGCGTCCCCAGGGAAATGAGCCATTTGTTCTGGAAAGTCATAAACCATAGACGAATCCTGTGATTCGTTAACAGTATTACTCATTGTAAATCCAGCATTTGCTGCGACAATTAGTAGCAATAAAATTAAGAGCTTTTTCATTGGTGGTGTTTAATATTGGTTCTCTAATTTAAGTAAATTTGAATAGGTTTAGTATTATTTCTCGCACTTTCTTTCCGATAGCAACCTGCAGAAATGCTACTAGACATTGATTTTAAAAGCGTTGTATGTTCTTCTTTAAAATGTTTAAATGAAGCGACTACACTTGAAACGTCTTTTGTTCTTCCATTTTTATCATTCGCAACGATTATATCTTCATAAATAAAATTAAAATTCCAATGATCCAATACATTTTGTCCTTGTTTATGAGCGTGAATCTGCTTATTTTTACCTACATGTGCTGCAGTAGACTGCACACTAAATGCGATTGTTGCTATGAGAAAATTAAACTTTGTTTTCATTCTATTTATTCTTTTTGCAAGTATCATGCCGACTTCTTGTAACAAAGGTCCCATTCAGTATGACTTTGATGGAGTAATTTATAACTCGCTGACAGATATTCCCGTTCAAGGAGTTGATGTATCCATCTCTCAGAAAATAATTTTAAATGGCACTACTGGCGAAGGCTATACGCTTGCAGGTTCTGCAGTGACAGATGCATCAGGTGCATGGGCCATTACATTTGATAGGGAAAAGGTCACCGAATTTATTATTGAAATTGAGAAAGACAACTATTTTCCAATTGAAAAAATCGAAAGCTCGGCAAATATATCAACCGAGGATTTAAATTCATATAGCGATATCATTGAACCTATGTCATGGGTTACTTTCAAAATAAAAAATTCTTTCCCAAATGAGGATGACCATTTCAAACTTGTTACACAAACATTCAGAGAAGACTGCCAAGGATGCGCAGAGAATAAAACTACCGACTTTTATGGCGCTGTTGACACCGTATTTACTTATGCCACCACAGCAGGTGAATATGTGAAATTCACCTATATCAATGTCACAATAGCCGATTCTGACTTGGATTCAGTATACACTACTCCTTTCGAAAATATCGAATATTCAATTACCTATTAGGGAGTTTGAAATTACCAACATTGGGATAAGCATAAGTATTTCTTAGAAATTGAGGGTTCTTTTAATATTGAATTATCTTTGCGGCTTTTAATTGTCTATGTTTAAACTCATCCGTAATACAAGTCACAACATTAAAAATGATGTCCTGTCTGGATTTACCGTAGCCCTTGCTTTGGTTCCAGAGGCCGTTGCCTTTGCATTTGTGGCTGGAGTAGATCCATTAGTTGGACTTTACGGAGCCTTCATGATGGGATTAATCACCTCTATTTTTGGTGGACGACCTGGAATGATATCTGGTGCAACTGGAGCCATGGCCGTTGTTATGGTAGCTCTTGTTAAAATTGGTGAAGATGCTGAAGGACATGGCTTAGAATATCTTTTAATAACGCTTCTTTTAGTTGGAATCATACAAATGTCGGCCGGTTTATTAAAACTAGGGAAATTTGTGCGTTTGCTCCCACATTCAGTAATGATGGGCTTTGTGAACGGATTGGCTATTGTGATTTTTCTTTCTCAAATTGGGATGTTTAAAACAACGAATAAAGATGTTTATGGACAAAACAAGATAGAAACCATTTCAAAAGATTTGATCTATGACATTGATGACAACCAAATCACTGATCATGCCAGTGGGCATTTATTGTACACAAGAGTAGACGATCAATTGGTTGATGTTAATTCGAATGAATTGGCTTATAATATTGCTGGAAATCAAGTATTCACAAATGACTCCCTTGTTGCTTTCAATATAGAACAAGACGGGATTTACAGCATTGATAAAGCAGGAATATCCAAATCATTTTTAGAATCAGATGAATTATTGATGATGATTTTGTTTGTATTGCTAACAATGGCCATCATGTTTTTCCTGCCCAAACTAACCAAGAAAGTACCTTCCGCATTAATTGCAATAATTATAGTAGCATGCATCACCATTTTTGGAAATGTTGATATTAGTACAGTTGGATCATTCATTGCAGATGGAGCGCCAATTGAAGAAGTCAGTTCAGGAATTTCTGGAGGGCTACCAACATTCCATGCAGAAACTTTTACTGAAATTCCATGGGACTTTGAAATGCTTAAAACCATATTACCGTTCGCATTTATTTTAGCCGCTATTGGATTAATAGAATCGTTAATGACCCTAAATTTGGTGGATGAATTAACCGAAACACGAGGCAATGGTAATCGCGAATGTATTGCGCAAGGTGGAGCCAATTTTGTAAATGGACTATTCGGCGGAATGGGTGGTTGTGCTATGATTGGTCAATCCATCATCAATATTAACTCAGGCGGTCGAGGCAGGCTTTCGGGCATTGTTGCTGCGCTTACTCTACTGGTATTTATTTTATGGGGAGCAGGAGTTATTGAACGCGTGCCAATCGCTGCTTTAGTGGGTGTCATGTTTATGGTTGTAATTGGAACCTTTGCTTGGTCTAGCTTTCGAATTATCAGAAAAATTCCAAAATCAGATGCGTTTGTATTGATTTTAGTTTCAGGAATGACTGTCGCATTTGACCTCGCTATTGCAGTTATTTGTGGTGTAATTGTTTCGGCCTTGGTGTTTTCTTGGGAAAATGCAAAAAGAATTCGTGCCCGTAAGAGCATTCGTGAAGACGGAACAAAAGTTTATGAGATTTGGGGACCATTATTTTTTGGTTCAGTTCAAGCCTTTAACAATAAATTTGATGTTTCAACCGATCCAGATAAAGTTGAAATTGATTTTGTAGAATCTAAAGTAACAGATCATTCAGGGATTGAGGCCGTGAAAAATTTAGTAGAACGTTTTGAGAATGCTGGTAAAACAGTAACATTAAAGCATCTGAGTCCACAATGTGTTAAGCTCTTAACCAAGGCGAATCCACATTTACATGAGATTATCAAGCTAGACATTGATGACCCGCGTTATCACGTTCTTGCAGCGCAGGATGAGAATCTTTTGTGAGCTTCGCTCGGGGATATTAGACCACTTCGTTGACAAATATTAGGTCGCTTTGCTCATAGATTTTAGTGCGAGGTGTTATTTGTGTTTGTGTATGTTGCTGAATGCAGCGTTTTATAACTTTCAATCTATTTTCAATTATGGAATAATCGACTGCCTTATGCATTACAATGTTTTGTGACAGCATACCTCTGGCTAACAGCTGCTAACCAGTAAAAGCATTTGCCTCTTATCTCTATGAGAACCTAAATTTCTCGTTCATTAATTCTTTAAACTTATTCTTGAGTATCTGTTCTGTACTGACTTGAATAATTAACTCATTGTCCACGTACGTCATTTTTAATAGTGACTGATCACTCAAATAAAATTTAAGCATTGAAGACAAACGATTTGCTAACGCATGATTAGGTTGAGAACTAATAATCGTATATTTTCTTCTGTTTTGGAATTTGCACACAGATGGGGATATCAAAATTCTTAAAGAATCGCCAAATCGCTTTTTTCGCACTCTGAAATTGGGGAAATCTGTTTCTAGGTTTTTACATTTCCAAATCGTCCAAAATTGCAGACTTTGTTTTTTGGTTGAAACGAACAAATAACCACTATAATAGGTTGATTTTTTTAATTGAAAAATCCATCTTAATGGAGCATCTACTCTACCTTTCACGTTATAAGAAGACGCATTATATGAACCCGTTGTTTGCCCACCTAAATCGGTTATAAACGACTCGAAATCTTCACAAAAGGCCTTATTATTCAAATAAAAAGGCGAATCATTTTCTCCAGGTAAAGCAATAGATTGGATTCCTACAAAAGTGAACTTACTGCTTCACTATTTTTCCAGTTTCCACCTTTTCACCATCATTGATAAAACGGTAAAAATAGATGCCATCCGCCAAGTTCGATAAATCCACTTCTTGACCTGTTAACAATGCGGCGTTCGTATAAACCAGTTTACCATTATTATCTACAATCTCCAATGTCAAGGCGTCAAAGGTCTTAAATCCTACGTAAAACACCCCTGTGGACGGATTTGGATACAATTGAATGAGTGCATTTGCCTCATCCTCTTGAATAGCGGTAACAATATCATCTTCATTCACGCTTGACTCAATGAAAAACTGTGAAAAGTTCTCAATTTCGCAATCCCCGTCATAATTAAACTTTCCACCCTCAAAATCAGTCGCCCCACATTTTTCATCCCAAACATCCGCGTCTTCATTTTCACCACGAACAAACACCAGTGCGTTTTCAGGTAAACCTTCAGGCGAAGCATCATGGACTTTAAAATTCAAAGTCTCAATCGTTTCAAAAGTTTCTGTTCCATAATTATTGATCACCCAATAATTTCCAACATTTGGATTATCAGAAGGCAGCACATTTGGCTCTAAATGAATGCGACTTACCACTACTTCACCTTCAATTGCTGTTCCGTCTGCAAAAACTAGGGTAGCTTCACTATTTGGAAATGCAACCTCCCCTGCTCCACTCACATAAATACGGTCACTGTTACCCTCACCAATTGGTGCACCAGAAACCACCTTAATGGCGCCCGAATTAAGCACGGCGTGATTGGTTCCAATTCTATCATTCACCGCCGTAATTCCTTCTACATTAAACTGGTAATAAGAAACAATTTCGTCTGTGTATGGAATATCGCCTGTTCTAGTTAAATGACGTAATTCACGAATTTCATTTTGCGTTAACGATTTATTCCAAATGCAGACTTCATCAATTAACCCTTTATAATTTCGACCTCCCCAACCTTTATAACTTCCTATTTTCATGGTTTCAATCAAAGCAGGTTCTAACACAGTAATATGCGAACTCGCCACCCCATTTAAATAAACCGTAATAGAATCAGGCGTTACAACCAAAGCAACATGAGACCAAACACCATCCTCAACCGTTAGACCACTATCCCACCACCAAGCGCCACCTGGCCAGTGATAAGCCAGCATATTTCCTGGGCGGAAATTTAATCCTGCACTAGCACCGTCATTAAAAACGATTCCAGTATAATCAGGCTGAATGCCGTCTGGTTTAACCCAAGCCGAAACACTAAAATGATTGGTTTCGCCAATATTCATGTTACCTGTTGAAGCATAATCTCCGCTTGTAAAAGTTTCCATTGCCAAGCCTGGATGAGGATCTGGCGAACATTGATTATTTAATGTCACCATGTTTACAACGGTTTTAGAATCTGTATTTCCATCTCCGTCCGTTACGGTAAGTGTTACGTCATAACTACCTTCCGTATCAAAAACTACACGCGGATTTCTATCAGTAAGCGAACTTACATAACTCGGTGCAGGCGAAAACTCCCATTCCCAAGAAGCGCCATCATGCGCCAAAACTGAATAACATTCAAACTGAACCGTATCACGACTGCAGTATACAGTTTCTGATTCTGTCATAGGTTGAGCAATAGGCATAGAAGGTTCAGCCAATGAAACCTCCCAAATTCCTCGTCCACCACTTAGTCTTAATTTATGGTCTCTGTAAAAGGGTCTAAAATACAAGGCGCGGGTTACAAATGGCAAATCCTCACTGTATGACAGCCACTCACTTGTAGGCTCATTCCAATAAAATAAATTATAATTTGAAACCACATATACCACATGATCAGAGCCTGCCTGAAAGACAATATCTCTGATATAATGCCCATCTAAAACCCCAGTTGTCTTGTTCACCCAGGTTTCCCCGCCATCATAGGTCGCTGTAACTTTTTCGCCGTCTGCTCCATAATGAGAAGCCACCCAAAGTTCATTTTGATCTGAAGGATTTAAGGTTAAATCCAATCTTGTTAGCGCCCCAATTGGCAAATCAGCCGTAGGTTCAAATGTGCTTCCTCCATCTGTGGACTTGTGAATTTCACAATTAAAACCGTTGCGAATAAGGACATACATCACATCCGGATTTTCTCTGGAAATTTCAAACTCTAATATGCGGCTAAATTCAGGAAATTCAAACTTCACTTCAAAACTAGCGCCGCCATCCTCAGATTTATAAAAAATATGCTCATTTCCTAAATACAAATGATCTGCATAACGAGGATCATATTCAACTTCACTACTATTTAACAATCCATAACTCTCATTCGGATACAAACTGAAATTTGAAATATTTGAAGAACTTTGTGAAAGTGCATCAGGAGTCACTTTATCACCAATATCAGAATAATGCGTCTCTCTATTATTTAAAGGATTTACATAACCAGTAGCAGTTTCTGCACCTCCCATAAACATGGTATTTCCAAATCCGAAATTCTCATGATAAACGGCATCTCCATTGTGATAGCGACCACCAGTCCAAGTGTCTTCATTCCAACCTTGATTAAATCCCCAATACGTGCTAGAAGAAACACCTGTATTTCTCACCTCCACAGTTGCACACTCATCTGCCGAATAATTCAATCCTCCATCAGATGCGACCCAAACTTCTCCACTCACCACGTCAATATCTTGAATATCTGCGTGCATTTCTAAACTTCGTGTTCCTCTAATATATTCAATATTTGCGCCTCTATTTCCGGATTCACACATCCAAATCGTTCCCAACCAAATTTTGTCCGGATCTGTGTGAGAAACATCTAAATCAAAATTATACCAACCTTGGTGATAACCATCAGCATAGCCAGCAACATACCAGTTGGTTGCCATGTCATTCCCTGGCTCATATGGTCCGCCATCAATTCCATCCGCATTCACCCAATTATCAGAGCCATCTATGCTATAATAAACCCCAATCCAACCGTTATCACCCGACTTACTATTGCCAATTAAGCAAGCATAAATCATGTCCGGATCTGCAGGAGTTACCCCAATCTTACAACCAATATCACTTGCTACTCCCAAATCAGTTGGCACATACCAATCTGTATCTTTTAACACCCATGTGGCACCTGAGTCTGTTGATTTGAATATTTCTGCTCTTTTTGCGGATGGATTGTGAATTGATAAAAACAAAATATCGGGATTTACCGCATGCGCTTCAATATCCCAGCAACGTTCATCATAAATCACGGCCCAAGAATCACCTGAGTCATCTGTTAAGTACAGTCCATCTTTGGTTGCCGCATAAACCTTTGTAGGATCAGTTCTATGTATGTAAAACTGTTCTATTGTTCCCGCAGCGGTGAAATTTAAATCCCATGTTAAACCTCCGTCCAAGGTTTTATAAATATCTTCCCCAGAACCCACATAAACAATATCAGGATTTGTAGGGTGTACTTTAATGTCTTGACAATTTGTAAAAGCCTCGTTTATGGTTGTTAACTCCCAATTTAAAGCATGGTCGGTTGACTTAAATATTCCACCACCTTCCGCAGCGCCATACATGATATCATTATCTGATGGGGCAACTGCCATAGTGAATATATTTACTTGAGTTGGTCGCAAATTTAATGAACCATCATTTTTATATGTTCGATCAGGCCCCATGTTCAACCATTCTGTGGTCTTTGTTGCATGTTCAAAATTGCGTTGGTCATGCAAAGCTTGAATCCGCTCTTTTTCAGCTTCAGCCGTTGGAACCACTAACATTCCATCTGCTTGAACATACTCCGCAGTTACTCTTAACCAATATTTATAGTTTTGCGTGTGTATGTTTTTTACAAGAGGATTTGTTCGATAATAGGCATGATATAGATCGACAACCGCTAACACGTTTGGTGTTTCGCTGTACATTTCAATCACCCAAGCAGGTTCACTTCCATCCAATGTAGGAACTACTTTAAAAAATTCTGAGCGATTTTGAGCTGTTACGGTTTGAGCGGAAAGAAGTAATAGCGTGATGTAGATAAAACGTTTGATTTTCATAGTTTTCGATAAATATTAGTGCTATAAAATTACCGTTTTTTTATGGAATTTGAATGATTGAGAAAAATATTGATAATTTTTGGAAAAGCGGGTATCACACGCCCATATGTCTTAAGGAGGAAAATTAGATTTGGCTCTTGAGAACTAACTCACTTCAATTAATGGCTGACGCCCTTCACGACTCCACAAGAACCAATATAAGCCAGCGCCTGCAAAATACATGACAACATCAAGATGATCAGATGTATATGAAGGATTAGCTATCGGGAGGATGTATTCAAAGAGAATGGCATAAAAAAGCGTCATTCCAAAAATCATGGCGGGAGTTAAAACAAAATGGGGAATGCGTTTAATAAACCTGACGCCAACTAAACAAAGCGTAAGAATAATTGACATGCATAAAAAATCAGTCAGGTAACTATTCACCCAATTGATAATCGGACTCCCAACTATACGCGCAATATGCACGAATGCATAAAGCACTGCTGCCATTATAAAATATGGTTTATAGATTGGTTTAAACATGTTGATTAACCATTTGCCATTGCCACCATCCAAGCGAAAAAAGCGCCGAGTGCAGCGAATAACATACCTATTGAATAACCAATTCGGTAAATTGCACGCATCACAAAATACTTGTGATTTTTCATGTGGTCTGCCAACACCTGTAATTTACCTGGTGGTTTATTGGCTTCTTCTTTCTGCTTTCTTTGGGTTTCTATTTTGGCAATTAAAGTTGGCGAGATAGGATTTCCACAATTTGTACAATGGTCTTCATCTTTATTCCACGTGCTACATGAAAGGCATTTTCTTTCAATCATTTCAATTCAAAAAAAAAGCCTTATCTCGATTTTTCAAGATAAGGCTTTATATCATTTACGTTTCATTTATGAAAGCTTAACGTCGACTGCGTTTAACCCCTTTTTTCCTTCTTTCAAATCGAAGCTAACTGCATCATCCTCGTGGATCTCATCAATTAAACCTGAAATGTGAACAAAATATTCTTTTCCTGTTTCGTCATCTAAAATAAAACCAAATCCTTTTGATTCATTGAAGAATTTTACTTTTCCTGTATTCATATTACTTAATTTTTTGCAAATGTAATGAATTTAAATGGATTGATGTAACACTTTACTACTGGAATAAAAGCAATGGGATACATGACGCATTGGTGAATCCTGATGGTGTTTTTAAGGAAGAAACCAATACCATTAAATTTTTGAACCAAAATATAAGGCACAAAAAAAAGAGAGCACTCTCATACTCTCTTCCTAACCCTTATAGTCATGTAATCGAGATTTAAAAATCCGTTTTACAATAGTATGAACGCATTTGATATGAAAAGGTTTCAATATATTTTTAAATAAAATTAAAACAGTCAGGAAGTCAGTCTTTTATGGTTTAAATGAAACGTCTGATCGACAGATTTGAAAGAATAAAATTGGACGCTCTTTACTCCCCGTTAGTACACCAGGGAAAACAAGAGATAAACGCCCAAAAGAACTAGACGTTTGAATTGTTGTAGAAATAAAATCACCTGTGATGGCATTAAACCAATGAATTTGATAGGATTTTCTGCTGCCCATATTTTTAAAACGCATTGCTGACTTGTCTAAATCCTCTGCTTTATAATCTATCATCTTCACATACGCATCTATCGGTCGCTTAGTAGAATCAAGGCACGTCACGGTATCTCCCTGGGTCCAATAATTAAAGGTTCTATTAGAAATTGCGCCTACAATTTTAGAATTTTGACCCCACTCCCCTTTTCGCAAATGAAATACTTCCACAGAATTATTATTCTGAACCATAGGTTTTTGGACACTCCAATTTTCAGCGTCAAGGGGAATACCTTCCAATAATTCACGCATTGGACGCAAATACTGCCATACTTCAAATTCATTGAGATGACAATCCCATGTTATGCCCGAGGTAGTAGTTCCTGTGAAAGGAGTCAAGCAAGCTCTGCGTATGAATCCTGCATTTCCATCACAACGATACGTTCCAGCACCAGTGCCATATTCACTATTCATCATTGGTTTATTTAAATAGTTTTCTTCGCTCTTTTCATTGTGATAAAATTCTGTCACCTTTCTATAGGTCTTTTCGGCCTTGTTTACGGATAAGAAATAACTATTATAACTCGCTATGTCAACATAGTCAGAATAGTAAGCGTAATCGCCATTTTCAGAATCGGGCGTACCCGTGTAATTTAGCGCTATTGGATGCTGTGTATGACCTAAATCTTCTTTTATATAACGGCACATTTCAATTTGCCAAGCCATTAAATCAGGAATAATCTCCTCAGGACGGTCATGATAAGGTTCTTCAGCGATATTAGCAGTGTCAGGGACACGATAACAACCTGTCTTACCATTTCTAGTATCATGATCAATTATCCCTTGTTGTCCAAAATTGTTGGCTTCACTCAAAAGTTCCATTACTCCAATTGACGTTGAATAACCCCAACGCGCAACCATGTAACGGAGTCTTCTTTTATAAAAAGAAATGGCCGTTGAATCACTTAAAAAATCAGACGGATTGACCATATCTAACTCATTTCTATAACAATACCCTTTATCATTATCCCACCAGCAAGCGGCATCCTCTTTGTAAATCGGACTTAACGGATCTCCTTTAGCCGACCAATCCCAATAGGTCATTGTATAAATACTCGGCGATTCAAAAGTGTAATGCATAGCCATATTGTAGTGCATTTTCATATCCAAAGCTTTTGCCGTATCCAGAATATTATCAAATTCCCATGCATTACTCATCCTATTGCCATAATAGCCTAAATGCTCAAATTCAATTTCAGACTGCCAGGGCGAAACGATATAGCGGAAATAATTGGCACCATTATCACTCAACTCACCCATTAGTTCATAAAAATCTTCATACATATAAGGCGGTGCAACCTTATTACCCCATTCAATTGAAAGTGTTTTTTTATTCGGTCCTGTTAAGTTTTGACCCACTGGAAAATAGGGTTCATCTCCCACATTTAAATAACGCTTATTCTCCCCCACATTCACAAATCCCTTATTTGAAGATTCTGTACAATTAAATAAAAACTCAGTATTTGACAAGGTATCCCTATCCTTGAGCACAGTAGTAACTTTGCATTTATACGCACCAACTAAAGGAGGTGCGTATCGAATTCGAAAATTATGGTCTGTTTCAACTTTGCTCCAATCATCCGTTTGTCGTTTATAATCCTCATAATAAAAACCGTTAATTCTAACCGGACCAAACCACTTATTACCCAACTTATAAAAAAACTCGGCGTAAACATCTACCTCTTCAGGGTTGAATGGATTTATGGCCCCCTTCGTACCTCTTTCTTTAATTATTCTTCGGTTAATTGGATCCGCCAATTGCACGCCAAGTTCTAATTTATCATAACAACTTGCATCCCCCGGATGTTTGAACGGTGCATACCAAGCCAAACTAAAATCATCACTAGGATTTTGAGGAATTTCCACGGGATTATTCAAACTATCCAGCTCAGGATAGACAAATTGCCCCGCACTTAAGACATGATATTGATGCCCCTGAAAGCCGCCCACCGTCTGTCCGAACCCAACAAAGCATAGACAGCTGAAAATGGAAATCATGATAAAACCAAGTCTTTTCATACAATTTTTATTTTAGAAAATGATGACATGCAACGCTACGTTATTTGGCAGATCGAATGATATCGGCTTCTCCTTCAAACGAAAGTAACTCAAATTTTTCACCATCAAAAACGCCGTAGGTAAAATATTTAATCCAATCTCCGATATTTATATAGGTTGATTTATTTTCTAACTCAAACGATATAGGTAAATGCCTGTGTCCGAAAATGAAATAATCGAAATGTTTTGATTCTAATTTGCTTTTGCAATACTGAATAAGCATTTCTTTCTCCTCTCCATGAAAAATAGCATCACTCTTCCCAGTTGATGCTCTACTTTTGCGTGAAGATAGATTGGCCAGACCAATTCCGAAATTCGGATGTAAACGAGCAAATAACCATTGACAGAATTTATTTCGAAACACTTTTTTAATGAACTTGTATCCTCTATCTCCAGGTCCTAACCCATCTCCATGTCCAATAAAAAATGATTTATTGCCGTATTGTTTTTCTATTTCAGTTCTAATAATTGTAACGCCCAATTCTTTAGGAATGTAATGAAAAATCCACATATCATGATTACCAATGAACCAATAAATTGGAATACCGCTATCTGTTAATTCTGCAATTTTACCTTGTAAACGAACGAAACCTTTTGGAATGGCGTGTTTATATTCGAACCAAAAATCAAAGACATCCCCTAGCAAATAAATTTCCTCGGCCTCCTCCTTAATTTGGTCTAACCAACGGATGATTTTTTTTTCACGCACAAGACTAGATTCATGATCCGGCGCTCCTAGATGAAAATCAGATGCAAAGAATATTTTTTTATTCGCCATTAATGCCCAAAGATACGAGATAATTCGGCTTCAAGTTGAGGCCCTCTTAAATTCGTCTTGATCACTTTTCCTTCTTGATCAATAAGAACTGTAAACGGAATACTACTGATCGCATAATCTTGTGCGGCTTTAGTTGCAAAACCTTCTAATGAACTCACATGACTTGGCCAAATTAAACCATCCTTAGCAATCGCTGCAATCCATTTAGCTTTTGCGCCTTTTCGATCTAAAGAAACGCTGAATACCTCAAAACCGTCCGCATTGTATTTGCTATATGCCTTTACCACATGTGGGTTTTCCCTACGACATGGTCCACACCAAGATGCCCAAAAGTCAATTAGAACAACATTACCTTTAAGGTCTGATAACTTAATTATTTCGCCGTTTGGATTTGGCATAACAATGTCTTGAACCAAAGTACCTGGTTTAAATAACTCATTTTTTGCTGCCGTGGCTGCCGCCTGCTGCTTCAACTGCGCCTCTTTCTGCATAATGTATTTACTCAAGTTTTGAATGGTTGGTGCTTCAGCAAAAGAGTAATTTAACATTCCTACTACTTTTTTGTATTCTTTCCATTCACGATTTTGATCTAAAGCATTAAGCGTTGCAATCAGTGCGGGCGAACCTTGATTCGCATTGATAAAGGTGTTCCGGTAACTATAAAACTGTTGTGCAACTGGAGAAAAATAAGCGTTAACTGCAGCTTGTTTTGTTTGGTCTGCTTTTAACACCTTTTTTAGGGAATCTTCAAGCATTTTAAAATTCTGATGTTCAATTAAAAATTGATTCAGCAATACAGAGTGTTCAGAGCCAATTACATTGGTCATGCGCAGCAAATCTTTCGCATCTCCATAAATTGTCACTTGATCTTTCGGATAAAGCACCAAGTTTAACAACTGACCATTTTCAGTACGTAAAAAGTAATAATCGCGCACGGCAATGGTCGTATCCATTACAAATTTGCCCTCAGCATCTGCAGTGGCAAAGGCTATAGGAGATTTCAAACCTCCTAAATTCTTATTTACTAATGTTATTTGCTGATTTTCTGCTCCAACAATTAATCCTTCAATATGAATAGGTCCGCCAGCTGGCACAAGATCAGTTTGCCCATAAATTAGGGAAGTTGAAACAATAAATAAAAGTGTAATTATATTCTTAAAAGTCATTTAAATTGTATTTATCCTAAAATCTCTTGCAACTTCCGTTCCAGTTCGGCGCCGCGTAAATTTGAATCAATTATTTTACCTTCAGCATCCAGCAAAAAAGTAGCAGGAATTGAACTTACTTGGTACAGTGCTGCTCCAGCCGATTGCCATCCTCTTAAGTCAGAGACGTGATTTGGCCAGATAAGGTTGTCCGCTTTAATAGCTGCCAACCAATCTTCTTTATTGTCATCTAACGAGACGCTAAAAACGGTAAAACCTTTGTCTTTGTATTCATTATAAAGGCGCACCACGTTCGGGTTTTCTTGGCGGCATGGCTGACACCATGATGCCCAAAAATCAAGTAAAACCACTTGCCCGCGTAAATCTGATAGTTTTGCTGCGTTCCCATTCATATCAGTCATAACAATGTCGGGCGCCAATTGCGGATTGTACATTTGTTCCAATTGCGCTTCAACGCTGGCGATATCTCTGCGAATTAAGGCAGGATATTCTGAGTATGGATATTTTTCAGACATTTCATTTGCCACTTGGTTAAAGTAAGCAATGTCCAATGTATCGAATTTCAACAATCCACTTGCAGGAAAAAGTTCTCGTAACATCAACCAACTTGCAGGTGAACCAGGGTTACCTTCAATATGCTCTATGGCATAATCGCGTTGAATAAAAGAAACACTATCTAAACGATCATAGAATTTTTTGATTTTTACCGTGTCGTCTGGTGGAGTTGTTTTTATTTGCGTGTATATATCTTGCTCAAACGCATAAAAGTCTTTTAAAAACGCTAAATACTCTTGAACATAATGGCTTTCGTCACTTCCCGTAACATTATAATTTTCGCCAATGCCCGGTAAAGAGCCAGTAATAGTCGGATTGTCCGAATCTTCATCCAATACTAAAACGATTGGCATTTCTTGACTTCCAACAATCATAACATACTGACGTAATTCTTTTGTGTCCGTCTGCATAGTAAATTGGTCGCTTGCAATTTTAATCGAATCAATGACGCGTTCCTTCTCCCCTTCATAAACAATTAGCATTGCCAATTCGCCAGCAGCTCCCTCAATATTAGCAGTAATTGTGTGCCCCGGAAGTTCTATTGGCAAATCAGTTTCATTACTTGTTTCATTTTCATTGTTGCTATTGCCAGCACAAGCCATAAATACTAAAGCGAGTATGAAAAATGGAATTAGTTTGTTCTTCATTATATGTTGTTTCTTTTGTGTTTATTTTTTTATTCTTGTTCTTGTCTTCCCCAGTTCATGCAAAAAACGATTTGAAATTAGCCATTCTTTCCTTTAAACCAGGTTAATGACAGGTTAATTCAGCCTTTTTTTAAAATTTAATGAACTCATTAATTAATTTACTTGCAGATTTAGGATCGGCTTTGCCTTTACTTTTTTGCATTACTTTACCCATTAGAAAGCCCATTAAACGTTGTTCGCCTGCTTTAAATCTTTCATACTCCGCAGGATTTTCTTCGAATACTGATTTAATGATTTCAAGAATTGCTCCATCATCTGAATCTTGAATCCAATCATTCTGTTCAGACACATTTAAGGCGGTATCATTTTGTGTTAACATGGCAGGAAACACTTTTTGACTGGCCAAATTATTTGAAATTTTTCCGTCATCAATTAAAGCAATTAAGCCTGCAATATTTTCAGCCGAAATCGGAAATTCTGAGATGCCAACCGCATTGGTATTTAAATATGACTTAATGTCTCCCATCAACCAGTTTACTGCAGCCTTATAGTTTTTTGTATGTTTAATAATATCCTCAAAATATAACGCAATTTCTTTCTGATCTGTCAGCAAGTTCCCATCATACTCAGACAAGCCAAGTTCTTTCGTGTATTTTGCAAAAAGTGCAGCCGGTAGTGGCGGCATTTCCGCTTTTAAGTTCGCAATCTTCTCTTGTGTAACTCTAATTGGCTGCAAATCTGGCTCCGGAAAGAAACGATAATCATTCGCGGCTTCCTTAGAACGCATGGCCGTTGTAGTGCCCTTTAAGGCATCAAAATTACGCGTTTCCTGAAAAAGTGGTTCCCCATTTTCAGTTGCAATAATAAGTCGTGTAATTTCATGTTCGATTGCACGCTGCACGTTTCTAATCGAGTTCATATTTTTCACCTCAACTCTTACGCCATATTCTTTTGCGCCTTTTAACATGACTGAAATATTCGCATCACAACGCAAACTTCCTTCTTCCATATTTCCATCACAAATTTCTAAGTAACGGACTAATTTTCTGACCTCAGTCACATAATTATAAGCTTCTTGCGAGGTTCTGATGTCCGGTTCCGATACAATTTCAATCAAAGGGACTCCAGCTCTATTTAAATCAATTAACGTATTAAACGGATCAATGTCGTGGATACTTTTACCTGCATCTTCTTCCATGTGGATGCGTGTTACAGCAATGGATTTATCATTGCCATCAGCATCCTTCACCACAATTGCTCCACCTGTGCAAATAGGCGTTGTATCCTGCGTGATTTGATACCCTTTTGGCAAATCTGGATAAAAGTAGTTCTTGCGCGCAAAATGTTGTTCCGGCGCAATATCACTTCCACATGCCAACCCCATTTTAATGGCGTAATCGATTGTTTTGGAGTTCATACGGGGCAACGTACCCGGATGCCCCAAGGTAATTGGGCTTACATTTGAATTTGGAGTTGCCCCATATTCATTTTTATCATTCGAATAAGCCTTGGTTTTGGTTAACATCTGAGCATGTATTTCCAAACCAATTACCGGTTGATATTTATCTCTTATTTCTTCGCTTAATTCCATTATATTGTGACGCTTATTTTTAAATTAGAGCGACCAACTCTTTCATAATTACTGTCATCTTTGGTTCTTGCTTTGCAGCAACAGCAATAATTTCAGCAACATTAACTTTTTGTATTTTTCCTGGTACACCTAAATCCGTTATGATGGAAACGGCAAAAACAGGTATATCCATATGTCGAGCTACAATAACTTCTGGAACGGTAGACATTCCAACTGTATCTGCACCAATTTTGCGGACATATAAATACTCTGCAGGCGTTTCTAATGAAGGACCAGTTAACCCCGCATAAATACCTTCACTCACCTTTATCCCTTTTTCAGCTGCGATTTCTCTCGCTACTTTCAACATTTTTAAATCATAAGGCTCGCTCATGTCTGGAAAACGTGGTCCCAACTCATCAAGGTTTGGTCCTCTTAGTGGATGTTCGGGAAAAAGGTTAATGTGATCATTGATAAACATAATTTCTCCCACTTCATAATCAGGGTTTACTCCACCCGAAGCATTGCTAAGCAATAAACGTTTTACGCCTAGCATCTTCATTACTCGAATCGGAAAAGTGACTTCATTCAATGAATAACCCTCATAATAATGAAAACGACCCTGCATGGCCACGACCATTTTTCCACCCAAAACTCCAAAAATCAATTTTCCTGAATGACTTTCAACGGTGGATACGGGAAAATTAGGAATGTCTTTATATTCCAACGTACATTTCACATCCATTTCATTGA